>RRYU01004048.1_pt1 | contig 33781 bp, 25 predicted proteins | sample 2162651 | NCBI WGS metagenome assembly RRYU01 (sample SAMN10267283, study PRJNA491782) | microbial mat metagenome | isolation source: biomat in the production well | place: Japan: Minami-Kanto gas field, natural gas well KTG3 | collected 2017-06 | reverse complement strand
CAGTGCGATTATTCTGCTGCTAATGGCTGGCGTGCGCCTGCGTGGCATCTTCGCCGAACAGCGGTCATCCGGGGGAGGCTGGATGTATGTACTGCTGGCGATCCCCCTGTTGCTCGGCACAGTTGTGCCGGTGCAGCCCTTGGGTGCCGGAACTCTGGCCGAACGAGGGCTGGAACCAGCTTCCAGCGCACCGGTTACTAACCAGCAGGTTATGCCAGCGGGTGATTCATCCGGTTGGGATCTGCTCGACTGGGCAATGGCGCTGAGTATGCAGGGCGAAGCCGATCTGCAAGGTAGAGCCATTGATGTGCTCGGCTTTGTTTTTCAGGACGAGCGCCTCGGTCAGGATCATTTCTATGTGGCACGTTATGTCATTACCTGCTGCGCCGCTGATGGTATGAGCGTTGGTCTGCCCGTTATCTGGCCGGATGGCCAGACGCTGCCGTCCGATAGCTGGGTGCGCGTCCATGGAACATTGGGCAGCACAGCCAGCATCGGGGGTGAACAGCCTGCGATCATGGCTACTGCCGTCGAACCAGCCTCTCAGCCAGAGGTTCCTTATCTGTTTCCATAGCCTGACTTATGTCATTCTACACACGCATAACTCTGGCCTGCATCATCCTTGTAGCCATCACCGGGCTGGTGATCTGGCGCGGCCCTCAGGTGCAAGAGGTTACAGTGGTGGCCCAATCACCCAACGGCGATACCATCCCAACTGGCGAGTCGATTCGCATCACCTTTTCCCGCGCCGTTGATCGATCCTCTGCCGAGGCCCAGTTCGCCCTGACACCGGCTGTTCCCGGGCGCTTCTTCTGGGAAGGTCAGACCATGATCTTCCAGCCTGACCATACGCTGGCTTCTGCTACAGAGTATCAGGTGACTATTGCGCCAGGCCTCCGTGATACTCAGGGCCGTGCGAACGAGCAGGCCATCCGCTGGTCATTTCGTACCCGTAGCCCTCTGTTGTTGCTGGTTGAAGGATCGCCGGAATCTGCCGGCACGCTCTGGCTGGCCGAGGCCAATGGCAGTAATGCGCGGGCAATTCATACGGAAGACCAGGGTATTAGCGATGTGATTGTTGCGCCGAATGGCCGTCAGGCGCTGTATGTAACGCCACGCGAACCACAACGCACCATCCTGATGCTGATCAATCTGGAAAGCCGTATCACACGTGTGCTGGTAGATGATGCTCAGGCCAGCGTCGATCGCCCGGCCTGGTCGCCACGTGGCGATGTGATCGCCTACGAGCGTGTCAATGTGCATGATCCTGCGGTAGAATCGCCACAGATCTGGCTGGCTCAGCCTGACGGCACTTCACTTGGCCCGCTCTATGGCAACCAGATCGTCAGCTATGCCCCGGTCTGGTCGCCCGATGGCCACCTGCTTGCCTTGCACAATGGCATCGCGCAGACGATAGATATCTACACGCTGCGCGATTTTACCACAGCGCAGCATGTCTTTCCTGACTCTACCAGTGATCCGGTGAGCTGGTCGCCCGATAGTACAGCGCTGGTCTATAGCAGTACGCCATCGCAGAATGACCAGCCGCGTGTGCGTCGCGGCGATTGGCAGACCGGTGCAATCTCTGATCTGACTGATGGAACCTATGCCGATCATAACCCGGCCTGGTCACCAGACGGCGAATGGATTGCGTTCTCGCGCCAGGCCGAGCAAGCCGAGGAACAGCGCATCTGGGTGATGCGCAGCGATGGCAGCATGGCACGTCCGCTTACCAGCAACAGCCCCTACCAGGATACCCGGCCTGTCTGGTCGCCTGACGGTCAGCACATTGCCTTCATTCGTAGTAGCAGCACAGGAACAAGCGGTGTATGGGTGGGAGATCTTGCCGGTGGCGAACCCTGGCTGGTGCGCGAAGCTGCTTCACAGGTGGCCTGGGTGCCATAGCAGTAGGGGCGAAAGATGTGCCCCGCCGAGATTCTCTTGTTTTCGGTGTGTTTTGGCGGCAAAGCCGCCAAAACACACCGAAAACAATTTTTTTGCGGGGGCCTCCGGCCCCCGCGCCCCCGTCCCCTCAGGCCAGGTTGAAATTTACCAGCACACCTGCCAGCAGCGCCAGCAAGAAGCACAATAGTGCGATGATCGCCACAATATGACGACGAAAGGTAGTTGTAAGGAGCAGCGTACTTTTGATATCGATCATCGGGCCGAATACCAGGAAGGCCAGGATCGATCCAGGGGTAAACGTATTAACAAACGAGAGCGCCACAAAAGCATCGACCGTTGAGCAGATCGAGAGAACCACGGCCAGTACAATCATCACCAGCACCGACACCACCGGCCCATTGCCCAGGGCCAGCAGCGCCTGCTGCGGCACCAGCACCTGCAAGCTGGCCGCCAGCATCGCCCCTACAATCAAATAGCGGCTCATCTCAAAAAATTCCAGCGTGGCATGGTTCAGCACCTGGCGTACCGGCGATGCATGCGGCGCATGATCATGATCGTGATCATGGCTACATTGCTGATGCACATGATCATTAGAACGATAGACCGCCGCAGCCAGCACCATCTCGGCGCGAGGCGGCGTACCAACCAGCACACCCACAATCACCGCAAAGAGCAATGTCAGACCCGCCCGCCAGGCCACCATCTCCCAACTGCCAAAGGCCACATAAGTTGAGATAAGCACAATCGGATTGATCACCGGGGCGGCCAGCGCAAAGGCTATTCCGGCTGGCAAAGCAGCCCCTTTGGCCAGCAGACGGCGTGTGGCCGGAATAGAGCCACATTCGCACACCGGGAAAGCCAGACCCAGCAGCGACCCGCTGAGCGCCGCCAGGAAGGGATTACGCGGCGAGAGCGTACGGATACGTTCCGCCGATAAATACAGATGAATAACCGATGAGACCAGTACCCCTGCCAGCAAAAAAGGCAGTGCTTCGATGAAAATGCCCAGAAAAATCGTGGTAAAACCCTGTAAACGGCTCGTCCAGGCAGCTAGATCCGGCGGCACGGCCAGATCACTCGCTACCCACAGACCGATTAGCAGCAACAGCGTCAGCACGGGTGCAAGCATCCGCCGCAGCATCCCGATTACAGGCCGGTGTGCCGATTGCAACGAGGCAGTTGTCTGGTCTTGCGTCACACTCATCGTAGACTCCAATGTAAAAATAGACAATTCGGTAGGGGCGAAAGATATTTTAGCACGAATACGGTCTGGGGTAACCTGGACATGGGAATAACCCTGTGGTGTAGGTGTGGCTTGCAGCCACACACGCCAATGGTACTATTGACGATCATGGGTTGGATCAAGGCATTTAATTGAGGAACGATATGACTGACCTGACAACTATCCAGCGCTACCTTGATAATGCCGCGCAGCCGAACAGCCTGCGTGACCTGTTCTGCCAGATGCTTAACTGGGGACGCCCCCAGGGTGTTGGGCAACGCCTCGCAGTTGGATCACCTGTTGATCAGACGCTTATGGCCCAACCAGTGGCCCAACTCGGAGATCTGCCCGTGTTTCAGATCGACTGGCTGGATAGCAAAGCGCCAACGGTTATGCAACGCCGGGCGGTCTATCACCGTCTGGCCCCCATCGCATTCGAGCATCTGCTCTGCTATGTCACCTCGGACGGCCAGAACGTATCGTTTGTCTGGGCACATGACCGGGGTGGGAAGCGGGTCGAGTTGCGGACGCTCCCGTATGAGCAAGACATCCCGGCACGCACGACCATCGAGCGACTGGCGGCGCTGGCCTTCCGCCTTGATGAGTTTGATATGCCTGGTCAGGTCTCCTCGACCCACGTGGTCGAGCGATTAAATGCGGCTTTTGATGTTGAGTCAGTCACCAAAGAATTTTTTAGCACCTACCGTTCAGCCTTCGATTATGTCGAAAGCACGATCAGCGGCATCAGCGATCCCCATATGCGTTGGCTCTTCACGCAGAAGGTGTTCAACCGGCTCATGTTCATCGTCTTCCTGGAACGCAAAGGTTGGTTGCGCTACCAGGGACGGAAGGATTATCTGCGTGCGTTGTGGGAGGCGCACCAGCGCGAACGGCTGCATGATCCCGGCGCGAATTTTTACAACGACCGGCTGAAGCTGCTGTTTTTTGTCGGACTGAATACGCTGCACGAGGTGAATGTGGTCAACATCAAGCGCAACCACGTCCTTGACGAGCGGATCGGCAGCGTGCCCTATCTCAACGGTGGCCTGTTTGAGCAGGAGGAAGACGATACAAATGACCGTATTGGTGTGCCCGATGATGCACTGGAGAGGGCGTTGACCGATCTGTTCTACCGCTTCCATTTCACCATCTCGGAGAGTACGCCGTTTGACATCGAGGTGGCCGTGGACCCAGAAATGCTGGGCAAGGTGTTCGAGGAGTTGGTAACTGGTCGGCACGAAAGCGGCAGCTACTACACGCCACGCCCAGTTGTGGCCTTTATGTGCCGCGAGGGGCTAAAGGGCTATCTGCACACCAGAGTGTCGCATGAGTCGCCAGAGGTGATTGCCCGCTTTGTCGACGAACGTGGCGCAAGTGACCTGCACAACCCGGAGGCGGCGTTGGAGGCACTGAAGCATGTGCGAGTCTGCGACCCGGCCTGTGGCAGCGGCGCGTACCTGTTGGGGATGTTGCAGGAACTGCTGGCGCTGCGCACGGGGTTGTTTGCGGCGCACCAGATTGATGCGACAACGACGTATCAGCGCAAGCTGGAGATTATTCAGAACAATATCTACGGCGTGGACATTGACCCTTTCGCCGTCAACATCGCACGGCTGCGGCTGTGGCTATCGCTAGTGGTGGAGTATGACAACGACGAGCCGCCATCGCTGCCGAACCTTGACTACAAGGTCGAAACCGGCGACAGCCTGGCCGCGCCTGATCCTTCCGGTGGCTTAGAGCCGGATATGTTCCGCCAGCAGCAAGTCGCGGACTACTTCAAGCTGAAGGAGCAGTACTTGCGTTCCCATGGGAGTGAGAAATCGGCGCTGCGAACCCAGGTCGAAGCAAAACAACAGGAGATTGCGGCGTGGGCACACCCGCAAGGTGGAATCAAGGGATTTGACTGGGCCGTGGAGTTCGCCGAGGTATTCAGCAACGGCGGTTTTGACATCGTGGTGGCAAATCCACCGTATGTGCGGAAAGAGCTAATAGACAAACAGAAGAAGCTTGTCTTATCGAAAAATTTCACTGATACTACTAGTGGTAATTCAGATCTATATGTCTACTTCTATGAACGAGGATTACATCTGCTGAGAAACGGGGGGATGCATATCTTTATTTGCTCAAATAGCTGGTTAGATGTGGAATTTGGCAGTATACTCCAGAGATATCTTCTAGAAACGACCCATATACAAGCTATTATTGACAGTGCTATAGAACGTCAGTTTGCTACAGCCGACATCAACACGATTATTAGTGTAATCCAAAAGATACACGTTGATGGCACAGCAGAGACAAAGTTTAGTATGCTAAACGCACCGTTTGCGCAAGCTATTGCCAATGATGATGACCAACGCACCATCATTCAAACACGACAACAATTATGGGAAGCAGGTTTGGATTCCACGCGAGAATATACGTTGGGTAAATGGGGAAGTACATATCTTCGATCCCCCGATATTTATCGAACCATCCTTGGCAAGCACGAGCAGCGGTTTACGAGATTACATCATTTGATACATATCCGTTATGGAATCAAACCTGGTACGGTTAAGTTTTTCTATCTAACGAGAGATCACATCCAAAAATGGGGGATAGAATCGGAATACCTGAAGCCAATTATAACCTCCTCCAAACACCTTTGTGGAATGCATATTTACCCGGATAGTTTTCTTTTCTATTGTCATACACCCATGACTGAATTACACGGTACGGCTGCATTTGAGTATATTAAGTGGGGTGAGTCGCAAAAGTATCACACGGGATCATCAGTGAGAGCACACCGTCCATGTTGGTACTCACTCCATGGAGAGCCAATCGATTTACTCCTCCTGCGATTTTGGGATAAGCGATTCTGGACACCGTATGCAAGAGATGTGGTGTATTGCAGTGACAACTTTTTCTATGGGAGAAATAAACGTGCAGATAGCGGAGTCATAGCAGCACTTCTGAATACAACATGGCACTACCTGCAAATAGAAATTCTTGGGCGCACCAATCAGGGACAGGGAGTCTTGAATACCTATGGTCTAGAATACCAATCCATGCAATGCATCAGTTCGAGTTTCGTTGATTGTGTCGCGCTCATTGAAGCATTCTCGGTTCTGGAGAAGAGAGCGGTAAGAAGTATTTTTGAAGAAGTAAAACAACCTGATCGACATGCATTGGATGCCGTTTTGTTCGATGCGCTCGGTTTAACTCAAGGAGAGCAAGATGCCGTCTATGAAGCTCTTGTCAGACTTGTGGAGATGCGTTTGAACAAAGCAGAAAGTCGTAAAAAGTAACTTAACTTGTAACCGTTCAGGCGGTACCTGCGCCAGCGGGGGCGCGGGGGCCGCAGGCCCATACGCATCAAGTTACGCCTCCCGGCAGGGGTTTGGGGGCCTACGGCCGCGCTAAAGTTGATGCGTATGGGGCCGCAGGCCCCCGCAAAACCTTCTTTTCGACCCGTTTTGGCGGCAAAGCCGCCAAAACGGGTCGAAAAGAAGAGACTCCGGGAGAGGCAGCCCTGGAAGCGTTTATACACGAAAACATGAACTGAGATGTACGCGCATTAGAGGTTCAAGACGTCGGTGAGGTAGGTGATGATCAGTGAGATCAGGATGGTTGTCACGATGGCGCTGATCCAGCGAAGGATGATGCTGGCGCGGCGAACGCTCCGTCGTACCGGTTGCCGTACTGTGGTGGGCGATACTGGACTCGAACCAGTGACCTCTTCCGTGTGAAGGAAGCGCTCTAGCCAACTGAGCTAATCGCCCGTGAGGTGATGCGTGGAGTATAGCATAGCCCGGAATGGTTTGCAACCGTGGGTGTGCGTGTATTTTGGCCTGCAACTATGCATACATTCGCCTGATCACCTCTGATGTCAGTTCCGGATCATCGATCTGACGTGCTACAGTCGTACCGGGTGGGAACGTCTCATCGGCATACGCCACAATACACAGATCCGCCGATGTTAACTCCAACATAATCGGGCTGATAGAACCAGCAAAATGGCGGATCTGCTGTTCAACCTGGCGTATAGCACCTTCCTGTGATACTGCACAGTTGATGATGCCAATGCGGAAAAAGAGATCATTATCACGATCATGCGGACTAATGTGGTATTTGTGCAAAATATTGAAAGCCTGGCAATCGCGGCGGATCTGATCCAGGGCCATCGTATACACCGATGGCTCGCAGGCAGCATCATCAGACAATGGCCCCCCATTGCATGGAAAACCCATCAGCACCACGCGATCCTGTTGAATAGAAAAGGAACGTAGAAACGGACGTTGCCCGCGACTGGTAAAGTGATAGTCACGATCGGCAAAGCCGCCAATCTGCACGCGCAGGGGCAAATGACCTGCAGCACCGCCACGAAGGTAGGCCAGCAAACCGCTAAAATCCATTGGAACCAGTGTCTGGTGATACCGGGCAATATTCAAATTCGCATCGACAGTTGCTTCGACACGTTCCATGCCCACAATGGTCGCGTGGATCTGGGGCAGGGCATAGGGCTGAAATGCAACATCCAGTGTGGCTGTCAGGCGTTCCTGGCAATTTCTAATTAGATCCACCAGGGCGTCTGGTTTCTGGCGTAGCAAGGCCACGAGCGACAATTGCCGGCCTGTTGTCATAGACCTACCTTCGGATTGATTGTATGTTCTGTCTATAACACGAGGTTCGTGGCCGAGACATGGTTCACGTGTACTGTACCGTTGACCGACCGAAAGACCTGTTTCGCCTGCGGCAGCATGATTCTGTTTATGCTTTGCTCAAAAAAATTCCCCGTAGGGGAATTTTTTTGAGCAAAGGAAAACTACCCGGCATCATTCTCAGCAGTATTGTTCGCAATAAATGTATCGAACGGCAACTGGTTTGTCTCAGTCCACTGGCGCACCTGATCGCGGAACTCACGCCATGGACCATAGATCTCCGCGAACGAGGGATTCTGACTCGCCTGTTCTTCATACAGTTCAACCGAGGCTTGCTGTGCTGCGGCCATGATTTCATTGCTATACGAACGCAACTTGGTACCACCGTCGATCATCTCTTTCAGTGCCGTACCATTGCGTGCATCATACTTGGACAGCATATTGATATTTGCCTGATAAGATGCAGTCTTAAAGATCTCCTGGAACTCGGGCGAGAGCTTATTCCAGGCATCCAGACTGACTACCACATCCAGGGCAGGCCCTGGCTCCCACCAGCCTGGCGTATAATAAAACTCGGCTGCATCATTCAGACCAAGCTTCTGGTCATCATAGGGGCCAACCCACTCGGTTGCATCGATCGCCCCGGTGGAGAGTGCCTGGAAGATCTCAGATCCTGGCAGGGTCTGCGTATTGACGCCCAGACGCTGCATCACCTCGCCGCCCAGTCCGGGAATACGCATCTTCAAGCCTTGCATATCGGCAACCGTATTGATCTCACGGCGGAACCATCCACCCATCTGGGTGCCCGTATTGCCAGCCGCAAAGCCAATCGCGTTAAAATCGGCATAAATCTTATGCATCGCCTCCATGCCACCGCCAAAATAATACCAGGCATTCTGCTGCTGCGCTGTCAGGCCAAAGGGAACTGAAGTACCAAAAGCAAAGGCCGTATTCAGGCCAACATAGTAGTAGGTAGCCGTATGCCCGGATTCAACCGTACCCTGCTGAATATTCTGGATCACCTCAAGCGCAGGGAATAATTCCCCGCTAGGGAAAGTCTCAATCTTGAACATGCCGTTTGTCATCGCCGCAACGCGTTCGGCCACATCGGTGGCCCCGCCATAAATCGTGTCCAGGGCAATTGGCCAGCTTGTGCCCATACGCCACTCGACAGCTTCCTGCCCCTGCGCTGGTGGACGCGCACTGGCCTCAGTCGGCTCGCCTTCTGTTGCTGCCGTTGGTTCGTCCCCTGTTTCCGGACTAGCCGCGCCACAGGCGCCTAGCGTTAAAGCTGCACTGCCAAGCATACCGGCCGCCGTGCCGCGTAGAAACTCACGTCGTTTCATAGACACTCTCCTGTGCATCTGAAATTGGCATCATGGGTGTTCGGTTATTGTTCGGTTATTATACACGAAACCGTTGCTATGGCAACAGAGTGAGCTGTGTCACAAAATAGACAGCACAATAGTGAGCGAAATGATACTGGCCAGGTTAGAAAAGAGAACTGTCGTGGTGACAAAATTTGGCATGACATCATTCTCTAAGGCAATGATCGATACCAGCACAGCCGTTGGCATACTCGCCTGCAAAATAGCAACATTTCGTTCCATACCGGTCAGGCCAAAGGGCGTAACCAGCAAAAAAGCCAGCACTGGCCCGCTGATCAGCCGGACGCCGCTGGACAGCAGAACATCCCGGTTGATCCGCAGGCGTCCCGCACCGGCCAGTTGCACCCCCAGCACCACCAGCATAGTTGGAATAAGTGCCGCCGCTAACAGCTCAATCGGGCGCGAAACAACCTGGGGAACCTCAATCTGCACCCAGTTGGCCAGCAGAGCCGGTGGCAGTGCCAGCAGAGCTGGCGTTTTAAACACCGATGTCACCATACTCAGCTTGATCCCCCGGCTGATATTCGCCGCAATCACACAGACGATAAAGGCCAGTACCAGATTGCCTAGAAAATAGATCGTTGCCACTCCCAGTGCTTCAGGGCCCTGAGCAAATTGAATGATTGGCAGGCCAAAGTTACCAACATTGCCAAACACGGCAATCATCACATACGCGGCTAATAGCGGGCCGCGATGCCCTTGTATGAGCGCAACCACCAGGCCAATCAACGCTGAACAGGAATACACCGTCACAATAAACAACGTCATCCGTGTCGCCAGCCCCACCTCAATGCGGGTCTTGCTCAGGACATTAAAAATAAAAGCCGGCGTCAGAATAAAATAGGCAAACCGTGATAATGTCCGTGCTTCAAGTTGAAGCCGTGGTCCAGCGATATAGCCGAGTAGAACCAGTAAAAAAACCGGGGCCAGCACGTTGAGAAAGATACCCGGCAGTTGTTCCATAACACTCGTACTCCTGTTTCTGCTATGCGGGCATTGTAGATTAATATCCCAGATGGTATACTGCATCATCGTTGTCGGTGTTGTCGTTTATGCTACAAATATAACTTATTACCTGTTTGCCGCCCTTTGCGCAGTATGTTAAAATTCCTATGCTGCACAGGTCAGCATGCTCAGATCGAACTATGCCAGTTTTATGCGGTAAACTACCCCATATCGGATTTCTAAGTAATCTGCCGCCAATCAGGTCACAGTGTATATTCATATGGTAAAGTTGGATTGAACGATGCTTTTGCAACGCAGAAACCTTACATAGTTTCATCGCCGCATACCTGGATGTCCGGTCAGGCTTGTTCGGTTATATCCATACATAACATACCAGGTTTTTTAACTAGTGTTTCGTGCAGTTTTCGCTCAAAAGGTCTGAGGAGAAATATATGGCCGATGTAGCTGGTCGTAATCCGGCAATCATTCTTGTCGAAGATGAGCCGGATATTTTAATTATTCTGCATCGCCTGATGCGTGACTTGACAGGTGGATACGATATTGTAACGGTCAATGGGGGGGCTGAGGCGCTTGCTCAGATTGCGCTTCGACCGGTTCCGCTTGTGATTACCGACTATAATATGCCTGGCATGAATGGGTTGCAACTTGCCGCCGCTATTAAGGAAACATCGCCGGATACGCGTGTTGTCATGATTACAGCCTATGCGACGCCTGAATTAGAGAAACGTGCGCGTGAACAACGGGTTGATTATTATCTGCCCAAACCGTTTCCACTCGACAGGCTCGAACAAATTGTTCGTGATGTCCTCAAGCAAATATAGGCCGGGGTCGTCTGGTAATCTGGGATTTAGGGATTCGGCACGCCCGTTGTAGTATCCTTCACAGCACTGCGGGTCTGTTCTACACTATGTTAAGCCGCAATCCCTCGCCTTTTTCTGGTATTCTTGTGCATAGACGGAATGTGAGGGATTGCCCATCACCTGCTATCCATTGCCAATCATATAGCTTTTCCTCGGTGTGTTTCTGCATATCAGCCGTATATCAGGCGAGGTTCATTGTACTACCTGGCATTGCCCTATAGCATATAGTGGGTGATGTGCAAGGCGCTGAAATGGTTTAAGAGGAGACAGCCTCCCTGCGTATGTGCCTGTGTTCACAATATCCAGGTACTGCGTATATTGGGAACCTGTAGACTGTCATCGATCTCTACGCCAGTGAACCGGGTTGTCGCGTAAATCGTATACCCGTCTGTGTGGGGTTACCGGTGCAATGATCAGGAAGAAGGCGGTATGTTAACAGCAGCTTATTATTTTCCAAATCTGTTGCTTGGTATGGCGATCCTTTTAACACTCATTTTGCTCCCTCTGGTTAACCGCGATCTTTCTCACTTTCACGATGAAGACTACCATGAAGATGTAGATCAGGATGCCTAGCTCCTGGTATATGGTAGGGGCTAGATTATATTGAGATGCCTTCTATCCGGTTAGCTACCTATGTCTACCCGGGCGTTTCTGGTATGTGCGTTGCGGACACATAGGAATGTGTCCTATGGGAAAACCTACCACTCACCAGTCAGTCCCACCTGGTCATCAAGATATTCGCTAATGCGGCGGCAAGTGCCCGCTTCAGCATCTACCCCGATCGCTCGCAGGGGCACAAAACGCGCATCGGCAATTTCTATATCTCCAACCGGTGGATATGCATCGGCCAACCCGGTACAGACAAAGACAATCGTATAGATATTCAGGCCTCGTCCGGTTGAATGAAAAATGCCGTGCAGTCGCTCTATTTCTATCAGACATCCCGCTTCTTCGCGTACCTCGCGGTGGGCTGCTGCTTCACATGTCTCGTTCGTTTTGATGCCGCCACCGGGTAGACTCCACGGTGTGCTACCACTCCGATGACGTACCAGCAGAATCGTATCGCCCCGAATGACCAGCATGCGTATACCCACTTCAGTTGGCCGTGTGATGTAGCGCCAGATGCGACGCCCCCAGATTGCCGATACATATGCACTATCCAGTGCTGTATCGCGAAGATATGAGGTCAGAGTTCTCTTTTGCATATCTGTATGTGTTGTAAAATGCATGCACCGTTCTGGTTATATGAACGCTTAGCGGCAACCAGCACGGATTGCCCGAGGAAACATCAGGAGATTGATGACAGATGGACAGATGCCGGAGCATCGCTGCGCAGTATACCACAATTGAAGATCGACTAACGTCGGTGGGGTGTGACGTCTGTGTCTGTACCAGCTATCTGAGTACCTGTTCACGTAAGACATGGTTTCAGATTGACCAATTGTACTGTACAGAGCACAGACGGATTAGTCGCGTGAGTCACCCCACCCCCCTCTCCTTACAGAGGTAGGTTTTTTCCGTCGGGACGCGCTTCTGCGCGTCCACAGGGTGTCCTGATGCGGAACACGTCCGCACGGACAGGCAGAAGCCTGTCCCTACGGATCGCGTTGGAACGCCATCCATCCAAAAACCTACCCCTGCGAGCATCTCCCCCCTGCAAGGGTTAGAGGGTGGGGTGACTCACACGACCAATCCGTTCGTGAATGGTACAGTAAACCTGCTCATCCTGAAACCATGCCTAACACACTTTTTTGCGCGGACCTCTGGCCCCCCGCTTGTGACCAGTACGCCGGGTTAATTATTTGCACTTACCGCGCCAGGATGCTATAATTGCCAGACCAAAGCAGGTAAACCAGCCAGAGCAGAGGGGTACAGACCACTCTGCTATATGCTATGCGCTCACGGGAGAAGTATGGACGCCAAAACCATCATCTATGGCGAGACGGCCCTGGATCAGCTTGTGCAGTGGCTGCATGCCACAGGTGAGCCTCAAGATCTAGATATCGTTGTACGCCGCTATCTGGAGATCCTGCGCGAACTCGTATTAGAGGAGCAATAATGAGTGCGCCAACATTTCGTGGTACGGCTGAACAGCAAACCCTGGCTGCTGAAGTCTTTCGTTTGATGACGTCTCAGGGTGCTATGTTTGCAGCCGATACGCCGATTAAACAGACGTTGTCTAACCTGGCTGACTTTCTGGCAATGCAGCAAAGCCGCGAGCGCGACGTTCTTGCGCAAGAAATCGATACGGCTCTGCAGCAAAATGATGCAATTTTCCGACGGCACGAGGCCGATGACGATATCGTGTATATGACATCGCGCAGTGGTACACACGAGGCCCGTCGCGATGATGTCAGTCATACGTTTCGCCAACGTCTGTATGAGCCAGAAGATCCCCTGCCAATTGATGATATCAGTGTGGTTGTGTCAACATCGCGCCCCGCTCTTACAACGGTCGAGCCGGTCTTTATCTCCGACTACTGGCAACAGCAGGCCGGGTTGATCCCCATCCCTCCCTCAGAAGATGATGCTGATGCTATGGCTGATGATCTGTCGTCTATGCCGGTTGATATGCCCCCTGCTCGTGTGGAAGAAGGCACGGTCGATGCGTTTGCCCCAACCTTTGCTCCAACTGATGTACCAGCAGATATAGCCGAAGATGTATCCGAGATGCCAACGCCGGTTGAAGCCGAGCCGTGGCTTGAACCCCAACCGGTTGAGGAAGAGGAACTGGTATCGCACGATCTCCTGGATGATGTGACACCATCAGTTGAGCCGCCGGTTGTTGCGGTGATTCCTGACGAAATATTGCCGCCAGCCGAAGAGCTTCCTGTGCCAGAAGAGTTGGGTGTGTCACCCGATGAAGAAGAAGTGGAAATAGCTGCTCTCGCCGACGCTGATGCGGTTGTCATAGACGAAGCAGACGAAGCAGTTGAGCCTGAACTGGTGGCAGAACCTGAAGATACAGGCATGCTCGAGCCAGTGATGTCTTCCGGTTCCGCCGAGTTTACGCTCGCTGATGGAACGGTTGTTAATCTGGCTGCATCAGTATCTCAGCTCATGGCTGCTCAGGGGGAAAAACTCAAGGATGCGCTGCTTGCCAGTATCGATCAAGATCCGCTGCAACGCATTGTGCGCTTTGGGCATTTATTGTTTACCGATGCCGATAAGGTCAACCTGGGTAAGAATGATATGCGGCGTATCCGCGATTATATTATCGAGGTGGGTGAGCCGTTGCTGGATACCACGATTATCGCCGATCTCTACTATCATAGTCAGCGGCAGACGTCGTCTGAGAGTTTTCGCTTTTCGTTGAACTATCGCCTGAGTCGTGAGAAGGATTTTGAGTTTGTCGGCGTGGAAGGGGCGTATCTCTGGTCTGCCCGTGGCTTGCCAGCTATTGGTACCAAACGGGTCAAGGCCAGCGAAATGGGCCAGTTGACGTCGTATGTGGTCGAGGGGTTTGATGAGAGCCTTACGACGCAGGACGCCGCAACTATTGTACAAACTGGCTCTATTCATCGGGTGCTTTCGTTTTTCGAGTGGGACTATGGTATTCTGCCGTTTGATGCCAGTATGGCCGCACTGTTTCCCCGGCCACTGCTGGCGGATCAGCGCAGTGTGGTGCTGCGCATCGAGTCACCTCAGCACTATACCGCCTATCCGATCGAGATCCGTTATCCGACGGGTAATCGCGGGGGGTGGCTGCAGGGGCTAGACGATTTCTTCCATGAACATCTGGTGGCCGGGGCATTAATTACTATAGCACGTACCGATGAGCCGAATGTGTTTACGATTAGTTATAACGAGACGCCTGTCGAGGAAGATCGCATCCTGACCTTCGATGAGAAGAAGAATAAGTTTGCGTTTGCTAATATTGGGTATGCCTGTGCGGTTGATGCCGATCAGTTTCTCAGTCAGCAGAAATATGGCAAGTTCAAAAACTTAAAGGCTTTGCCAACGAGTGACCGCCGCAAGGGCGATCTGGTGCTGGCGCATGTGTTTCAGGTGGTCGGTGAACAACTGGGCAGCCGAGCAGAACCACTCTTCTGGATTACGCTTGATGATCTGTTTGTGGCTTACAATGTCTTGCGCCCGGCTTCGCGTCCTTATCTCGTATCGCTGCTGGAAGGCGATGAGTCTTATAATCCTGATGATGCTACGCCAGGCGCCTATTACTATAAGCCCGAACCCGACGAAGAAGGCGAAGAAGAAGAGGACGAGGACGAGGGTTTGTTGATATATGACGATGATGATGAGTATTAATGAACCTGACTGAGTGCCTACATATAGTTGGTGATATAGAGCGTGTCCTGCCCAGGCATGAGCTGCGCTGCCTCTCGCAACTGGATGCTGCTGGTGTGTCGCTGTTTGCGTCTACATGGCCACGTATTGACGATGAGCGCCGCCGCGATATCGCCGCAGAACTGGTTGCCCTGGCCGAGGATAATATCGACCTGGATTATCGTGCGGTCTTGCTGGTGTGCCTTGACGACCCGGATAGCCGTGTGCGTGCCCTTGCGCTGAGTGGGCTGTGGGAGGATGATCGTGTTTCAACCCTGCGACGTGTGTTGCAGATGGTACACGATCCTGCCGAAACGGTGCGTGCCGCTGTGATGCTGTTGCTTGGCCGGGCGGCTTATCGCGTCGAACTGGATGAATTGCCCCATCCAGAGGCACATGCGGTGTGTACCGTTTTGCTCGATACTGCTGCCGACCCGGAACAACCAGTTGAAGTGCGTCGCCGTGCTGTCGAGGGGGTTGGCTATTTGTGTAGTTCGACTGAGGCCCAGGCTTGCATTGGTATGGCCTATACGTATCCGGATCAACTGATGCGCGAGAGTGCTGTGGTGGCTATGGGTCGCTCGATGCAACCCGACTGGTTTCCCTATATCGAGCGTGAGTTGCGTAGTGTTTCGCCCGCTCTGCGCTATGAGGCGGCACGTGCCGTCGGTGAACTCAGTGAGGAGGGGCGGGGGTTGATCGCGGCGCTGTTACCTCTGGTCGATGATGATGATGCCGAGGTGTCACTGGCGGCGATCTGGGCGCTGGGCCAGGTTGGTGGCCCCGATGCCCGCCGTGTGTTGCAGCGCCTGGCACGCAGCAAAGATGAAGCTCGTAGTCAGGCGGCTCAGGATGGCCTGGCCGAGTTGACCCTCGATGAGGTGTAACGGGTGTCTCTTTCTGCGTCTGATTATGCGGCTATGCTGGATACGCTGGCATCCCACTATGATCATATCTATCTTTCTCCTCATCTGGATGATGCTGCGCTCTCGTGTGGGGGTATGCTGGCACGCCAGCGTGCCGCCTCGGACTCCGTTCTGGTTATAACCGTTTGTAGCGGGGTGCCACCGGTTGATGCTACGTTTAGTTCGTTTGCCCACCATCTGCATATGCGCTGGAATCTGCCACCGCATCAGGCTGTCCAGGCACGCATCCGTGAAGACCAGGTTGCTCTCGATGCGCTGGGTGTAGATGCCTGCTGGCTCGGCTGTCTGGATGCGATCTATCGCCAGCCAGATTGCTATGTCGATGATCCAACGCTGTTTGGGCAGGTTGCCCCGGCTGACCCATTGGCGCGTGTCCTGCCGCAGATGCTGGCTGGGCTTGTGCAGCGCTTTCCCTATGCCCGCATCTATGCGCCGCTGGCAGTCGGGTTGCATGTCGATCATCAGATTGTCTATACTGCGGCCTGCGATCTGGCCAGCCAGGGCCGTAGCGTGATCTTCTATGAAGATTTTCCCTATGTCTGCACTCCTGATGCGACCGAGCAACGCCTGCATGCGCTGGGTGGCGCAGATCGGTTTGCATCCAAGGCTATCGTTATAGATAGCACGATCGAGCATAAAATTCGTGCGATTGCTGCCTATACCAGTCAGCTTGATATGCTCTTTGGCGGTGCCGAGCCGATGGCCCGTGTGGTGCGAGCGTATGCACAGATGATCGCACCCCGCGACGCATGGTACGCCGAACGGCTCTGGTATGCGCAGGCCGGGCCAGTAGCGGAAATGTACGCCCCAGATGACATTTGATCCATCTCGTGCCACAGTCAAGCGCGATGCCGCGCCTGCCGAGCATGTGGCAATCAGTGAGCCGTCAGTGACCGATTGGGATACTTTTGTGCTGCAGCATCCCCTCGGACATCTGTTGCAACTGTCGGCCTGGGGCAATCTGAAGGCGTCCGCTGGCTGGACAGTACAGCGTATCGCTGTGGTGGGGCCTACGCCTGATGCGTCTCAATCGGGGCAACTGGTACTCCTCGCCGGGGTTCAGGTGCTGTTCCGTACGCGCTATGGGGTCAGTGTGGCGTATGTGCCGCGTGGGCCGCTCTTCGCCGGTGATGCCAGTATCGATGATCTGCTGTTAGCTGCGCTGGCTCGTGCAGCGCGCCGCCGCTGGTCGGTCTTCCTGCGTGTTGAGCCGAATCTGGCCGAAGATCAAGCCCAGGCCAGCACGTATCATACCTGGTTGCTGCTCAAGGACTTCCGGCCTACGCTGCCGATTCAACCTCGTAGTACTATTCATCTCGATCTGATGCCTGCGCCTGACCGGCTGTTTGCTGGCTTTAGCAAGGGCCATCGCGCTGATATTCGTCGCGCCGAACGCCAGGGCGTTCATGTGCGCGTCGGCAGTTCGGATGATATCGCTACATTTTATGCTATCATGCAGGCAACCGGGGCACGGGCAGCATTTGGGATCCATTCGCAGGCATATTATCATACCGCTTTTCAACAGTTTCAACATCATGCCTGTCTGTTATTGGCCGAACAGGCTGGTCAGCCTGTGGCAGCACACATGGTGTTCTCCGATGGCCACGCCGGTCTGTATCTCTATAGTGGGGCTACCGATGTGGGGCTTAAAGTGGGGGCAAACCACTTGCTCCAATGGCATGCCATCCAGTGGGCACGCGAGCAGGGTTGTCGCTTCTATGACCTGTGGGGCATTCCTGATGCGCTGGGTCAGGCTGCCTGTGTCGCTGATCCGGCTGTGCGAGCGACATTGGAAGCTGAAGCTGCCCAGGATGCCTTGATTGGTGTGTATCGCTTTAAGAAGGGCTTTGGTGGTGCAGTGGTGCGTTATCTGCCAGCCTATGATCAGGTCTTTCTGCCACCGCTGTATGCCCTGTGGCGGCACCGGTTCAACCGGTAGGGGCGATCTTATATCTTTCACGAGTAGGTTTTTTCCAGTAGGGGCAGGCCCCCGTGCCTGCCCAGGGCGTCCTGATACCAGAAACGCCGCCTGGGGCACCCCCCGTGGTTGCCCCTACCGATCCCGTTGTGATGCAGTTCGGCCAAAAAAGCTACCCGTGTGAGTGATTTTATACCGGGGTGGATCAAACCAGGCGTTTGAGTACACGAACGACATGTTTCGCCCCTTAGCACAGCACATAGATAACTGGAACTATTCTCTCTATGTATGATCCAATCCAACCATCCCGCCTTGATGATCTCCTGATCAATCTGCCCACGAAGACAGTCAGCGGTGCAACGGATAGATTGATCCGTAATCTGGCCTATGACTCGCGTCAGGTGCAGCCCGGTAGCCTGTTTGTGGCGATCAAGGGCTTTCATGTCGATGGACATGCCTTCATCGCTCAGGCTATCGAACGCGGCGCTGCTGCGATTGTGGTTGATGAACGGTATGCTACGAATGATACAGTCTGGCCAGACTGTACGCTGATCCGTGTGCCAGATAGCCGTCTGGCTCTGGCGCCGCTTGCTGCCGCGTTCTATGGCTATCCGTCCCGTCAGTTAGGTGTCGTCGGCATAACTGGCAGTAAGGGCAAATCAACCACAACGGCTCTGGTTAGTTGTGCGCTGGAGGGCGGTGGTTATACAACTGGCATGATCAGTACGGTAGACTTCAAGGTCGGTAGGCAGCAGTGGCCTAATCAGACGCGCCAGAGTACACCGGAAGCCCCCGATGTACAGGCGCTGCTGCGGCAAATGGTTGCTGCCGGGTGTGACTATGCTGTCGTCGAAGCGACGTCGCATGCGCTCTCGCAAAATTGGGATCGGCTGGGGGGGTGCGCCTTTGATGTGGCGGTGTTTTTGAATGTCACGCATGAACATCTGGATTATCACGGCAGCATCGAGCAGTATCGGCGCGACAAAACGCGCCTGTTTGCTATGCTGGGGCAAGATCAACCAGCCACACCGCATATCCAGATGCCAGCCGCAAAAGGGCAGTCCTTTGCGATTGTCAATGCCGATGATCCGTATCACCACATGTTCCTGGAAGCAGCCCCCGCCTCAGCCCGGCAGGTGACGTTTGGTCTTCATACACCGGCGGATGTCTCTGCTCACGACATTGTCGCTACGTCTTCTGGGGCACGCATGCGTATTAGGTCTCCCTGGGGCGATGGGACGCTGAATCTGGCTCTGCCTGGTCAGTTCAATATTATGAATGCCCTGGCCGCTCTGAGCGTCGCCCTGACCCAGAATATTCCCCTGGAACAGGCCACTATGGCCCTGTCGCAGGTGCAAGGTGTGCGCGGACGCATGGAGCGGATCGACCAGGGCCAGCCTTTTGATCTGATTATAGATTATGCCCATAATCCCGACTCGTTTGAGCAGGTCATGCGTATGCTGCGCCCGCTGACGCATGGTCGGTTGATTGCTGTTTTTGGTAGCGCCGGAGAGCGTGACCGTGAGAAACGTCCGCTCCAGGGGGCGATCGCGGCAACCTATTGTGATCTGCTGATACTGACCGATGAAGATCCGCGCCGTGAGGATCGTGAAGCGATCCTGGCTGATATTGCTGCTGGTATACACCATGCCGGTCGCCGAGCGGGTAATCAGTATTTGCTTATTCCTGACCGTGTTGAGGCTATTCGTATGGCCTGTGCCTCTGCTCAACCTGGCGACCTGGTGTTGCTACTAGGCAAAGGACACGAGGGGAGTATCGAGTATGCTGACGGCAAACATCCCTGGGATGAAGTTGCCGCCGCACGTGCGGCCCTGACCGAAGCAGGCTATTAGCGCGAAAAAGCCCTGGGATGCAGGTCTTCTGGTTAGTCAAACGCCTGGTTTGCACGCCCACCGCGTAACGCGTGTTAGACATGGTTTCAGGATGACCAATTGTACGGTACCTATCACAGACAGATTGGTGGCGTGAATCACCCCACCCCCTGGCCCCCGCCCCTGCAAGGGGCGGGGGAACCCGAATGGGGCGTCCTGGCGGCACACGCTGCGCGTGTGCCGCCAGGACGCCCCATCTCCCCCCTCTCCCTCAGGGAGAGGGGGCAGGGGGAGAGGGCGCATCGTCCAACTAAACTGTAAAGTAAACATGAACCATGTCTTATTCAGAAAAGAGGTATCCATGCATACGACGCGCCTGGATCAACAACTACGCTTTATCATCGAGATCGACAAACTCAAGGGCATTGTGCGCCGATCCTATCTGATGGACACATCACGCCGTGAAAACTCTGCCGAGCATAGCTGGCACCTGGCGATGATGGCAATCATCCTGGCCGAGCATGCCGATGAACCAATCAACCTGCTGCATGTGATTAAAATGGTGCTGGTTCATGATCTGGTGGAAATTGATGCCGGTGACACCTACATCTACGATGCCCAGGCCAACAACGACAAAGTCGGGCGTGAACAGCAGGCCGCCGAGCGCATCTTTAGCTTGCTGCCAGCAGAACAGGCCCGCGAGATCCATACACTCTGGAATGAGTTTGAAGCCCGCGCCACGCCTGAGGCACGCTTTGCCGCCGTGTTGGATCGGTTGATGCCGTTAATGCATAACTTCTACACTGAAGGGCGTTCATGGCAAGAACATGGGATTACGGTTGATCAGATCATGCAGCGCACTGAGTCTGTGCGCGAGAGTTCGCAAACACTCTGGGAGGTGGCCTATGCCTTGATTGAAGAGGCACATCAACGCGGCTACCTGGGTCAGTCGCCAGGACAGGAATGATCGTCCGGCTGAGTCGCCGTGGACATCCGGTTGATCATCTCGCTACACGCAGCGATCCCACTCATACTCTCGGGGGTAGCATCTAGCGCATTGGATTGCTCCAGAACTGCCTGAGCAGCGTGATACTGCCCTTTCATATACAGTGCCTTGCCTTTATTGAGCAAAAACGCCGCCCTCACCACCGTTGGCGCAAGCGGCATAGCAAGGGCCTGATCAAAACACTGCACCGCTTCGTCGATGCGGCCCAGTTCGAGCCAGAGTGATCCAAGGCTGTTCCAGGTGCCATAGTCCGACGGATCAAGCTGAATCGCCCGATTATAACAGGCGATTGCCTCATCAAAACGGGCGCTATCGCTAAGTGCCAGGGCTTGCCATAACCACGCCTTGCTATTCTGCTCATCACACTTGATCGCACGTGCCAGCATTTCTAATGCTTCCGGTATTTTTTGTTGACGCAATAATGTCTGACCTTCATCGCATAACTGTCGGCTGAGCCGCTCGGGGGATATTTCATTCAGGCCGACATGATGATTGTTCATACGCGATATCTGTCTATGCAGCCTGTCATACATAGTGCGCACCTGTGGAGATATCTGGCTGTCGCTGGCAATACATTCAACTCGCAGGGCGCACTCACAGACAAACATACCTTTCTGTAAGGCCACAACCGTATCAAGTGTGCAAGCTACCGCAACAATCCACTCAAGAAAGCGTCTAATCATCGTTCGCGCAGTGTCATCTTCACCTGGCAAACATTCACTGGCACGCTGGTATGCTATAATTGCTTTCTCAGCATACACTTGGCTCAGATATGATCCTTCCAGACTTAAGCAAGCACACAGATCACCCAGGACAAAATAGTCGTTGGCAGCCTGTGGATAACGCTGGCGCGCAAGCCGCCCCAGCTTGCGCACGTTGGGATGTGCATCCATGGCAAAGGGGTCGATCATATATCCGACCTCACCAAGGGTAGCCAGGAGATGCTGCCATAGGTTCTGGGGAACTGGTGGCGGCGTTGTGTCGGCCTCGCATCCGCTTTGTGGCACAGGTAGCCGCGCTGTGCTGGTCGAAGAACCGGTCATACACAACTCCATCTTTGTGCATGTACGTGGATAATTACATATCATATAAATGGTAACATAGATATGATGTATCCATCAATAACAGGTAATGACAGCTTCATAACACGTAACCGTTCAGGTGGGGTGGTCGGGAGGGGCGTTGGCTCCTCCCAGAGTCTCTTCTTGTCAGCCCGGTTTGGCGGCAAAGCCGCCAAACCGGGCTGACAAGAAGGTTTTGCGAGGGCCGCAGGCCCCCGCGCCCCCGCTGGCACAGGTACCGCCTGAACGATTACTCATAACACCGTGTCAGGTGGGATTGAAGCACAAGGTGGGAAGAGTGTATCACTTAGCAGATTGCCGCTGCACACAGTCGCGATGGAAATGGCCCAGGAAGGGGCAACCGGCCAGTCTGTTCTATGACTCTTTTGTTATGCACAACAAACATACAAACTACTGTTTATAATACTCATCGTCTATAGTTATCAGAGAGCCAGGGAAGCCGCCAGACTAAAGCAGAAAAGAGTTAGAGATTAGAAAAATGAATAAGCAACTACAGATCCATGACACGCTGCTGCCAATGTGTGCATCGTGTAAAAAGATCCGTGATGACAATGGGATATGGCATATGGTGGAAGAAATCATTTGCATGTCTCTGGATTCTAATTTTACCCACACGATTTGCCCAGCCTGTGCCAGCCTGCTCTATCCTAATCTGGTGGAACATATCTTTGCCGAGACACACCCCCTTTTACATGAACGATCGTGTGGCCATCATCACGAGTATCTGTGACAAATATCTAAAGCAGACGACATTATCTGCCTGATGCCACGGCATCACAGTCATAATCAGGCGTTGCGTCAATCCACTGCACATAGTGATCAAACGTGCCGTTAAAGTAGACATGCACCACTTGATTATGGGTAATGCGTCGTACCGCTTCCCACACCTCTGTATCATCAGGACTATGCACAACCAGCAAGCCCTGTTCCGGAGCAAATTCATCTTCGCCGGGTGGAATGATAAATGCCAGCCATTCATCGGGATAGTATTGTTCAACTTCGGCAATCAACTGGATTCTCCCGGACTGCTCTATGCCCGCATAGGGACATCCGCAATCACAGGTAGAGCCGCATGCGCCATGATCACATGAACCACATGCAGAACGCCCTCCATGTTCAGCCGATGTGAGCGGTATCATAACAGGCATATCGTTTCCTGTTCTATTCTATCCAGGGCATGCGCAGCCATCCAAGATCGGTCGCCTGTATCACCCCATCTCCCTCAGGGCGTATCAGTACCCACAATTGTACCGCATCGGGATGCGGTAGAGCGGATAGCTTCCCGCCTTCTACGGGTACCGGCGGGACGCAACCCTGCCAAGATCAGAGTATGTTCGGTTTGGTGTGGCGGCAAAGCCGCCACACCAAACCGAACATACTTTTTTGCGGGGGCCTCCGGCCCCCCTCTCACGGGTAGTTTTTTTCCGTAGGGACGCGCTTCTGCGCGTCCACAGGGCGTCCTGATGCGAAAAACGCTCGCACGGACAGGCAGACGCCTGTCCCTACGGATCGCGTTGGAACGCCATCTACCGAACATACTTTTTTGCGGGGGCCTCCGGCCCCCCTCTCACGGGTAGGTTTTTTCCGTAGGGACGCGCTTCTGCGCGTCCGCAGGGCGTCCTGATGCGAAAAACGCTCGCACGGACAGGCAGACGCCTGTCCCTACGGATCGCGTTGGAACGCCATCTATCGAAAAACCTACCCCTGCAAGCTCCGGCCCCGCCCCCCCAACGTGTGGGTAATGTATAGACCTCAGGGAGAGGCCTGTCGTCCAAACAAACGGTACAGTAACCGTGAACCAAGTCTTAACGAATAACATCTTGCCCGCCCATGTAGGGCCGCAATACTTCGGGAATCACAATACTCCCATCCACCTGTTGATAATTTTCCATGATCGCAATCATCGTACGGGGTATACCTAACCCTGACCCATTCAAAGTATGGACAAACTCTGGCCGGGCAGTAGGATCCGGACGGAAGCGCAGATTGGCGCGGCGCGCCTGGAATGCCTCGACATTACTACAAGAACTAACTTCCAGCCACTCGGCCTGGCCGGGTGCCCAGAGTTCGAGATCATATGTCTGGGTGGCGGCAAAGCCAATATCACCCGTGCAGAGCAGTTTTGTCCGGAAAGGAATCCCTAACGCACGGCAGGTTGCTTCGGCGTCGGCGCGTAGAGCTTCTAACTCAGCGTAGCTCGTATCGGGATGTACAAACTTATACATCTCGACCTTATCAAACTGATGACCGCGCTTGATGCCGCGCACATCGCGCCCTGCACTCATCTGTTCACGCCGAAAACAGGGCGTATACGCACACAGATGGATCGGCAATTGCCCGCTATCTAGAATCTCATCGGCATAGAGATTGGTAATCGGCACTTCAGCGGTTGGCACCAGCCACAAGCCCGCATCCTCGTCACGATAGAGATTATCGCTAAACTTGGGCAGTTGCCCGGCCCCCCACATACAATGTTCTTTCACCACAAACGGCGTATAGACTTCCTGATACCCCTGGGTACCATGCAGATCAAGCAACCACTGGATCAGCGCACGCTGTAGTTTTGCCCCGTCCCCCCGCAAGACATAGAAGCGCGAGCCAGAGAGTTTGACTCCGCGTTCAAAGTCAATAATGCCCAGTGCCTCGCCCAATTCCCAATGGGGACGAGCCGGAAAGTCCGAGGTGCGCGGTTCGCCCTCCTGATAGATAACCACATTATGATCCTCGTCCGGGCCATCAGGGACACTGGCATGGGGCAGGTTACGAATATCGAGCATGGCCATACGCTGACCTTCTTCAACCTCGGCCAGTTTTCCATCCAGGGCTGCAATGCGTTCGCCCACCACGCGCATTTCGGCCTTGCGTGCCTCGCGCTCGTCCGTGTCTTTCATTTTACCAATCTCTTTCGAGACGGCGTTGCGTTCGGCTTTTAAGCCTTCTACCTCGCGCAGCAGCGCCCGGCGCTGCTCGTCGTATGCCAGAACTGTGTCGATGATTATACCGTCTGTGCCTGTACGAGCAAGTTGCTGTTTTACAAAATCCGGTTGCTCACGGAGAAGCTTGATGTCGAGCATGCCTGATCCTTTCATTGCGTGCCTGGTCGTTGATAGTATACATCGTTTGAATTTTGTCGCAAGCAAGCTCGCTAATATCTGTTCCCGCTTCCACGGGTACCGGCGGGGCTGCGCCCCGCCAGGATTATAGTGTTGTCGGTTTGTTTTGGCGGCAAAGCCGCCAAAACAAACCGACAACACTTTTTTTGCGGGGGCCTTCGGCCCCCGCAAGCCCCCAACGTGTGGGTCATGTATAGCCCCGCTGGGGAGAGGGGGTAGGGGGGTGGGGTATCCAGCCTGTCACCGACATCAGCGAAAAAAACCTACCCGTGTGAGGTTCTAATCTTATTGTTGCCGTAGCAGGCGTTATAGGTGTTACCTGTCGCCAAATGCGTAACTGTTCACTGGTGGTCGTTCATGCCATACATGACTGCTATGCTCCTGGCGCTCTTTATTCAGCATCTGTAGAATGTTATGCCAGGTTCCATCCTTGCGCCAGGCATCAAAATAGTAGCGTACGCTGTTATGATTCGGAAAGTCCTTCGGCATATTGCGCCACTGACAGCCTGTATATTCAATATAGAGCAGTGCATTAACAACCTGACGCATATCAAGTGTGCGAGGCTTACCCGGCCCGATGCCTGTGCCAGTTTTGATCGGAATAAGTGCCTCTACCATGCGCCATTCTTCGTCAGTCAGGTTATGGCTGTTGTGGGATACGAAACGTACTTCCATTCTATGACTCCTCTCAATTTCTCACACTATATATTTATTGTTCCTGTGCTTCATTTGCAAGTTTTGTGCCAGATTATAGAGGTTATGGTTAAATATTCGGCTTGTATGTTAAATTGCGTATAAAAAGCAAATGTTCCTCATTCTAATGTACGATCCACTTTCGCAATACGTACCCTATGCAATGCGCTACAGCTTGATCTATAATCGATCATAGCCTTTCACTCTTCCGCTTAGTCCGCTATACGCCGTGAGCACACACAGTTGTGATCCACCATGCGTCAATGCCTGGTTTAGCTACGGCTGCGTAAAGAAAGTTAGTCACTATGCTTAGTCCGCGTTGGAAAAAGGTTTTTGGCGATCTTTTCGGCAATCCGTCACGTACTGCCCTGGTTGTGTTGTCGATCTTCATCGGTGTGTTTGCGGTGGGCCTGATCACCAGCTCACAGGCGATTATTGTGCGCGAAATGCGTATGGGCTATGTCCAGGCTAACCCGGCCCATGCGACTATCTCGGTAGGCGATGACGATAGTTTCGATGATGATCTGCTGCAGACTATTCGCAACATGGACGAGATTGGCGATGCCGAGGGACGCCGCACATACCGTGCCAGCGTACAGACTCGCCGGGGCGTCTGGCGTGATATTAATTTTGTGGCTATCGATGACTTTGATGATATCCGTATCGATACATTTACGCTGTTAGATGGAACCTGGCCGCCACCCGAAAAAGAGATGCTGGTTGAACGATCTGGCATGGAGGAATTAGGTGCCCAGGTCGGTGATACGATGCTGATCGAGCGTCCTGATGGCAAAGAGTACCGTATGCGTATTGCCGGTGCGGTCTCTTCGCCAACCCAGATTCCGGCCCAGTTTGTCGGCCCGACGGTGTTTGTCACCTTTGATACAATCGAGTGGATCAGCCGCGAGCGAGGGTTTAACCAGGTAAGCATGCTCTCGGCTACCAACGGTGATGTGCAGGCTCACAATCAGGATGTGGCTACGCTGGTATACGATAAGATCCAGAAATCCGGGCGTGACCCGGCTTTTCCCCAGGTGCCCATACCGAATCAGCATCCGCTGGAACAGTTTATTGGCGGGATGGTGGCAATTATGAGCTTGCTGGGGGTGATGTCGGTCTTCCTGAGCGGCTTTCTGGTCACCAATACGATCTCGGCGCTGCTGGCCCAGCAAACCCGGCAGATTGGCATTATGAAGTCGGTGGGCGCACGCAATGGCCATATTATCGGTATGTACATGGTGTTAGTGATCGGCTTTGGTCTGATTGCGCTGCTGCTGGCCTATCCGCTGGTGCAGGTTGCAACCCGTGGCTTTACCAATACGGTGGCACAGCTTTTTAATTTTACCATCACTGATTATAGTGTCCCAACCTATGTGATTGTCCTGCAGATCATGATCAGCCTGCTGGTGCCCATGCTGGCGGCGCTTTATCCTATTATTGCTGGAACACGTGTCACTGTGCGTGAGGCGCTTAGCAACGAAGGTGGATCAGGGTATGGTAATAGCCTGTTCGATCGCCTGATCCAGCGTGTGCGTGGTCTACCGCGACCGGTGCTGCTCTCATTGCGCAATACCTTCCGTCGCAAGGGGCGGGTGGCCTTGACACTAATCACGCTCACCCTGGGTGGCTCGATCTTTATTGCGATCTTTAGTGCTCGTAACTCGCTGATGCTCACATTGGATCAGATCCTGAATTCGTTGTTTAACTATGATGTTGAACTGGCCTTCGAACGCCAGTACCGCGACGAGTATGTGATCAGCGAAGCCATGCGTGTTGAAGGTGTCGTTGAAGCCGAGGCCTGGCGTCAGTCGGGTGCCCGGCGTGTGTTTCCCGGCGATCGTGAGGGCGAGAGTATTGTTCTGTGGGCAGTGCCACCAGATAGTACCATGGTACGTCCCACGGTGATTGATGGGCGCTGGCTGCTGCCCGAGGACGAGAATGCGGTTGTCTTGAGTAATGGTATCTTTCAGGATGATGGCGATATTGCGATTGGCGACGAGATTGTGCTGCGCATCAAGGGTCGCGATTCGGTCTGGCGAGTGGTTGGCGAGGTGGTTACCATTGGTGGTGAGCGCTGGGCCTATGTTGGCTACGATGTCTATGGCCAGGTCGCACGCGAGGTCGGGTCGACGGCCAGTCTACAGGTGACAACCACACGACACGACCGTGTCTACCAGGAGGCCGTGGCCGAGACGCTGGATCAGTATCTGAGCAGTCGCGGTATTAGTGTGGTTTCCACCGCCACAACAGGCCAGATCCGCGAGCAGAACGAGACATTTTTCAATGTAATTATCTTTGGTATGCTGATCATGTCACTGCTGATTGCGGTTGTGGGTGGCTTAGGCCTGGCTGGCACGATGAGCCTGAATGTACTCGAACGCACCCGCGAAATTGGTGTGATGCGGGCTATCGGTGCTTCCGATGGTGCGGTGTTACAGGTAGTGATGATTGAAGGGATTGTGTTAGGTGTTTTAAGCTGGTTGATGGGTGCGGCGCTCTCTCTGCCGATCAGTCGTCTGTTCAGTGATCAGGTAGGAGTACAACTGTTTGGCTTTCCGCTGGACTATAGCTTTTCGACACAGGGGGCTGTGATCTGGCTGATCATTTCCGTGTCGCTGGCAGCGGTTTCTAGCTTCCTACCGGCCTGGAATGCCTCACGCATCACCGTGCGCGATGTGCTGGCATATGAGTAAGCTTTTATTCATCAGGGCTATTCGCCTGCGCAATTCCATGGTAAGATCGAATCAATCAGACGTATAAATATGGTTCAGGTTTCCTGTACCGGCTGGCTGGACTGAGGCCATACGGATACGCCCTCTCCCCCTGCCCCCTCTCCCTGCGGGCTATACATGACCCACAAGTGGGGGCAACGGGGGCCTCCGGCCCCCGCAAAAAAATTTGTTTTCGGTTTGTTTTGGCGGCAAAGCTGCCAAAACAAACCGAAAACAATAGAATCTTGGCGGGGCTGCGCCCCGCCGCTACCCGTGAAAGGCGGGAAGCCACCTGCTCTACCGCATCCTGATGCGGTACAAGTGTGGGCCATGGTAAGCCCTGCGGGAGAGGGGGGAAACAGGGCATCCTGAAACCATGTCTAATGTGTCTGTATCGCAGCAACCCGGCACATACATCGTTACGGAGCCTTGTTCTGTATTACCCTGACTCGTTCCTATGTCTTACGCTGGTTATACCTTTTGGGCGATGACGGTTTATTCGGTCTATCGGTATACTGAAACAAGCACCAGACTAGCACAATCAATGAGACATGTAAAAAGATTGTGTAACTCCTGTTACCTACGACTGGAGGAGATATGTTCGGACGCCTGTTCAGACGCAAACACGTATCGACCAACGGAACCTACCGTTATGGGAATACGCATCTTATCGAACTGCGCAATGTGGTCAAAACCTACGAAAGCGCTGCGGGTACATTTACCGCCCTGCGAGGGGTTGATCTGCAGGTCGATAGAGGTGAATTTGTTGCTGTGATCGGAAAGTCGGGGAGTGGCAAATCAACCCTGATCAATATGATCACCGGCATTGATCGCCCTACCAGCGGTGAGGTTTTTGTGGGTGATACAGCCGTTCATAAGCTCAACGAGGGTGAGATGGCCGTGTGGCGTGGACGCGACCTGGGTATTATTTTCCAATTCTTCCAACTGCTGCCTACGCTGTCGATTATCGAAAATATTATGCTGCCCATGGACTTCTGTAATATGTATACTCCCAGCGAGCGCCGCGAACGGGCTATGTATCTGCTCGAACAGGTGGATATGACTGAAAATGCGCATAAATTGCCCTCGGCTGTTTCGGGTGGTCAGCAACAGCGTGCGGCAATTGCGCGAGCTATGGCGAATGATCCGCCTGTGCTGGTGGCTGATGAGCCAACCGGTAATCTGGACTCGAAAACCGCCAGTGCGGTCTTCAAGCTGTTTGAGGACATGGTTGCTCAGGGCAAAACGATCTTGATGGTGACCCATGACAACGACCTGGCCAGGCGCGCCACACGTGCTGTGATTGTGTCCGACGGTGAAGTAGTGAACCAGTATGTGGTTGCCGCTCTGCCGGATCTGTCGGTGGATCAGTTGGGCTGGATCACACGTGAACTGGAGCCACGCTGTTATCATCCTGGTGAAACGATCATCACGCAGGGCGATATGGCGGATCGCTTCTATATTATTACCAAGGGCGAAGTGGAGATTTTCTTGCTGCATCCCGATGGCCAGGAGATTATTGTAGACCAGTTGCATCAAGGGCAATATTTTGGTGAGGTAGGGTTATTGCAGCATGGCACACGTACAGCAACTGTGCGTGCCCATCTGACAACTGATGTTGAGGTGGCAACGCTGGATCGCGAAGACTTTGCCCGCCTGATGACGACGTCGGAAGGAACCAGGACGGAAATCGGGCGTGTTTCGCAAGAGCGAGCGGCTGGTATTGAGTCCTTACAGAATCAGCGTGACTAGATCTGCGTCGTGTGAACGCATAGATCAGTAGCTATAGCTATACAAGAGAGTAGAAAGAGGATTACACAATATGCGCAGATGGATCATTGTCGTGATTATTCTGGCGGTGGTCGGAGCAGGAGCTTATCTTCTGTTTGGGCGCGGGTCGGGCACGCTGGGTCTGGGTGAACCAACACCGGAACCAACACCGCTGCTAGAAGTGACTGCAGGTACGCGTGTTGTGGCGGATGCTGTTGTTCTGCCAGTTGAGAATGCCGATCTGACATTTGAAACCAGCGGGGTTCGCGTGGCTGAAATCCTGGTTGAAGAGGGCGATCTGGTTGTAGAGGGCCAGGCTCTGGCTCGTCTGGATACGCGTGATCTGCAGTTACAGATCGATCAGGCCCAGGCCCAACTGGCCCAGGCCCGGGCTGATCTGGATAAGTTGCTGGAAGGAGCCACGGCCCAGGAAATCGCCGAAGCGCAGGCCGAAGTGGCCCGCGCCCAGGCACAGCAGTCTGAAACACAGGGTTCTGTGACTGGATCAGATATTGAGTCATCGCAGGCGGCTATTCAAGAGGCCCAGGCACGTCTGAATGAAGCACGTACGCGTCTGGCGCGTCTGGAGGCAGGGCCGAGGCAGACTGATGTAGCCAATGCCCAGGCACGCCTGGATCAGGCTCGTGCTAACCTGGAAGAGCAGCGGGCGCGTTTGTCGTCTAACAAGGTCGATGCTAACTTGCAGATCGAACAGTCAGCCAACGAGCTACGTGATCGTCAGGCCGAGTATAGCCAGATTTACTGGGACAACCGTGAACTGGAGAATGAACTGGCACGTGGCGGTGACGAACTGCCGCAGAAGGAAAAAGATCAGGAAGAAATCGCTCTGCGGGCTGTGCGTAGCGCCGAGGAAGCCCTCAATCAGGCCAAACTGGCCTATGAAGAGGCGCAACAGCTTGAAATTACTGGTCTGACCAATGCTGAAGCCCAGGTGCGCGAAGCCCAGGCAAACCTGGATGATGTGCTACGCGGCTTTGATCCTGACGAAATCGAGGCAGTGCGCGCTGATGCTGCTCGCGCCCAGGCCGATATTGCCAGTGCCCAGGCCCAGTTGAATAAGTTGCAAGGCCAGGAGCGCGCCGGGCGACTGGCAGCCGCCGGGGCCAGTGTTTCGTCGGCCCAGGCCCGTCTGGAAAATCTGCTGGCTGACCCGACTACCTCGGAACTGGCGCAGGCCGAGGCAGTTGTGATGCAGCGCGAGGTAGAGGTGCGCCAGGCTGAACTGGCGCTCGAAAAGGCTACTCTGCAAACGCCGCTGGCCGGTGAGGTGGCCGAGATTAATCTGGAAATTGGTGAGATCCCCAGTGATCTCGAACCAGCTGTGCGCATTGCTGACTTTTCGCAGTGGAAGGTTGAAACCGATGACCTGACCGAACTGAGCATTGTGAATGTCAAGGTGGGCGATAATGCGCTGATTACCTTTGATTCTATCCCTGATCTGGAACTGGCTGGCACGGTGACACGCATCAAGCCATTTGGTGTGAATAAGCAAGGCGACATTACCTATACCGTGGTGATTACCCCTGATCAATGGGATGACCGGTTGCTCTGGAATATGACGGCTACGGTGTCCATCGAGTCAGACTCAGACGAGACAGAGACAGAAACGGAGACAGAGACCGCAGAATAACGTACGCTCATAGCGAGGTGTGAGGATTAGCCCTGACCGGTATAAAACACCAGTCAGGGCTTTTTTATATTTTCTGTCCCTGGAGCCAGACAGCAAGGTACGTGTTCACCATCGGCATTCGGTATCTCCGTGGTGAATAGTTTCCCCCAAACCTGAGCAGGCAGCATTGCTCTTTTTCACAGAAAAGGTCGTATAATCACGTAAGACATGGTTCGTGGATACGTTACAATTTGGCTGCCCTGCCCCCCTCTCCCTGAGGGCTATGCATGACCCACACGTGGGGCAAGCGGGGGCTTCCGGCCCACGCAAAAAATTGTTGTCGGTTTGTTTTGGCGGCTTTGCCGCCAAAACAAACCGACAACAATTGAATCTTGGCGGGGCTGCGCCCCGCCAGTAGCCGTGGATGGCGGGAAGCTACCTGCTCTACCGCATCCTGATGCGATTCTTCCAAAAAACCTACCCGTGTGAGGTCTGTCTTCCCCCGCCCCTTGCAGGGGCGGCTCACAAATGTGAACAGGTACCTAATCACTCATAGTTTGACAGATACCCAAAGGAGAGAAGTCATGGATCGCCTTGTACAACCATCCACTGGTCGCTGGCTCTGGCACGGTATGCTCCCCCTGTGCATGCTGGTACTGATGCTGGCCCTACCAGTACCCGCACACGCCGCTGATGTTCGGAACGAGGATATTGTTGTGATCGGCGCAGATGAGGTTATCAATGATGAGTTAATTGTGTTAGCCGACCAGTTTACCCTGCAAGGTACCATCAATGGTGGGCTGTATGTTATGGCGAATACCATCATAATCGATGGCACGGTGAATGGCGCAATGAATGTGGTTGGCCGTCAGGTTATCATAAACGGTACGGTACAGCGGGGGCGCATCGGCGGTCAGGAGATCGTCCTGACAACGGGTTCGCGTATCCCCGGAAATGTGATGATCGGTGGGCTGAGCCTGATGCAGCAGGCAGGTAGCCAGATCAACGGCAGACTGACGTTTGCCGGGGGTAGTGCGATACTCGCCGGGCAGGTTGGTGTACCGGCGGCAGACAGCACGCTGGGCATGGTACAGCCAGTGCGCTTTATCGCTCTGACGACGGATCTCTCCGAGGCACAGTTTGCCTCACCAACAATGCGTGCCACCAGGCAACAGACAGCTGAAGAACGTCAGGCAGCAATCAACACGGGCTTTATGCAGATGCTGCGCTGGTTTGCCTCGCTGCTGATTATAGGATTGTTGATCACGTGGCTGACCCCCGATCTGCTGCGTGGGGCTACCAGCCAGCTACGTCAACACCGTCTGCCCAGCCTGTTATGGGGAGTGGTGGCCCTGCCAGCACTGGTTGTCTTTGTGCTGACGTTCATTCTGGCGCTTGTGCTGCTGATCATGTCTTTCAGTGCCCTGGGGTTACGTGACATGGTGACACTCACGATTATCTTTGGTAGCATGGCACTGATCGCCCTGATAACGGGCATTGTGATCCTGCTGACCTATGTTGGCAATATCATTATCGGCTATCTGCTTGGCGAATTGCTGCTGCAACGTTCCGAGACCACCTGGGCCCGACACCGCATCGCGCCGCTGGTTCTGGGCATCCTGGTAATCAGCGTGTTAAGCAGCATTCCGGGCCTGGGTTTTGTGGTGCGCCTGGCTGCCACGTTACTCGGACTGGGGGCGCTCTGGTTGCTCTGGCGTGGGCGCCAGAGCCAGCAGGCTGTGCCAGTGGTGGCAGTTGCCGGAGCTGGCTAAATGCCTAAGAAACTGTTTGAAAAGGGGAGTGTGCGGCGCTCAGGGGCAAGTTTTTTGGGAGGGGGG
>RRYU01000390.1_pt1 | contig 33806 bp, 33 predicted proteins | sample 2162651 | NCBI WGS metagenome assembly RRYU01 (sample SAMN10267283, study PRJNA491782) | microbial mat metagenome | isolation source: biomat in the production well | place: Japan: Minami-Kanto gas field, natural gas well KTG3 | collected 2017-06 | reverse complement strand
GCGGCTGGCGCTGGGTCAACAGCCTGTGGTGGCGGCTGGCTCATCTGGTGACAATTGTCATTGTTGTCTTGCAGGCCTGGTTGGGGCGCTACTGCTCCCTGACGAAACTCGAGACCTTCCTGCGGGAGCAGGCGGGCCAAGGCGGCTACGAGCGGAGCTTTATCGAGCACTGGGTCCAGCGCATCCTCTACGTTGATGCGCCCATGTGGCTTTTTGCCGTGGTTTACAGCGGCTTTGCGTTGTTGGTGGGTTGGGCCTGGTGGCGTTTCCCGCCGAGGCTGGGCAAGGGCAGGGACAGGAGGGCCTGACGCTGTGCTTGGCGGTGCGCGAACCGCCGGTTCTAGTGTTGTTGAAACGGTTCTGAGCAATCTAAATCAACATATAAGTATGCAGAAAAAGGCACCCATGCTCCTGGTCCGCTGACGCGGATACCGGTCAGCAAGCCGACGGTGTGACGGGTCGGCAAAACTCGGCTGGCGCCTCAAACAGTTGCCGCCCTTTATCGCCATGCCGTCATCTTCCTGTCCGCTGCGTCACAATGGGAAGGGAAGGTCAACGTCAGCAAAGATTGACAATGCTGCACTGATGAGGTATCTAGAAAAAGTTATATTTTTCAGGGGGGTGAAGATGAGGGGAACATCATATCGATGATCAAACGCCACCGCGTCGGCATTATGCCGGTCGGTGGCGTTTTTTGTTGGTGGCGCTCAGAACCCTATTTGCTCATAATGATGTGAAAACGACCATGCTACACCCATGTATTAAACCGTGGCCCCGCAGGTGTGCGCAGTCCGATGGACGGCCTGTGAGGGTGTTTTTATCAGGTTCCGTATAAAAAACCACACTATGCAGTGTGAAATCCCATAGGTATCTGTAAATATGATGATTTCAACATATCGTTAGAAAACACAAAAGGCGTCTTATGCGTACAAGGGCACCTGAATTGTCATCTTATGCGGGTCCGCCTATAAACAAGTTTTGTGCAGGAAATTCAAAAGGTAGCAACATGTGGATGTTGGAATATAAAAAAGACAGTTGGTGGTTTTGGCTTGCAACTGCCATTTTTCTTTCGTTTGGCGTGCTGGGTGAGCACCAATTCTTCATTTTTGCAATTATTCTTACGATCATCCAAACAATCTACTTTTCCATCAAACTTAAAAGCATAATTTCATTCCCAATACAGGTTAGAGCTTGCTACCTCGGCTTGCTCTTAATTTCCCAGCCCAAGCTCCTTCAATGGCTTTACTGGGTTCCAACTATTGGAACGTGGGCCCAGGTTCTTGTTGGATACTGCCTCATGGCACGTATAGTTTCTTTGTTTCCGTGGAACCGAGAAGAATCTTTTTCGTTTCAATATTTCAAAAAAACAATATTTTCACGACCGGTCCAGGGCAGCATTAAACAGGAGCAAACGGCACAAAGCACCTAACAATGCAATCAACCGGACGGAAAATACGTCTGCGCTAAATATAAAAACAAAACCAAAATTGCGGTGGTGGCCGTAACATTTCTTCGCCGCCGGTTATCATGAACCGTTATGTGTATCAACAAGAAGAGGATTTAGTGGACAAAAAGTATTTTGGCTCATGCTTATGCGGTTCTGTTCAATTTGAAATCGAGGGGAACTTTGATTCTTTCTACCTCTGCCACTGCAAGCATTGCCAAAAAGATACGGGCTCGGCTCATGCGGCCAACGTGTTTTCTGAATCAGCGATTCTAACGTGGCGAAAAGGGAAAGAGTGCGTCAAGCCCTACAATTTACCCAACACTCTACATTCAAAAAGCTTTTGCATAGATTGCGGATCAGCATTACCGAACCAGTCAGAAGATTTGGATTTTATTGTAGTTCCAGCCGGAAGCTTAGACTCAATACTAAATATACGTCCAAGTGCGCACTTATTTGTAAGCAGTAAAGCGAGTTGGGAGCAAGATTTGGATTGTATCCCAAATTTTGAAAAGCTACCTGTTCAAAACGATTAAAACACATAACAAACTAACCGGTCGGGGTATTTCTAGGACATAATACCGATTAAGAAAATATCGGTTTTATGTCCCCCACTTGTTTCATCATCCCAACCTGGAGTTAACTCGCAGATATGAGGATCGCACTGGGCACGGACCACGCAGGATATTGGCTAAAGGAGGCGATCAAGGCTCACCTTATCAGGTTGGGCCATGACGTTGTAGATTTCGGCAACGAGAACGAAGAATCGGTTGATTATCCTGATTACGTCATCACTGCAGCCGAATGTGTATCTGCTCAGAATACCGATTTAGCTGTTCATCTCCCCTACCGCTTCTCCACCTTGTTCATCAGCGCCAGCAGCAACCCCAGGGTGATAAAGGCGCCGGGCGGCAGGATCATCAGGATGACCGGTTGGTAGCCGGCCCCGAAAATACTGAATCCAAGAAACTCACCGGCGCCGAACAGTTCACGGATACCGCCCAGGATAAAGAGGACCAGGGTAAAGCCGACCCCCATGCCCAGGCCGTCGGCAATGGAATGGCTGACCGGATGTTTCGAGGCGAAGGCTTCAGCACGTCCCAGAATCAGGCAGTTGCAGACGATCAGAGGGATGAAGATGCCTAACGCCTGAAACAGATCGTAGGCATAAGCCTCCATCACCAGCTGAACGACGGTGACAAAGGAGGCGATAATCAGGATAAAACAGGGGATCCTGACCTTGGCGGGGATCAGGTGACGCATCATGGCGACGACGGCGTTGGAACAAACCAGCACAAAGGCCGTTGCCAGCCCCATGCCGAGGCCGTTTTCAGCACTGGTGGTAACCGCCAGCACCGGACAGAGCCCCAGCAGCAGCTTGAAAACCGCATTTTCCTTCCAGATACCGCGTTTGAAATCAGTTGCCAGGCTCATGGGTTATCCCCCTGTGCGATGATTTTATCCTCATGCTCACGGTAAAGTTCCAGGCCGGTTCGCACCGCCCCGACCACCGCCCGGGCGGAGATGGTGGCGCCGGTCAGCTGGTCGAAATCGCCTCCGTCCTTTTTGACCCGCCAATCACTGCCTGCCAGGGTCTTATCGACAAACAGGGCCTTGTACCAGGGTTCGCTGATTTTATCCCCCAGTCCCGGAGTTTCGGCGTGGGTGAGAATTTCAATCGCATGAACACTGTGATCGGGGCGGATGCCGACCATCACTGCGATGTTGCCGCTGTAGCCATCAGGTGCCACGACCCGAAAGGCGGTACCGATCAGTTGCTCCTCTTTACGTCCACGGTAAAAAACCGTCTCGACCTCTCTTCCCTGGCGATCGCTGCCGGTGGTGAGGGTCAGGGTGTCGCTATCGGGACTGTTATCAAATTCCGGTAGAACGGCCCTGAGCGCGCGCAGCATCTGCAGGCGGCGTTGCTCGGCAATCGGCTCGCGGGTCACGTTTTCAACCGCGGCCAGGATGGCGCCGGAAATGGCGGCAATCAGGGTCAGGGCAATGAGCAGGCGCGAAAACTCCTTCATTGCACCCCTCCGACCTCATGGTTGTGGCCCCCATAGATTTCCGCCCTGGTATAGCGATCGATCAGTGGCGTGGTCGCGTTCATCAGCAGAATGGCGAAAGAAACCCCTTCCGGATAGCCGCCGAACAGGCGGATCAGCACGGTCAGCAGACCACAACCGCAGCCGAAAATCAGCATACCTTTCGCCGTGATAGGGGAGGTGACCATATCGGTGGCCATAAAAAAGACACCCAGCATCAGGCCCCCGGTCAGCAGGTGGAACAGTGGGCTGGGGTAGCGGGTCGGGTCAATCAGCCAGAAGATGCCGGCCATGACCACGACACTGCCGATAAAGCTGGCCGGAATGTGCCAGGTAATGACTCTCTTATAAATGAGAAAGAGGCCTCCCAGCAGCAGTACCAGTGCCGATACCTCCCCCAGGCTCCCTGCCATCAGTCCGTAAAAGTAGCGGTCAAAGCCACTGGTAGCCATCTCGGGCAATTGGCCGGTGAGCATCACCGCCGACTTCATTTCACCTAAGGGGGTCGCACTACTGACCGCATCAAACCCCATACTTAATGGTGCCGGAGCGGTCCAGCTGGTCATCTGGACGGGGAAAGAGATGAGCAGGACAACGCGGGCCACCAGGGCCGGATTAAAGGGGTTGTAGCCAAGACCACCAAAGATCATTTTAGCGATGACAATAGCAATAGCAGCGCCCAACAGGGCCATCCACCAGGGGCTGGAGGGTGGCAGGTTGAGGGCCAGCAGGATTCCGGTCAGGGCGGCCGACCCATCACCGATGGAAAGCGGCTGCTTCATCAGCTTGCAGCACAGCGCCTCACAGGCAACGCACCCGAGGGTACAGATCAATAGTACCTTGAGGGCCGGCAGACCAAAAAATACCACCGCAACGGCAATCGCCGGCAGCAGGGCATAGATCACCAGCCGCATGATTTTGTCGGTGGTAACGCCACTGTGGATGTGGGGTGATGAGGAAATATACAGGGCTTTGTCCACGTCAATGTTTCCTTTTATGTTCCATAATCGCCCCCTTGATTTCACGAATCGATTGGACCAGGGGCAGGGTCGCCGGGCACTGGTAGGTACAACAGCCACATTCGATGCAGTCAAGGGCGTTGTAGGAGTCGGCTTTTTCTACCAGACCGAGCCGCGCACAGAGGGCGATGACCGTCGGCTGCAGATGGATTGGGCACACCTTGACGCACTGGCCGCAGCGTATACAGGGGCCAGGCTTTTTAATTGAAATATCCTGATGGCGTAGAACCAACAGCCCGGAGGTGCCACGAATAACGGGTACATCCAGGGATATCTGGGAACTGCCCATCATTGGCCCGCCCAGAATGATTTTGCCCGGGTCATCACTAAAGCCACCGCATTGCTCAATCAGATGAGTCAAGGGGGTGCCGATGACGACCCTGAGGTTGTTGGGTGTGCGAATTCCCGTCCCGGTCACCGTTGTGATCCGTTCCACCAGGGGACGACCCTGACGCACTGCCGTGCTGACGGCTGCTGCGGTGCCGACATTCTGGACGACGGCACCGCAATCCATCGGCAACTTGCCGCTGGGTACCTGGCGGCCGGTGATCGCTTCGATCAACTGTTTCTCGGCACCTTGAGGGTATTTTACCGGTAGCGGTTGAACCTTGATCGGGGTAGCGGAGCACAGCTTGCGCATGGCGTCGATGGCATCCGGTTTATTGTTTTCGATAGCGAGAATCACCCGGTCAACGCCAAGAATTTTGCGCAGGATCAGAATGCCATCGACAATGGTGGGACCTTCTTCCAGCATCAGACGGTGGTCGCCGGTCAGGTAAGGCTCACATTCCACCCCGTTGATAATCAAGGTGTCAATCGGGCGATCAGCAGGAGGTGATAACTTGATATGGGTCGGAAAGGTAGCACCGCCGAGGCCAACGATGCCGGCTGTTTGCAGTAACTGACGAAGCTCGTCTGGATTTAACTGTTCCGTGTCCTTTTCCTGTAGCCCCTGATGCCAGCGCTCATCACCATCGGGGCGGATCACGACGGCGGGTAACGGTCGCCCAACCGGATGGAGGCGCGGTTCAATGGCGATCACTTCGCCCGAGGTCGGGGCGTGGATCGGTACCGACACCGGGCCGACGGGGGTTCCGATCTGCTCCCCCTTGGCAACCTGTTGGCCGACCGTGACACAACACTCTGCCGGCGCACCGATATGTTGCTGCATAGGGACAATCAGCTCGTTCGGCAGCGGGCAGTTAACAATTGCCCTGGTGGCCGTGGTTGCCTTGTTGTCGGGGGGATGAATCCCACCCGGGAATGTTGGTAGCTTCATGGTTTGACACTTTGTTGGGTTATTAACAACCAGCCGAGTTTTGCTGCTACGGACGATTTTTCGTACCAGTCCAGCACCGGGTCGGGTGTCCTGTGACAAGGGTGTCTGTCGCCATGGATGGCGACAGTCAAGCGGCCATGGATGGCGAAAAGCGTCCCTTGTCACAGGACACCCGACCCGGCGCAATGACTAAGCTGAACAGTTATGTTTTTTCTTACGAACTGGCGTCATTTGCCCCACCATTGTCAGCCAGATCGCGGATACATTTCATCGGACATTTGGCAATCGCCAGGGCCGCATTGTCTGCCTGAGCATAATTGACCCGGGCAAGAAAGTTATCGATGGTATAAGCCTCCGGGACGGTTTTTTTACAGATATTGCAGCCGATACAACCGACCTGACAGTATTTCCGCACCTCGGCCCCTTTGTCGTGGCTGTTGCACAACACGTGGGTGGTCACCGCCTTGGGTGCCATGATCATCACCTGGCGGGGACAGACTTTGAGGCACTGCTCGCAGCTGGTACATTTGTCGCGATCAATAACAGCGAGATGTTCCGGGGTTATCGTGATCGCCCCAAACAGGCAGGCGCGGACGCAGGAACCGAGTCCAAGGCAGCCACCGGGGCAGGATTTGGGACCACCAGCCAGTTTTTGCGCGGCATTGCAATCTTCCAGCCCCAGATAATGATATTTCTGCCGGGCCAGATCGTCCCCGCCCTGACAGATTACCACGGCGACCGCCGGCTCTTTAACCGTGATCTTGATCCCCAGAATAGCTGCCAGCGCTTCTGCTGTCTGCTGTCCGCCCGGTGGGCACAGAGTTGGAGCCAGCCGTCCTTCGGCCACTGCCCGGGCATAGCCGGAGCAGCCTGGCTCACCACAGGCCCCGCAGTTGACTCCCGGTAATGCGGCCAGAATAGCCGCTTCCCTGGGATCGACCTCGACCGCAAACTTTTTGGCGGCAATCCCGAGAGCGGTGGCGGCGACCAGGCCGATTCCACCCAGGCAGGCTACGGCTGCAAGCATCAGCTTATCCCTTTTCTCATCACATTCTCACCAGTCCGGCAAAACCCATAAACGCCAGTGACAATAACCCGGCCGTGATCAGGGCGATGGCGGTACCGCGAAAGGCATCAGGAACCGGGCACAGGTCAATGCGTTCGCGCAGTCCGGCAAACAGTACCATGGCCAGGGTAAAGCCGATCCCGGCACCAATGGCAAAGACCAGTGATTCAATAAACGAGTAAGAGGTTTGAATGTTAAGAACTGCAACCCCGAGAACGGCACAATTGGTAGTGATCAGCGGCAGAAAGATGCCTAATGATTGATAAAGGACCGGACTGGTTTTCTGGACAATCATCTCCACCAGTTGCACCAGTGCCGCGATGACCAGAATAAAAGCAATGGTTTGCAGATAATCAAGATTAAAGGGGGCAAGAATAAAATATTGAATGAACCAGGTGACGACGGATGCAACTGCCATCACAAAGATAACCGCCATCCCCATGCCGATGGAGGTCTCGACTTTTTTGGAAACGCCAAGAAACGGACAGATGCCTAAAAAGCGCGCCAGGACAAAATTGTTGACGAAAACGGCACTGACAAGAATCAGGATGAGGGAAACCATAAGCGACACTCCGGTAGATATAACAACCGAGACGGCAAACTATCATGAATGGAGGCAGGGGTTTTGTCAAAGAGATTTAATCAAACGCTGTTCGCTGGGCAGGACAGGATCAGGGTGACGGATGGCCTTGCTGCTTGAAATAGCGGCGCTCCGGTCGACCGACGGTTCCATAGACCAGCTCGGTGATCAGTTCGTTATGAGCCACCAGGTATTCAAGATAGCGCCTGGCCGTGGTGCGTCCGGCGCCGATTATCGCAGCCACCTCTTCAGCGCTTAAGCCCTGGGGGTGAGGCTGAACAAAAACCGCCTGGATTTTTTTCAGGGTCAGGGCGTCAATTCCTTTCGGGTAAATCGGCTCGCCGACGGCGGCGGTCTTGTAGGGATGCAGCAGCCGATCGACAGTGTGCTGATCCAGGGTTGCTTCGACAGTCATACGCAGACGATAGTTACGAAAGCGCTCAAGGGCTTCTTTGAAGCGCTGAAACATGACCGGCTTGAGGATGTAGTCGAAGACCCCGCCATGGATAGCTTCCTGCAGAGGTTCCAATTCTTTGGCTGCGGTGATCAGAATAACATCGGTTGCCTGGTGACGGGCACGCAGGTTCCAGAGAATCTCAGTACCCTTCCCTTCAGGAAGATACAGATCAAGCAGAATCAGATCCGGCTTCAGCAGGGTACTCATCTTTTCGGCATCTTCGAGATTTCCGGCTATGCCGCAAACACCAAAGCCGTCAATTTTTTCAGTGAAGTGGCGGTGGATTTCGGCAATCTGGGGATCATCGTCAACAATAAGAACTTGTAGCTTCATCAATGAGTATCCTTAGGTTTCGGAATGAAAACACTGAACATCGCCCCGCCCAGATCACTATCGGAGATGGTCATCTGACCGGCCAGATCGGCCAGGGCAGTTTTTACCAGATACAAGCCCTGACCCCTATCGCTGCTCTTTGTGGTGAATCCTCGCACGAATATATCATTCGTCAATTCAGCCGGGACGCCGGCACCCGAGTCCTCTATTTCAAAAACCAGATCATTGCCGATATCGGTCATGGTCAGTCTCACCCGGGGCGGTCGGGTGTGGTTGAGGGCCGCATCGAAGGCATTATCGATCAGGTTGCCCAGAATTGTGATGGTTTTTTCCCGGTTAAGGGAGGCTGGAACATCAATCAATTGACTTTCCGGGTCGATCATGAAATCGATGTGGAGTTCTTTGGCGTGATTGTATTTGCCGATCAGAAAAGCGGCCAGAATCGGATGCGGAACCGCTCGTGCCAGAAAGGCAATCAATCCCTGATAGCCGGCGGATTCCCGGCTGATCAGCTCAAGGGCCTGTTTGGCATGATCGGTCTGAATGAGCCCGGCGATGGTATGAAGTTTATTGGAATATTCATGGGTTTGTGCACGCAGCATCTGGGAGTATTCCTTGACCTGGGAAAGCTGACGCACCAGGGTGTCAATTTCATCCTTGCTGCGGAAACTGGCAACTGCTCCGCAAATGGCATTATTTTCAATCATTGGCACCGTATTGATGATCAGGGCGCGGTTTCCAACCATCAGCTCCTGGTCGATCCGTTGTTCGCCACCATCGAGGATTTTGCTCAGTTTGGCACCTGGCAGGACATCACGAATGTGACGCTGCAGGATCTCCTGCTTATCCTTCTTGCCGAGGATTTCCAAAGCCTGCTGGTTGACGACCGTTACGACAGCATCGCGATCAATGGCGACAATCCCTTCGCGGATCGACTGGATGATGGTATCTCGTTCAGTAAAAAGATGGGCAATCTGTTCCGGTTCCAAATTAAAAATGGCCTTTTTGAATCGTCGCGAAATGGTGATGGCACCAAGGATCCCGAGGAACATCAGGAGGCTGACCATGCCGAGAGCCCGTAGACGATACATCAGGACAATATTCTCAACATCATCCAGAAGGTAGCCCACCGACACAATACCGATGATCTCGCCGGTCTGATTTAAAATCGGGGCCTTGCCTCGAATGGATGGCCCCAAGGTGCCAACTGCGCGGGAGACATAAAACTCCCCCTGCTCAAGGGCTCGGTCATTGTCGCCGCCAACCATTTCCTTGCCGAGACGATCAGGAAGCGGGTGAGAGTAGCGAATGCTGTCCCGGTCGCCGATCACAATAAATTCGGCACCTGTCTCCTGCCGCAGATTTTCTGCCAGTGCCTGCAAAACGCCGTCCGGATCGGACGCACCTACCAGTTCCTTTACCTGGGGCAGCCGGGCAACCATTCGGGCCGCCTGGAGTGCCCGTTTGCCGATTTCATCTTCCAGGACGTCGCCGATAATAACGGTGTGAAAACCACCAACAATCAGGGTCAGCGGCAGGACCAGTAGACACACAAGCAGAATCATCCGGCTTTGCAGGTTGGAAAATAGTGGGGTCAGGCTTGGCTGCATAGACTGGATTCTCGCTCCCGGACATTTGATTCGGACATGATGTTGCTCTGGTATAAAGCAGTCAAGCTGCCGAAATCACCAATGCTACTGTGACCAATCAGGCTGGCATTGTTGCATGAACAATATGAACAGAATAGCCCTTATGAAACAAAAAATCATTATGGCGGAATTCTTTACAAGTTGTTTTTCAGGACTACAATAATCAAGAGAAAATCAAACAGCGTTTTTTGGTGGGCTGCGGCAATGCCCGTATTCCTGTAATCCTTGTTCCCCTCGTGTAAAGGAGATGGTTATGAAGTATTTCAAGGTTCTGACTCTGGTCTGTGTATTTTTGTTCATTCAACAGTCGGCAATGGCGTTTGAGCCGCGTAACGTTCTGTGCATTGCCCCTTCCGATCCGGGCGGTGGCTGGGATTTTACCTGCCGTAATATGGCCCCGATCCTCTCTGATCTGGATCTGGTGAAAGGTCGCATCCGCACCCAGAATATGCCGGGTGCTGGTGGTGGGGTCGCTTACGCCCACGTGGTTGGCCAGCAGAAGGGTAACGCCAACTTGCTGGTTGCCGCGTCGACGGCGACAACCACCCGTCTGGCCCAGAAGATGTTCCAGGGTTTTGACGCTGACGATGTCCGCTGGCTCGCGGCTCTTGGTGCCGATTACGGTATCGTGGCCGTTTCTCCCAAAAGTCGTTTTAAGACCCTGGATGATTTGATCGCTGCTCTTAGAGAAAATCCCGCCGGGATGAGTTTTGTCGGTGGTTCGGCCGTCGGTGGCTGGGATCATCTGAAGATGCTGATGCTTGCCGACGCCGCCGGTGTTCAGGATCTTAAAGCGGTCCGTTATACCAGTTTCAGTAGTGGTGGCCCGGCGATTATCGAGATCATGGGTGGCCGTGCCGATGTCTTTACCGGCGATGTCAGCGAGACCCTGACCCAACTGGAAGCCGGTAGCCTCAAGGTGCTTGCGGTGCTAGGAGATGATCGTTTGCCTGGAGTGCTGGCCGATGTGCCGACGGCGAAAGAGCTTGGCTACGATGTCATCGGTGCCAACTGGCGCGGGTTTTATATCCCGGCGGGTGTGTCCGATGAAGAATATGCCTACTGGAGTGATGCCATGAAGAAGCTGGCGGCATCCGAGAAGTTCATAACCCTGCGTGAACAGAACGGCCTCGCCGCCTTTGAGCGGACCGGAACGGAAATGGATGAGTTTGTTCTGAATCAGGTCAAATCGCTGGAAAAACTGTTCGCCCGTATGGGGCAATAACCTGACTCGTTGATAGATCGGGTCCGGCCCTTTTGGGGCGGACCCGATAACTGCTTAATAGGAGAAGAGAGCGGAATCATGAGCGATCGTATTGTTGCCGTCATGCTGCTGGTACTGGCACTGGTTTTCGGCCTACAGGCCTGGGCCTATGTTCCGATAGGATTTACCGACCATCTGGGTGCCCGGGTTTTCCCCCTGGCTGTTGCCCTGTTTATGCTGCCCTTGACCCTGGTTCTGTTCTTCGGGCGGCATATGGCCGGCGTCTGGCCAAGCGTCCGAGCCTGGCGGGTGGTGATTCTGGCCCTGTCGGTGCTGGTGGTATATGCGCTGGTGATCGAATATGTCGGATTTATCATCGCGACCATGGGCGTTTTTATTGTCTACGGGAAGCTCTACGGCGCCAGTTGGTGGAAAACAGTTGTTACCGGGATTATCGCTGCAATTGTTCTCTACGCACTTTTTGTTCTGGCCCTGGATATGTATCTGCCCCTCGGATCGTTTTTTGAGGAGTTGTTCTGATGGATGCTTTTCAGTCATTAATGCAGGGATTTTCCGGCGCGCTGATCCCCATCAACCTGCTGGTGGTGTTTCTCGGGGTTACGGCGGGTACCGTCATCGGCATGCTCCCCGGCATCGGTCCGATCAACGGTATCGCTATTCTGATTCCCATTACCTTCGCCTTGGGGATCGATCCGACCGCCATGCTGATTCTGTTTGCCGGTATTTATTACGGTGCTCAGTATGGCAATTCCATCAGTACTATTCTGCTCAATGTGCCGGGGACGCCATCGTCCGTTGCCACGGCTCTCGATGGACACCCCATGGCCAAAAGCGGGCGTGCCGGCCCGGCCCTGGCTATTTCGGCTATCGCTTCTTTTATCGGTGGAACAGTTGCCGTCGTTGGTCTGATGTTTTTGGCTCCGGTCCTGGCAAAATGGGCGATTCGTTTTGGCCCGGCGGAATATTTCGTGCTGATTCTCTTTACCTTTACCATGTTGTCAGCTTTGTCCGGGAAGCAGTTTATCAAAGGCTTGCTGGCCACCGGCATCGGTCTGATGCTGGCGACCATCGGCATCGACGCAGGTACCGGGATTCCCCGTTATACCTTTGGCCATCTGGCCTTTTATGACGGGCTTGATTTTGCCGTGGTCACCATCGGGCTGTTTGCGATTTCCGAGGTGTTTCTGTTGATCGAACAGACCCGGGGTGTCGGCGAGGTGAATACCAAGCTGGGCCGGGTGATGGTCACGGCAAAGGAGTTTGTTGCCTGCTGGTGGGGGATGATTCGCTCTGCCGTTATCGGCTTTTTGATCGGGGTCCTGCCGGGCGCTGGAGCCACCATCGCCAGTTTCATGGCTTATGCCACCGAGCAACGTTTAACGGATAAAAAAGGAACCTTCGGGACCGGAGATATCCGGGCGGTAGCTGCGCCGGAATCGGCCAACAATGCAGCGGTGTCAGGCGCTCTGATTCCGATGCTGACCCTTGGGGTGCCCGGCAGCGGCACCACGGCGGTTATTCTCGGCGCCCTGCTGGCCCTCAACCTCAATCCGGGACCACTGTTTATTGCCCAGCATGGTGACATGTTCTGGACCCTGATCGCGTCCATGTATATCGGCAACGTGATGCTGCTGGTCCTCAACCTTCCGCTGGTCGGTCTGTTCGTCAAGGTCCTGCTGATCCCCCGCTATATCCTGGTGCCGGGAGTGGCAATGATCAGTTACGGCGCCATCTACGCGGCCAGCAGTTCAATGACCGATCTGATGTTGATGACCGGTTTTGGCCTGCTCGGTTATCTGATGCGCAAAACCGATTTTCCCCTGGCGCCGGTCATTCTCGCCCTGGTGCTTGGGCCGATGATGGAAACCAGTCTGCGCCGGGCCCTGTCGTTGTCCAACGGTGACTGGGGGATTCTCTTTGCTTCCCCTCTGGTGATCGCCCTGTGGGTACTGGTAGCCCTATCGGCACTGGTGCCGATGATCCGTGCATTACGCCGGGCGCGCGCCTACAACGACAGTGAGCAACATTAAGCTTATCGCTTAATAGAATCTTTCAAGCATCAAGAGGGCTGGCCCCACGATCCCGGGCAGCCCTCTTGATGCTGAAATCTGATGCCTGAGGCAACTCAGGCTTTGCCGAATATTTTCAGAAAAAGCTGCAGTATATCCGGTTTGTTGGCTTTTATATCACCGCTGAGAAAATCCTTGAGCCCCGGTCGATAACCGTCGTTCCAGACCCTGAGAAAAAAATCAGTACCGGTTTTGCAGACACAGTCGGCATTGTCGGTGGTCCGGCCCAAATCAACGCGGCATTCCGTCGGGTTTAACCAGACCGTTCTTTTTACCTCATCGACGGAGAAATAGATGCTGACCGGTTCTTTGATCATACCGGTTTGGTAATTTTTCGGTAGTTCGGCAAAGATTGCTTCAACCGTCACAGCTGCCCCCTTTTCCAGAAAAGCATTGGTCTGCCCTTCAACCGCCGGCAATTCTTTGCGTCAACAGCGGCACCAGTTGTTTCAGATCAGCAACCGCGAGTACGTCGGCAACCTCCCCAATCGGTGCGTCCTTGTCGGTGTTGATGGCGATGACAAACTCGGCCTTTTTTATTCCTGCCAGATGCTGGATCGCTCCGGAAATTCCGCAGGCAATGTAGAGCTTCGGCGCGACCGTTTGGCCGGTGGTGCCGACCTGGCGACTATGCTCGGTCCATTCGGCATCAACCACGGGACGGCTGGCGGCATATTCGCCTTTAAGGGCTTTAGCCAGAGCGTCAATCATGCTTAAGTTTTCCGGCTTGCCGATGCCCCTGCCGGCACTGACGATCACCTTGGCTTTTGACAGATCGACACCACCCGCGGCGGCAGCTTCGTAGCCATTAAAGTTGATCGTTCCCGGTTCCGCACCAGGTAGCTCAATGACTTGAGGTGTTGCGGACACCTGGCTTTGAGGGGTAAATGCGCCGGCCTGCAGAGTGACTACGGTCATGGCCGTTTTAACTTTAACCTGGCGCCGTAGTTTGCTGTTGCAGCAGGGAACGATGAGGGCTTTCTCTGTCACATCAACCACTTCGGAAACCTGGGCGGCTTTGAGGGCCAGGGCAATACGAGGAGCCAGGTCCCAGCCGTAGGACGAGTGGGGAAAGACAACCATCTGCGGCTGTTCTTTGGCAATTACGTCCAGGAGCAGTTTTTTGTGACCGTCGGGATTAAACTCACCGACACTGGTGCTGTCGGCCAGATACAAGGTTCCGGAAAGGTTGGGCAGGGAGTCTTTTGAACCCACCAGAAACATGGCTGCTTCGCCACCCAGGCGGGAAGCGAACTCAATCAGCTCGGCACAGGTTCCCAGGGGCTTACCATCTCGATATTCACCAACCATAAGTATTTTCATCGTGGTCTCCTTATGCCAGGACCGTGGTTTTGTCTTTAATGATCTTGAGCAGTTGATCCGCCAATTCAGCCGGGTCGCCCTCAAGGATCAGGCCGCCACCGCGTTTTTCCGGAAAGGAGACGGCGACGGTTTCCTGTTGTGCCTCTGGTGGACTGAAGTCAGCAAGGGGAGCAGACAGCAGCTCTTTCTTCTTGGCTTTCATGATGTTCGGCAGGGTCGGGTAGCGTGGTTTGTTCAAACCCAACTGACAGGTAACCAACGCCGGAGTGTTGCAACTGACCAGGGCCCTGGAGCCTCCTTCCAGCTCGCGTTTGGCGGCAATTGTCCCATCGGCATAGCTGAATTCTACCAGAGTGGTCAGGCTTGGTATGCCGAGCATTTCGGCAATCAGCACACCAACCTGGGCGCTGCCGCGATCCTGGGACTGCATTCCGGTAAACAGCAGGTCAAAGCTGTGCCGGCGGGCATAGTCGGCAATCACGGCAGCTATGGTCATAGGGTCACGCTGGTGACTGTCGCTATCCAGGATATGCATCCCCTTATCTGCTCCCATGGCGAGAGCTTTCTTCATGGTTTCCTTAACCCGCTCCGGACCGATACAGAGAACCGTCAGCTCAGCTGTGCCGACCTGTTCTTTCAGCTGTACCGCCTGTTCCACCGCGTATTCATCGTATTCATTCATGCGCCAGGCGAGGTCGGTGTCGTCATACCAGTTCCCTGCAGCACTGACCTTGAAGCGGGATTCCATGTCGGGAACCTGTTTGATGCAGACGAGAATATTCATCATAGAAACTCCTTTATCGAGATTGTCTACGCAGCAGATAGTCGTTTTACCAGCAACTCCACCAGATCCAGCGGTTTGAGCTGATCGCTCAGATCGGCCCCCTTGATACCGTCTTCAAACATGGTCAGGCAAAAAGGACAACTTGATACCAGCATGCCGGTTCCGGTGGCAGCGGCCATTTCAGCACGTGCTTCGCTGATCCTGCTACCAATGGTTTCATCGGCAAGAATTCGTCCCCCGCCGGCACCGCAACAGAAAGATTCCCGTCCATGCTTGTTCATCTCGGTCAGCTGTGCTCCGGCCGCCGTCAGGAGTGAGCGGGGCGCCTGGTAGAGATCATTATGTCGTCCCAGATAACATGAATCATGATAAGTACAGGGGGTCTCTTCAGGTTGCAGTTTAAGCTGACCGCTCTTGACCAGATCAGCCAGAAAGTCGGTGTAATGCTGCACCGGCAGAGTCAGTCCGAGTTCGCGATAATCCTTGTTCAGGGTGTTATAGCAGTGGGGGCAGGTGGTAACGATCTGCTGTGCGGAAGTCGCGCCAATGTTCTGGATATTTTCCCGAGCCAGAGTTTGATAGAGATATTCATTCCCCATTTTACGCATCGGTTCGCCACAGCATTTTTCTGTTTTGCCAAGCAGGGCGACCTTGATTCCGGCGGCGGCGCAAAGGGTGACGAAGGCTTTGGCAACGGCCTGATTGCGCTTGTCAAAAGAAGCATAGCAGCCTGCGAAATAGAGAATATCCGCGTCTTCGGTGTTTGCATCTACTACCGGAAATCCTTGTGCCCAGTCACCACGCCCGGCAAATGCCAGCCCGAAGGGGTTGCCATTGACCTCGGTCTGTTCCATGGCCGCGGTGACTTCGTCACCGGGAAACTCCCCTTCCATCAATACCAGATTGCGTCTGACATCAACAATTTTACGGACATGCTCGATGGCCGCGGGACAGCTTTCCTGACAGGCCAGGCAGGTCGTACAGGACCAGAGGACGTCCCGTTCGAGGGTCTCCGGCAGATTGGCCTGCGGCTGCTGGAAGGCGATATCACCAACCTGCTTGACCAGCTTCATCGGCGACAGGGGTTTGTCTGTTGCCCACGCCGGACAGCGATCCTGACAGCGTTTACAGCTGGTGCAGGCATCTGCGTCGAAAATATCCTTCCAGGTTAGGTCGGTTATGGTTGCAGCCCCGTAGCTTTCAGTTTCTTCGTTTTCAAGATCAATTGAAGTCAGCATCCCCTTGGGGCCGAGATCGGCGAAAAAATAATTGGTGCTGGTAGTAAACAGATGACGAAGCTTGGTCAGGGGGATAATAGCGATAAAAAGGATTGCCAGCAGTAAGTGCCCCCACCAGGTAATCTCATGCAGACTGCGCAGGGCCGCTTCTTCAACGCCGGCAAGGCTGTTGGCAACGAGCAGGCCGACAGGTGACCACAGGGCCAGAGGAGTGCCCAGTTCGGTGACTGCCATGCGTGCGCCTTCAATGATAAAGCCGCTGATAAGAATCGCCAGCAGCAAGCCGTGGATAATCCAGTCATCTTTGATAGTGTCGAGGCCCGGCGGTCGAATCAGGGTGCGCCGGATCAATAACCCCGCCAGCATGATAATGGCCATCAGACCGGCAATATCGAGGATCAGAGAAAACCACAGATAGAAGGGGCCGGTCAAAAAACGCAGATCAAACAGGGGATCGGTCAGGTCGGCCTGGATGAAGATCAGCAGGGTACCGATAAACAGCAGCAGAAATCCCCAGAAAAACAGGGCATGGGTGGTGCCCGGCAGGCGCTGGTAAAGAACCCGGGTTTGTAATAGTGTGTCACGGATCGCCTGTTTCAGGCGTATTGACCACTGATCGCAGCGATCAAGGGGCTGCCCCTGGCGATAAACCTTGATGCGTCGTGAAAACTGATAGCCGAGGAAGGCGACAGCGGCTGCCGCCAGCAGGTACATGGGGAGCAGTACGCCCAGGCTCTGGCCGATATTCCAGTAGATTTCACGTGTTGATTCCATGGCGCTCCCATAAAAAAGACAGTGTGCCGGTATTGCTCAATGCCAACAAAACAGAGTATATATCAGGGATGTTATCAGTGCCGCGTGATTTTTGATCTATAACCTTAACGTAAAGATCAGTATAAAAAGTAACAGCATTATATTTCCATTGCAACAATTAAAAAAGCCTTTAGAATCAGTTGCCAAGCCTTGGATTGACAGCCTGATTTGAGCGTGCTATTAAAGTTGAAAACTAACGTAAAGGTTATTCCCGTGAAAAATGATGACAATCAGTTGGTACAGATTGGCGAGCTCGCCAGAATGTTGGGAATTACCACCCGAACGATCCGCTACTATGAGGAAATCGGCTTGATGGGTCCACCGGAAAGACTGGTGGGGGGTACCAGGACCTACTGCCGGGAGGATGTGTTACGTTTGAAGTTTATTCTCAAGCTAAAAGAGCTGGGGATTACCCTGAAGGAGATGCAGCAGCTGGCACAAAACTTTGATATCAATCAGCAGGATTTTCACACCATCACGCCAAAACTTCTCGAAATCCTCGATACCCATATTAGTAAAGTAGATAAAAAAATCGCAAGCCTGGCATCATTGAGGACAGAGGTTGTAGAGTATCGGTCCCGGATTCTCGATATTCTCAACGAAAGGGCTCCGGTCGTAAAATGAATTCTTTCCCTTTTGAGTTTATGACCGCAATAGACATCCGCTTTGCCGATATTGATGCTTATGGCCATGTCAATAATGCCACTTATTTTACCTATCTGGAACACGCTCGGGTCAAGATGTTTCAGAAATATTTCGGAGCCTTCCTCGACAGTTCCCTGTTGTTTCTGGTGGTGCGTGCCGAATGTGACTATCGACTGCCCATCACGTTAAATGACCAACTGCAGATTACCATCAAGGTTGAGCAACTCAGACATTCAAGTTTTACCTTTAACTATCTGCTCCATGATGGTGGCGGTCGCGAATTTGCCACGGCCAAAACCGTTATGGTTGGCTATGATCCAAAGGCAAAAAAACCCGCCGCATTACCCGCTGAAATTCGTCAAACCTTTGCCCGACTCGATCAACCCGGGGTAGTGTCACCGGTGTGAGGAGATTTTTGTGACAGAAGTGCAGACAAAAACCTATGAGATTGCCGGGATGCAGCCGATTTCCCGTGAATGTCTGGTTTGTGGGACGGAAAACGCCCTGGGAATCAAGGCGCGATTCTTTGAAACCACAACCAAGGAGTTGATCGCTCTTTTTACATTGAACAATCAGCACCAGAGTTATCCAGGTATCGCCCATGGTGGTATTTCTGCCACCGTGCTTGATGAAGTGATCGGGCGGGCAATCATGATGGATCACGATCACCAGACCTTCGGCATGACCCTTGATCTGCAGGTGCGTTACCGTAAACCGGTACCTTTAGACGTTGAGCTTAAGGTGGTGGGACGCATCGTCGCCGCCAAGGGGCGTTTGTTTGAAGGCAGTGGCGAACTCTACCTGTCTGACGGTTCCGTTGCCGTCGAGGCCCATGGTAAATACATGAAGCGCCGTATTGACCAGATTACAACCACTGATTTTACAGAAACCTCATGGTTGGTGCCTGAGGAGGGACCACCGGCAACGATAACCATATAGAGAGCAAGTATCAGCAGGGAGTTAAGGCAGTACCTTGTTCCAGCGATCTATCGTTACCTGCTCAAACAGCCCGGCTTTGGCATAGGGATCGCTGTTGGCAAAGTTTTGCGCTGCAGAACGATCGGGCAGATCGAGAACAACCACCGAGCCACACATCCGCTCATCCTTATCAAGGAGCGGGCCGGCGGCAAAGAGCTTCTCGCCGAAGCTTTTCAGATAGTCAACATGGGCCGGGCGGTTTTCCTGGCGCACGGCAAGATGGTTTTTTTTGTCGATACAGCGAATGACAAAGAGCATGACTGGTCTCCATTATTTTATATGTGAATGGTTTTGCAAGAGCCCCGATCCGGTGGTGAGCAGATCCGCTTATTTTAACAAAATCTTTGGATCAAAACCAATTCTCACCGCTCCCCAATGTTTACCGTTGATCTGCACCGGTAGGGACAGGTCGCTCAGAATTTCTCCCGTGTCGCGCATATAGGTCTGGAGCAGAAAACTTTCGCTGTTACGAGCGCTACGCAGGCCGGTTTTGTCATTGAACAGCCGCTTGTCGCGACTGTTCAGGGTGTCGCTGTCGGGGTCACCGCTAAGGGGCCTGGTGTACTGGCTGTTGTGGGTCGGGGCATAACCGTTGGTGTCAACACAGATGGCATAAATGCCGGAGGCAACCTGCTTTAACACCCGGTCGCACAGGGGCTGAAGCCGCTGGGCAAATATCTGGTCGTAGCTGGTGCGATATTTGGTTGGTTGGGTGCCGGGAACCTGCTGGTAGGAAGTATCAAACAGATTGGCACCGGATTTCACCAGGGTCGTGATTTGCTCAGTAGCTTGATCACGAAATTTCCGCCCGGCGCTTAAAACCTGTTCAAAAGGCCCTTCGCCGGTAATAAAGCGGGATACCAGTTCCTGCAAGTCCTCGCTGGTTTTTTGCAAATCGGTGGCGACCTCTTCTGATGAGTCGGTTTTTTCAGCAACAATCATGCTTAATTCATTGATGTTTTCAACCTGCTCATGGGTCTGCATGTTGGCCGCCGAGATCTCTTCAACCGAAGCGGTGATATGGGTCAGCAGGTTGTGGTTTGCTTCAAAGTCCCTGATCATTCCTTCGTAGCTGTCGTAGGCTGTTTGTGAAGCGTTCATGGTGTGACCGGCAGCTTCATTGATAGCTTTGGACTCACTCAAGGCGCGGTCGATACTGGTCAACATATCAGTGATTTGGCTGGCAATCTGTTCACTGGCCTGATTGGCCTGTTCGGCCAGTTTTTTTACCTCACTGGCAACCACAGAAAATCCTTTGCCCGCCTGACCGGCTCGGGCAGCTTCAACCGCTGCATTAAGGGAGAGCAGCCCGGTCTGGAATGATATCCCCTGAATGGTGGTGATGATCTTGCGAATATCGCGGGATTTGTCCCCCATCTCTTTAATCGACAGGTCATGCTGGTGAATCTGTGCCAACATGGTTCCCATGTTCTGGTTGACCGACTTCAGTTCATTCATGGATTGTCGCGCGGAATCAAGATTGTCTGAAGTTGAAGAAGCAATCTGTTGGGTGTTGTCGGAAATTGTATTCAGGGTTTGAGTAGCAACCTGGCTGTTACCGAATACCAGTCGCGACAGCTCGCCCTGTTCGCAGGCTTTGGTTGATGCCTCTTTGGCCTGGGTTACCACGGTGGCAGCTCCCACAGCCGTATTGATTCCCATGCGCCGTAAAGTCAGAACCGTGTTTTTAAGGCGCACCACAAAATCATTGTAGTTTTTTGCCAGATCACGAAATTCATCGTGGGTTTCAACCGAAAGTTGACCAGTAAGATTCATGTCGCCGGAAGTCATCGCTGCCAGTTGCTGATTCAATTTTCGCACCGGGCGCACGACCAGATAGATCAAAAACGATAGTGAACCGATCATGGCGATGACTGAAACGCTGATAATAATTATCGCCTGCCATAGGGTGCGATCGGCAATCTGAGCAATCTGATCGGCCGGGGTTATACTGTTGCCGGCCAGAAATTCGTGCAGATCATTGATATTCAGATAAAGGGTTACCAGCAGGATCAATTGCAATAGCAGCAGAAGAGCGATATTGCCGGAAAGCTTGAGGGTCAGATTGTAAAAGAAATGTTTTTCCAGCCAGACATATAACTCACGAAAAAGATTCATGGTAAAACCTCATAATGGGTGTTTCGAGGCACAGGTGCCAGCGACTTAATGGTTCATGTTCAGAATAATTTTGTGATACGGGTTAAGGCTATTTTATTATTATTAATAGGTTGGCCGGGGTCCCTGGAAAAAATAAAACAGGGTTATTATTTTCACATGGGCTGTCCAGAGTCATATAGAAGCAGGAAAAAGTCAACATAAAAATAAGCATATATTCATTGTTTTGTGCCAATAAAATTGATGTCTGAAATATTGTTCTTTATTAGCGACTCAGTCCTCACGTTTGCGCCACAATGTGGCAGAATGATGTAACTTATAATATTTGATATCAACCCATCCCCTTGGACAGTGAGGCAGGAGTAGAGATGAAAAGATTGAAAGTATTGGGCATCAGCGGCAGCTTGCGCAGGGCGTCGACCAACAGGGGCCTTTTGCGCTGGGCCCAAGAACAGACACCGGAAGGGATGACTATCGAGTTGGCCGATTTAAGCGCTATCCCTTTTTTTAATGCTGATTATGTCGACAGCAAGCCGCAGGCGGTACTGACCTTGATGAATCAGGCTGAGGATGCCGATGCCCTGTTGCTGGCCTGCCCGGAATACAATTATTCACTGGCGCCGGCGCTTAAAAATGCCCTCGACTGGTTATCGCGCGCACCGGACAATTGTTTGTTTGCTGGCAAGTCGGTGGCGATCATGAGTTCGGGCGGTGGTCTGGGAGGTGCCAGGGCCCAGTATCACCTGCGCCAGGTTTGCGTTTATCTCAATCTGCATCCCCTTAACAAGCCGGAAATCTTCTGTAATGCCTTCGGGGGCAGCTTTGATGCGCAGGGGACTCTGGTTGATAGCAAGGCGCAGGGTCAGATACGCGAGTTGCTCGTGGCATTAAGTGATTGGCACGGCAGAGTCAGGAGCAGATGAAGGTGGTTTTGCGCTCGTTATTGATTGCTTGGGTTTTTCTGCTGCCAGTAACAGGGTGTCAGCAGCAGCCGACAACTGATCCCTATTTACAGCTGTCAGGACAGACCATGGGCACGACCTGGTCCGTTGTTTTGCGTTCCACCAACGCAGTAGATGCAGCCGGAATCAAGACTGGACTGCAGGAACGCCTTGATGGCATCAACATGCTGATGTCGACCTACGATCCGGACTCGGAGGTTTCCCGTTTCAACTTGCTGACCTCAACCGACTGGTTCGAGGTCAGTGACGACACCTTCCAGGTGGTTGAACTGGCGCAGCAGATCAGCAAGTTGACGGCTGGAACCTTTGATATCAGTGTCGGCCCCCTGGTCGATCTCTGGGGTTTTGGCGCGCAACCGTCCGCGTCTTTGCCCCCTGCTCCTGAACAGATAGCGGCGGTTACTGCCGCTGTCGGCTACGAAAATCTGCAGCTGCGTCGACAGCCACCGGCGATACGTAAAAAAAATCCGCTGCTGCGTATTGATGTCGCAGCTATAGCCAAAGGGTATGCCGTCGATGCTCTGGCCCGCTACCTTGATCAGTTGCAGATCGAACATTATCTGGTTGAGATTGGTGGTGAGCTTAAAATGAGGGGGGTGCGCACTGATGGTACTCCCTGGCGCGTTGCGATTGAACAGCCGTTGGACCACCGCCGCAAAGTGGCAACAATTTTCCCCCTGACCGATATCGCCCTGGCAACCTCAGGGAATTATCGAAATTTTTATGAGAAAAACGGTCAGCGTTATGTTCATACTATCAATCCGGCCAGCGGCAAGCCGATTCAACATCAACTTGCCTCAGCAACGGTTCTTGACCCTCTTGCTGCCCGGGCGGATGCCCTGGCCACAGCGTTGATGGTGATGGGGGAACAACGGGGAAGACAGTTCTGCGAAGAACATCAGATTGCCGCCTATTTTATCATCCACAACAACACGGAGACGACCAGCTATTCCAGCCCGGCATTTCAAGCGTTGCTGGAGCAGAGATCATCGCTATGAGACTTGAAACCATCTATTTTGCCGGTGGATGTTTGTGGGGCGTTCAGGCATTTGTTAAAACCCTGCCAGGGGTGATCCTGACCGAGGCCGGGCGGGCCAATGGCAGGACCAATTCCCTTGATGGTGATTATGATGGTTACACCGAGTGCGTGAAAACACTATTTGATGCGGATCTCACAACAATAGAACAACTGTTGACATGTTTTTTTGAAATTATTGATCCCTATAGTGTTAACCGGCAGGGAGACGATGTGGGGTTAAAATACCGAACAGGAATCTACAGTAAGAGTTCGGAACACTTGGAAAAAGCTCAGCGATTTGTTCATTCCAGAACAGATGCGGAAAAAATTGTCGTTGAGATTCTTCCCCTAGCTCAATATGTAAAAAGTGCAGAGGAACATCAGGATCGTCTGGCACGATGTCCTGCTGATTACTGTCACATTCCGCTGGAAACATTGAATAAATATAAAGTTCCAACGGAGAAGTAGCTGCTTTACCGATTAACATTGAGCTTCTCGATGCTGCTCTCTTTTGTACTGTTCACCTGATCAAATTGCCCTTAGGCTTGCTTCTACTCACCGGTCAGGCTCCTGTAAAAGTCCACGAAAAGTTGGAGCAAGCGGTTTTTTAGAGTTTCCCCCGGTTGTTCTGCCGGCTTTGCTCCATTAAAATCCATGATCGAGAGAGGAAGAAAAATATGAAAGCAAAGGTTGCCAGGCTGCCATTCCGAATCATTGATCGTATCAAGTTCATCATAGAACGTCAGCTAGTTAAAGGCGCCGGCTTCCAGCTATTGGTGGTAGGGCTTTTTATCGGTTTCATTTCATTGATCGGTGGTTTCCTTGTCATGCCGCAGGGTGGTGACTTTGATGATCCTGGTGCTGCGGTGTGGTGGGCGTTTTTGCGCCTGACAGATCCAGGCTACCTGGGCGACGATATAGGCACCTGGCAGCGAGTTGTCTCAACGTTTTTGACGATTTCAGGCTATGTGGTGTTCATGGGCACCCTGGTTGCCATTCTCACCCGCTGGCTGATCGCCAAGATGGCAGATCTTGAGCGGGGGCTGACGCCGGTTACCTTAAGAAATCACATCGTCATTCTAGGCTGGTCGCCCCAAACGCCGCCATTAGTGGCGGAACTTTTCAGTTCATCCGGACGGGTAAAGCGCTTTCTTGAAAAGCATGACACCCAGAAGCTGCGACTGGTGGTTCTGGCAGAGGAAGCAGGGGCGGATAAACTCCATCAGTTGAAAAGCGAACCCGGCCTGGGTCCTCGTGCCAACCAGGTCATTCTGCGCAGTGGTTATGCCATCCAGCCGGAAGCTCTGCAGCGGGTCGCCTGCCTGGATGCCGCGGCTGTTATAATTCCCTGCCAGGGGCACGATGCACGCAGCCTGGTCACTTCAGATGTGGAAACCGTCAAGGCGTTGCTGTCTATTGCCGTTCAGGCTCGACATTTGGGTGTCGCGGTGCCATTTGTGGTTGCAGAGATTCAGGATATGCGCAAAATATCCGTTATCGAACGGGCGTATCCCGGGGTCGTGGAAGTGGTTGCCGGCGATGTCACCATCAGCAGATTGATCGCTCAGAATGTTCTGCACCCCGGGCTTTCCGAGATATACAACGAGTTACTGACTGCCGGTGAAGGTAACGAAATTTTCGTCCGCGGTGGGGAAACCGCCGAAGGGCTGACCCTTGGTGAACTGGCAGCGCAACGGCCTTACGCTATTGTGTTGGGTCTGTTGCACCCTGCTTCAGGTCATAATGGCTGGCAGGTTAATTTGCTGGCACCGTCAGATACCGTGATAGGTCGCGAGGATCGGGTGGTTTTGCTGGCCAGAGACTACGGTCACACCGGGCCGAATCCGAAAGTGAAACCGCTAACGATAATCGAACGGTCGGCGGCAGTAAGTGCTCCTGTAGTAAGAACAGATTCGCATCGGGTGCTGGTGCTCGGCTGGAACCGCCGGGTTCCAAGCCTGGTGGCGGAATTTGCCAGCTATTCGGGGCCAAATTTTGAGTTGGACATGGTTTCGATCATCCCCCTGGAAGAGCGTCGGCGGGAGATTGCCCGCTTCGGCGTTGATCTGGAACCGGTCCGTGGACGGCTGCTGGAAGGGGAATATATGGTGGCCGAGGAGCTCAAAAAGCTCAATCCGGCCAGCTATCACACCGTGATTTTTCTGAGCAGCGATCGCATAGGCACCGGAGAAGAGGCAGATGCTCGGGCCATGGTCGGTTATCTCCAGCTGGAGGATATCCTTTCCAGGTCAGTAGAGCGACCTCAGGTGATTATGGAGCTGAGCGATCCACACAACCGGAGCCTGATGTATGGCCATCACAGTGAAATCTTGATCAGCCCCATTATTTTAAGCCATATTCTGGCCCAGGTCGCTTTGCGCCGTGAGTTGCGTGTTGTGCTGGATGATCTCTTCACCGTGGGTGGCCCGGAAATCCAGTTCCGTGACCCCGGTGTTTATCCGTTGCCTGCAAACACGGATTTTCAGGTTCTCGAAAAGGTTGTCGCGACCAAAGGAGAAATTGCGCTCGGTGTATTCCGGGCGGCAGCCGATGAACAGGGCCGTCATCTGTTGTTGAATCCGCCCCGGGAACAGTTGCTGGATTTGGGTGAGAATGACCGACTGGTGGTCTTGTGTTGTAAATAGTAGTTTCACCTGGTTTAGCAGCAAGTCATGCTGAGACAGACCATAACCAACGGGCGCAGAAAAAGGTGGAAAAAAGACAGATCCTTTTTTTTGTTATCCGTGGTTGATTGCTCACCAACTGGAGGCGTTAGCGGTAAAAGACTGTACTAACCAGAAAAGCAGTATAGGCAATGTAGCAGATCAGCAGTGTCGCACCCTCATAACGATTAATGCGGCCGGGACCCCGGAAACCAAAGCCGAGGATAAACAATGAAACAGTCAGTGCAAACATGACCAGAATGTCCCGAGACAATACTTCCGGTCCCACCGCCAAAGGATGGACCATCCCGGCAATGCCTACCACAGCTAGAGTGTTGAACAGATTAGACCCCAGAATGTTGCCCAGGGCGATGTCATGCTCGCCCTTGCGGGCGGCGATGATCGACGAGGCCAGCTCCGGTAGTGAAGTGCCTACCGCGACGATGGTCAGACCGATCATCAGGTCGCTGACCCCGAAGCCGTGGGCAATTGTTACTGCGCCCCAGACCAGGATGCGGGAACTGGCAATGAGCACCAGTAGTCCGAGGATCAACCAGCCAACCGCTTTGCGCAGTGGCATGGCATGAACTGCCAGTTTCTGTTCCATTTCTGTTCCCAGGGCATCGGCTTTTGTCTGCATGCCCTGCTTGATAGTCCAAACCATCAAGCCGGCAAAAATCCCTAGAAGCACCAAGGCATCGAGTCTGTTAATTTCCCCATCCCAAAGCTGCCATGCGGCCAGGATCGTGATTCCGGTGAGAATCGGCAATTCCTTCCGCAATACCTGTGAATGAACGGCGATGGGACTGATCAGTGCGGTCAGACCAAGGATCAGGGCAATATTGGTGATATTCGACCCATAAGCGTTACCCAGAGCAATACCGGGATTTCCTTGCAAGGCTGAAATGGCTGAAACCACCATCTCAGGCGCGGAGGTGCCGAAACCGATGATCACCATGCCGATCAAAAGTGGTGGCATTCCAAAATGCCGTGCTGTTGCGGCTGATCCTTCCACAAAACGGTCGGCACTCCAGACTAAGAGTGCTAGGCCAAAAGCGATGGCAAAAAACGCGAAGGTCATTTAAGAGATACCTCCCATAAAACGAATGATTTCTTATCGCAATCCATTAGATCAATAATTGACTATCAGCACGTGCACCTTTAAGTAGGGTACCGCTACATATCAATAAAATCTTCCGCTGATTGCTCCCCAACCACTTTTGATCTGAGTTGAAAATAAACGGCTTCTGCATCGTAATACTGGAATGCCAGACATCCCCTCTTATAGCCGTTGATAGACCCATGCGGGTTTCCCGTCCGCCAGGGTTAGTTGAAGGCGCTGGTAGCGTTCTCCCAGCCGTTCATAGCGATCGAGACGTTGCAACCCTTGCGGGGTCACGCTAAAGACCACCCCTTTGGTTTTCGCAGAGTCAGCTTCAGTAATATCAAGTCCCTGTTTGCGGTAGCCGGGCAGCTGTGCCGGGGTCGGGTCTGTCAATTCGCGGGTAATGAGCAGCCGCACCAGCGGATTGCGCAGGGTGCCGTAGGCAAAAACTCGCTGCTCGCCTGCGTCTATTTCAACAACAGGGGAGCTGGGCGGTGAATAATTGAAGGGGCTGACGAAGGTCCACCACCCCCAGGCGCCGATGGTCAGTAGCAGGAGCAGCAGGATAATGCCAAGGCGCGTCAGCAATCTGCGCCGGGTCGAGGGGCGGCGAGCGGCGCTGCTTAAATTTCCAGCCATTTATTTTCAAGCTCTTCACGCCAGTTGCCGAACCAGCGCCGTAATGGATTGCGCTGCCACCGTTGAAACCTTTCGCAGCAGGCAGTGAGTCGCTCCGTATCCGCTGCCAATTCTTCCATGCTGACCCAGTCGTTCCAGGAAAGATGAAGGCCCCAGTCGGCTTTATGAATATCGCAATTAGGCAGGCGATAGTGAAAGGTCGGGCGTGGCTTGATCAGCTCATCGGCGGTGACGTTACGCACCCGTTTTTCATCAAGATGGAGAAACAGCGGGAGCATATCCAGAGCGCGATTGCGGGTCGGGTTAAAATGCAGATAATCGTCGATCAGGGTGTCCATGTCAGGCTGGTAACCGGGATCGACAACCTTGAGAATGTATTCATGGGGAAAAGGATCAACGTAACTGGTAATGCGGCGGGTAAAGTCAACCTTGACCCGCTCAATTATCCAGTCGTAGCAACATAGAAAAGTTTTCAGGATAGCTGTAATGATAGCCGGATCGGCGGCTGGAATTTCCGGATTCAGCTGCATGCCAAAAGCGTTAATAATATGATCAGAGGTGCCCCTGGCTCCTGTCGCGCGAAGTTCAGCAATGAGATCTTCTACCTGCGGCAGCCGTTTAAAAGGCAGTGGTGGGGAAACAATTTCCATAGGAACAATACTCTCGGCGGCCCAGGCAATAGCTTCTTCAACCGAATTTTCGAGTCCTCCTTCCAGGGTGCTCGAATCGCGGGTTTCACGCCCCATTTTTTTGAGCAGGTTAAAGTCAAGCTCAACCACCCATTCGCCGGCAGCGTCACCACGCAGGATGCGGGCATAGCGGCCATCGGAGGTAATTTCGAGCTTAAGAAAGTCGGCGACAATGGCAGTCAGCTGGTTGAGATCAAGGCCGCTCATCTCAAGTTCGATGCCCACCCGGCGCGGTTTGCCTTCAGGATTTTTAAGCCATGGTGGCATCTTCAGATGTTGTTGCTGTTTCATTTTTTTAATGCTCCGGCAGGGTCAGGCTTTAATTACTCTAATCGCAAGAAGATGACTGATAAGGGACATTGATCAATACAGCCACCACAGTTGCAGCAGCGGCAGGGGTTAACCACTGCTTTTTTTCTGCCACGTCCGCGAGGCTGGTCGGTGTTCAAGGTCAGGGCGCCTAAAGGACATGCGCTGAGGCAGGCACCACAACCGCTGCAGCGTTCATTGATGATAAGGGTTATAGCACGCCTCCTGTTACCTGCTGAACCTTCAACTAGGATTATGCAGAAAAGCCAGGTAAAGGAAAAGGGGTGAACGCAGGGACACGGAGCGGCTCAATCTACCAGCAGGATTGCTGCCGCCAGCAGTATGGGACGCTTACCTGACGGATTGAAATGACACAAATCGTCGATTGGTTGCTTGTGCTGCCTAATAGTGAGCGCTTAGCGTGTCAACGCCGAACCGATGACCAGCCGATGGATTTCATTGGTGCCTTCGTAGATCTGGGTGATTTTGGCGTCGCGCATCATCCGTTCTACCGGAAAGTCTCGGGTATAGCCGTAGCCACCAAGCACCTGAACTGCTTCAGTTGTGACGCGCATGGCGACATCGGCGGCAAACATCTTGGCCATTGCTGCCTGTTGCCCATAGGCCTGGCCACTACTGGCGCGCCAGGCGGCCTGATAGACCAGCAGCCGCGCCGCTTCAATCTCTGTTGCCATGTCAGCAAGCTTGAATAAAACCCCCTGAAAATGATGGATTGCCTGATCGAATTGCTTGCGCTCTTTGGCGTAGCCGGTTGCAGCTTCAAAGGCTCCCTGGGCAATGCCCAATGCCTGGGCAGCGATACCAATGCGGCCGCCGTCGAGGGTCTTCATCGCAATCTTGAACCCCTGCCCTTCTTCGCCCAGCAGGTTGCCGGCCGGAATCCGGCAGTTGTCAAACACCAGTTCCATGGTGGGAGAAGAACAAATCCCCATTTTTCGTTCTTTTTTGCCGAAGGAAAAACCGGGGTTGTTTTTTTCTACAATAAAGGCACTGATCCCGCGATGTTTTTCAGCATTTTTATCACTGCGCGCCAGGACAATATAGGTCTCGGCGTCACCACCGTTGGTAATAAAGTTCTTGCTGCCGTTCAGTACCCATGTGTCGCCGTCTTTGACAGCGGTGGTTTTGGTGCCACCGGCATCAGAGCCGGCACCGCTTTCGGTCAGACCGAAAGCGCCGAGGGTGCGTCCTTCGGCCAGAGGTTTGAGAAAGCATTGTTTCTGTTCTTCGGTGCCGAACATAAAGAGGGGATTGGCGCCCAGGGAAAGGTGAGCCGATAGGGTGACTCCGGTTGACGCGCAAACTCGCGACAGTTCCTCCACCGCAATGGCGTAGCTGATATAGTCGGCATCGGCACCGCCATACTCTTCCGGAAAAATAATCCCGGTCAAACCAAGCTCCGCCAGTCGGTTAAACATCAACGCCCGATCAAAGCGCTCCTGTTGATCCCGCTCAGCGGCTGAAGGAGCCAATTCCGCTTCGGAGAAGTCCCGTACCATCTGGCGCATCAATTTATGCTCGTCGGTCAGCTCAAAGATCATGGTCGTCTCCTGTCGTTATTTGCATGGTGCAGATTTCATATTTATAAGAATTGCGAAAAATCCGCCTTACGCCCCTCTAGAAAGGCGCTGATGGCCTCCTGTGCTTCCGGTTTGGCCAGCTGCTGCAGAAACAGCTCGCCTTCCTTGCGCATGGTTTCGGCAATGATGTGCCTTTGCTGCTCCTTGAGAAGAGACTTGGTCAGACGTACAGACTCCGGAGGCTGGGCGGCCAGTCGGGTTGCTTTGGCGAGAACCTGATCTTCCAGGGTCGCAGAATCGAAGAGCTGATTGATCAAGCCGTATTCCAGGGCTGTTGCTGCATCGACCATTTCACCCAGCAGCAACATTTCTGCAGCCCGCTGCGGACCTATGAGCCGTGGCAGCAGATAGCTGGAAGCCGCTTCAGGGCACAGGCCCAGATTGACGAAGGGTAGTTGAAAGCGTGCCGTCTCGTCGGCGTAAACCAGATCGCAATGCAGCAGCAAGGTCGTGCCGATGCCGACCGCCGGACCACTGACCATGGCCAGCAGGGGTTTGATTGCCTGGCTGATCGTTCGCAGGAAACGAAACACCGGGCTGTTTTCTCCCTGTGGCGGGTGTTTGGCAAAATCAGACAAATCATTGCCACTGGTAAAGCAGGTGGCCGTGCCGTGCAGCAGAATGACCCGCACCTGCTTATCCTGTTCGGCGGCCTTGATGGCTGCGCTCAAGGCATCATACATTGCCATGGTCAGGGCGTTACGTTTTTCCGGGCGCGCAATCCCGATCCGCAAAATTTTATCGCCGACATGGGTGGTGATAAGTTGACTGTCGTTTGTCATAGATCATCCGTTCCGGTAAGAAAATTACCCAATACCGACCGCCAGCACCATCGTGTCGGCGACGATTGCAGTGGTCTCACCGTCATGATGCGGCTTTTCAACATCAGGGTGCCGATGGTTGGCGGTGCAAACAGCAAATCATGCATAGTGCCCTTAGTTCAGACCGGTGTCAGTGCCTCATTGTAGAGATCGGCAACCGCAGAAAACAGATCGATGGTCTCCAGCGCCTGGCGCAGCGAACCGGGTCGATCAAGAAAGTCACGGATAAAGACCAGCTCCGAAGCTTTCAGGTAGATAGCAAATGGCGGACACGGTTTGCCGGCAAGGAGTTCGTGAGCGACTTCGGCAACGGAGCGTGCCGGGTCGATCTGCTTGATCTTCGCGGCGCGCTCCAGCAGCTTGGTGACGTAAAAAATGATATTGGCATTGACACTTTCAATGGAATAACGATGACCAGGAAGAATGGTCTTGCCGCGCAGTTTGGCGAGTTTGAGCAGGGTTGTGCAATAGGCGTCGTAATTACGGAAACGTTCACAGCTGAGCAGATCGACATCGAGCAGTGGTGACTGAAAAATGCCGCGCAGCAGCACATCCCCGGTGACGGCCCAGGTGGCACCGGCCAGAACCAGATCGCTCTGGGAATGCCCCGGACAGGAGGTCACCTCAATGCCAAGATAGGGAGGCAGTTCTTCCTCAATGATGCGGTAGCGGGTCGGCAGGGTGGGAAACACCGAACCGTCCTCCATGCTGGCGGCAAAACGGCCGAGGAATTCTTTGCTGAAGCCAAAAAACTGCAGCAGGTCGTACATCAATTGTAGTCGTTGTTCGTGCCGCTCGATTTTCAGGCTGTCGCGGAACGGCAGATAGATGGTCGCCTCGCTGTTCTGCTCCAGCCAGTGGGCCAGTCCATAATGATCAATATGGCAGTGGCTGATGATGACATGGCGCAGACGTGACAGATCAAGGTTCCGACTCAGATATTCTCTGGCTTCCGGCGCCGGCGGTCCGGTATCAAACAGGACTTCCTCGCCGGCGATGGTTGCACTGTAACAATGGACCGGCCCGACCATATAGGGGGTGTCCAGGGTATGCTGCTGCGGTAACATCTGCTGCTTCAAAACAGATATTTTTCCGCGTCAATTGCCGCGTGCGCCAGGGCTCGCTTAGCACTGAGCAGGCCGCCGGCATCATATTTGGTGAAACGGCGCACCCCGGAAAGGATCATGGTCAGGGTATCACCCTCTTCGACAAAGTAGGCCGCTTTGCGGGCAGCAGTGGCCGCTTCCTCGCTGGCATTGAAGGTGAAGACTTTAACCGCTGCGGCAAGCTGTTCCTGGCGCGCCGGACTTAAGCCCGGGCTGATCTTTTCAGCACGCAGAACGGCACTTTCGATGGCAAAAATCTGAATGATGATATCCGCTGCCGCCATCAGGATTTCCTGTTCATCGGAAAGTTTTTCCATAAATTTTTGAACCCCAGCACCAGCTAAAATAAGAAATAAAGTCTTCAGGTTCTGGATCGTGACTTTTTCGGTGGCGAAGGGGATGCTGGAGTCGATTTCTTCAAAGGAGGGTGTCATCAGTGATTCGAAGGCTTTCATTGCTTCGCTCTGCAGGGGTAATTCCCCCTTCATGGAACGGCGTAGAATCATCCCGGTGATCAGCAGACGGTTGATTTCGTTGGTACCTTCAAAAATCCGGTTGATGCGCTCATCGCGGTAGTAGCGCTCGGCCGGATATTCGCTGCAGAAACCGTAGCCGCCGTGAATCTGGACGACCTCATCGACGGTTTTGGCCAGGACGTCGCTACAGAAAACCTTGGAGATGCCACACTCGGCAGCATACTCTTCGACGGCCTTCTGGTATTGCTCGTAATAATCGGGTATCCCTTTTTCGATGGTGGACAGGTTGTCGTCAAGCAATCCCGCCAGACGATAAACCAGTGACTCGGAGGCATAGATAGCAGCGGTTAAGTCGGCAATTTTCTCCTGAATGGCGCCAAAAGCGGAAATCGGCTGGCCGAACTGCTTGCGTTCGTTGGCATAGCGGATTCCTTCCCCAAGGGCCATTTTGGCCGCTCCGGTGACTCCGGCTCCGAGCTTGAAACGGCCGATATTCAGGACGTTGAAGGCAATTTTATGGCCTTTGCCGATTTCACCGAGGACGTTCTCCACCGGCACCCGGCAGTTGTCGAGGATGATCTGGGTGGTCGAGCTGCCCTTGATCCCCATTTTTTTCTCTTCATTGCCGACGATCAAGCCGGGAAAGCTTTTTTCCACCAGAAAGGCGGTGAAATGCTCTTTGTCGATTTTTGCAAAGACGGTGAACAACTCGGCAAAACCACCATTGGTGATGTATTGCTTGGTACCGTTGAGCAGGTAATGGCTGCCATCGTCGCTTAAGATGGCACTGGTCTGGGCGCTCAGGGCATCGCTGCCGGAACCGGGTTCGGTCAGGCAATAGGCGGCACACCAGTCTCCGCTGATGATCTTTTCCAGGTACTTTTCCTTCTGTTGCGCCGTTCCGTAATAGATCAGCGGCAGGGTGCCGATGCCGGTGTGGGCGGCAAAAGCAACTGAGAAGGAACCGCTGGTGGAGATTTTTTCACCGACCAGCATGCTCGACACCTTGTCCAGTTCCAGGCCGCCATCCTCCTCGGCAGCATCCATCATCAGCAGGCCGAGTTCGCCACACTTACGCATCCCTACAACAACATGGGAAAAATCCTGATTTTCGATCTCTTCTTGGTGAGGCAGAATTTCCTCGGTAACAAATTTTTCCGTCGTTTCCGCGAAAGCGCGCTGTTCGTCGCTGAAATCTTCCGGCGTAAACACATCCTGGCATGGTGTTTCGGCAATGAGAAAATCTCCGCCCTTCCTGATTTTTCCAGCCATAGTACGTACCTCGCAAATAATTTAAAGGGATGTCAGCTTCATCTGTATCGGTAAGTCAATCATCTAGCAATTGGAGT
>RRYU01002646.1_pt1 | contig 33817 bp, 33 predicted proteins | sample 2162651 | NCBI WGS metagenome assembly RRYU01 (sample SAMN10267283, study PRJNA491782) | microbial mat metagenome | isolation source: biomat in the production well | place: Japan: Minami-Kanto gas field, natural gas well KTG3 | collected 2017-06 | reverse complement strand
CCGCCAGAAGCATAAGAGCCATAATTAAAACACTAATTTTTTTCATGATGTCTCCTTGTTTTTGTTATTAAAAAGGTCGTCCAATGGTGAATTCAAACACACTTTGCTTCTCATCATCACGCGGGTCGAGGTTATAACCCCACTCAAAACGCAACGGCCCTAAAGGGCTGCGCCAGCGAATTCCGGCACCGGCACTGTGGCGCATATCGGAAAAATACTCTTCATCATCACGCCAGACGTTCCCGGTATCATAAAAGATGACCCCCTGTAGTCCAAGTGAACGGTAGATGGGAAAGAGATATTCAATATTGAAGTAGCCCATTTTTTCACCGCCGACATAAATGTCGCCTTCCTTGGGGCCAACTTCACGTGTTTTGAACCCGCGAATTGTTCTGATACCACCCAGGAAAAATCGTTCACTAAGAGAAACCTCATCATCTCGGGTGGAGGTAATATACCCGACTTCACCGTGCACAGAAAATACGGTTCCCCAGAACAGGGGAAAAAAGTGGCGATGCGAGGCGATTGGCCTTAAAAAATGTTCGGTACCACCCAGACCAGCATACTCAAGACTAATGCGGGTAACCCCACCACGACTGGGATCCTCGTAAAAATCAGTACTGTTTCGAACCCACTGGGTGGTAATGGATGACAGGGTAGACCTGCCGGCCTGATCGACAATAAATTCATTCGCCTGAGCGACAGTGCTTAAGTTAGTAATCTCCTTTTGCTCGTAGCGATAGGTCAAAAATACCCGGGAATTACGGCTGACCGGATGTCCGGCACGAATCGCCCCGCCGGTACGCTCATCATCATAATCATTGTACTCACGCATTGAACGGTAAACTTCGCCACCAAGAGTCCAATCAGTGTCGAGAAAATAAGGGTCGCTAATGGCCAGTGAATAGGTATTGCTCTTGGTACCGACAGATCCACTTAAATTAAGATTTAAACCACGACCGAGAAAATTTTCCTGAGAAATTGACCCTTGCGCCATCAGCTTGTCGACTGACGAATAACCAAGACCGATGGAAAAGGTTCCGGTCAGCCGCTCCTCAACCGCCACCTCAACGACACTCAAATCTTCAGCTGAACCGGGGCGATCTGTTACCTGTACCTCATCAAAAAAGCCGAGGTTACGTACCCGCCGGTTGGCTTCCTTCATTTTACTGGAACTGTACAACTCCCCCTCAATCACCGGAATTTCACGGCGGATTACCTTGTCTCGAGTGCGAATATTACCGCTGATATCGATCCGCTCGATCGTGACCTGCACCCCCTGTTCGATTTCAAACTCGATATCAAAAAGCAGCTGCTCTGCCCTTTTAGTAGTCAACGGCACGACATTAACGTAGGCATAACCATGATCGGCATACAGGTCTGTCAGGGCAAGGATACTGTCACGCAATTGCAGACGGCTGAACACCTCCCCCTCTTTCAGCTGCACCTGTTCCAGCAACTGATCCTCGGGAAACAGCAGATCGCCACTGATACTTAAAGCCCCGACCCGATATTGCGGACCTTCATCAATTTCGATGTCAATATTCAGATATTTGTCATCCACCAGGGTCACTTGCGGTTGTTTAACGATAACGTCCTGATAGCCGATATCGTAATATGCCATTTTGATGCGCTCGACATCGATTTCCATGACATCCTCAAGGTAGACACCACGCCCCGTCAGCCAGGACAAAAACCAGCTTTCCTTGGTTTCGATGCTTTTGAGCAATGCCCGTTTTTTTAAGACCTTGTTCCCGATAAAATTAATATTCTTGATACGGATTTTGCGACCTTCATCGATCAGGTACACCAGTTTTGCTTCACCACGATTGTCCCTGATCAGCTGGGTATTGATTTCCACCGCATGATAAGCGTCTTTGATGTAAGCATTTTTCAGCTCCTGAACGCTATTGCGAACGCGGTTATGATCAAAAATAAAAGGGGGCCTTAACGTGATTTTTTCACGCAGTTTCTGATCTGACAGTTTTTTATTGTCACGGAACTCAAGCGTTCTGACCAGGGGTTGCTCTTCCAGTTCAAAAACCAGAATATTGCTTCCCTGAACATCATCAATCCGCGCCGTCACATCATGAAAACCACCCAGGGCAAAGATGTTTATTAAATTTTCATCCACCTGAGCATAACTGACCACATCACCGGGATTGATCGAAATAACTCCGCGGATAGCTGCTGTTGCCACCCGGCGGTTCCCCTCGATCTTCACCTGGGCTACCCTGAATTCTTCTGCCGCTGCTGAAAAAGTCGCTACAAAGACCAGAAACAGCGCAACAATAAGTGATCTAGACATCAAAAACCTCAGCTGGGGGTGGGAATAAACAAAGGGGTGATTATAAAAGAGAGTGGTATCAACTTCAATTTAAAACATCTCCCGCCAGCACCCCGTCCTCGATCCTGAGAATACGATCCAGACCGGCGGCGAGCGGCAGGTTGTGGGTCACAATCACCATGGTAAGTCCCTTACTGGTGTGCATGCGATTCAGCAGGGCAACGATCTCATCTGAGGTGCCGGTATCCAGATTACCGGTAGGCTCGTCGGCCAACAGCAATAGGGGTTCATTGACCAGAGCACGAGCAATAGCCACCCGTTGCTGCTCCCCGCCGGACAAAGCACCAGGCTTGTGGGTCAAACGATGGGCCAAACCAACCTCAGTGAGGATATCGGCGGCTTTTTCACTAGCCAGCTTGCGGGCCTCACCGGCAATCAGGCGCGGCATCATCACGTTTTCCAGAGCACTGAATTCCGGTAGCAGCTGGTGAAATTGGAAGACAAACCCGACCGTACGGTTGCGAAAAGCATCAAGGGCGTGCCCGCGCAGGGCAAACAACCTCTCGCCTTCGACCCTGACGTCTCCGGAAGTTGGTGCATCAAGCCCACCCAGAATATGCATCAGTGTGGTTTTCCCTGCTCCGGAGGTTCCGACCACAGCCACCCGTTCATTGTGTTTGATCTGTAGATCAATCCCCCTGAGCACCTCAATAACTCCGCCCGGGGTCTGAAAGGATTTGTGCAGTTGATGCACCGCAACCATGTGATCATCAGTCATAACGCAGCGCCTCTGCCGGATCCATGCGCGAAGCGCGCCAGGCGGGATAAATGGTAGCCAGCAGCGAAATGGTCATAGCCATCACCACCACTGCGACAACCTCAATCACAACGATTTCTGATGGGAAGCTCTCCATGCCGTAGACCGCTTGATCGAAAATCTGGATTCCAAATATGTTTTCGACTCCCTTGATCAGGGTGTCGGCATAGTGGGCCAGAGCCACCCCCAACCCTGTGCCAAGCAGGGTTCCCATGGTGCCGATAATCAGTCCCTCAAACAAAAAGATTTTCATAATACTGCGAGCGTTAGCACCCATAGCACGCAAGATTGCAATATCACGAGTTTTTTCCATCACAACCATGATCAGGGTAGTAGCAATATTAAAGGCAGCGACCAGAACAATAATCGCCAGAACAATAAAAAGTCCAAGTTTCTCCAGCTTGAGTGCTGACAAAAAAGAGCCGTACAGACTCTGCCAGGGGCGGACGACCGTAGGGAAGGCAAACTGCCCGGAAAGTTGATCGGCGACATAAGGTGCGCGCTCAAACAGATCAACCTCAATTTCAATACCGCTGACGACACCTTCGGACTCAAAAAACGTCTGAGCTTCCGGCAGGGGGATATAGGCATAAAAACTGTCGATCAAGCTGCTTTGCTTGTCAAATACAGCAACGACCCGATAGGGTTTCATTTTCGGCATCATCCCAAAAGGAGTGACGTTAAATAATGGGGGAATAACGTTAACCAACCCCCCCACATCAACCCCGAGAGCTGTCGCCGTATCCATACCGATGATAATGCCGGGACGATCCTCCGAGTCAAAAAACAGCCGGTTGACCTGGTTACCTTCCCAGGTTCTAAGCGACTGAGTCAGGATTTTGTGGTCTTCGTCTATCCCTTTGACACTGACGGCAGCAACATTGCCACCGGCCAGCAACATGGCCTCACGGGAAACAAACGGGGTCGCCGAGATGACATGAGGAATCTGCCTTGCCGCGCTAACCAGTTCACGCGGGTTATCAATGCCTTCACCATAACGCTGGATCAGAACATGAGGCACGTTACCGAGAATCTGCTGGCGCACACCGTCGGTAAACCCGGTCATCACTGCCTGGACCAGAATCAACGCGGCAACACCCAGGGTAACACCGGCGATTGAAATAAACGAAATGACCGAAATAAAGGTCTGCTTGCGCTTGGCACGCAGATAACGCAGGCTGATAAACCACTCATAGGACATGAATTATTTAGCCTTATCCTGCCTCGGGGCGCATTTGAGGAAAAAGAATGACATCGCGGATACTCGCGGAGTTGGTCAGCAGCATCACCAGACGGTCTATGCCAATCCCTTCACCGGCAGCTGGCGGCAGACCGTACTCCAGGGCGCGGATATAATCCTCGTCCATAGCGTGAGCTTCTTCGTCCCCGGCCGCCTTTTCTTTGAGTTGATCAAGAAATCTCTGTTTCTGATCAATGGGATTGTTCAATTCGGAGAAAGCGTTGGCCAATTCACGTCCGACGATAAACAACTCAAAACGATCAACAACATCAGGGTTTTCATCGTTTTTGCGCGAAAGGGGGGAAATCTCAGTAGGGTATTGGGTAATAAACACCGGATTCCACAGCTTTGGTTCCACCAGCTCATCGAAGATCTCAGCCAGCAATTTGCCATGGCCAATGTTGACGTCAAGTTCCAGGCCCAAGGTGTCGTTGGCATACGCCAGGGAACGCTCCCGGTCATTGAGCAACTCCAATTTAACCTCGCCATACTTGACGATGGCATCCTTAAGGGTCAGCCGCTCCCATGGCGGAGTCAGGTCAACCATCTTTTCACCATAAGGAATCACCAGTGAACCGCACACCTGCTGGGTCACATGACAGATCAGCTTTTCGGAAAAATCCATCAGATCATCGTAGGTGGCATAGGCCTGGTAGAATTCCATCATGGTAAATTCGGGGTTATGCTGAATCGATATCCCTTCATTGCGGAAATTACGATTGATTTCAAACACCCGGTCAAAACCGCCAACCACCAGTCGCTTCAGATACAGTTCCGGGGCAATCCGCAGAAACAAATCCATTTTCAAGGTGTTGTGACGGGTCACAAAGGGCTTGGCCGTTGCCCCACCGGCAATCTGATGCATCATCGGAGTCTCGACTTCGAGATAATCGTGCTCAAGCATGAAATCACGGATCAGATTAACGATGCGACTACGCTTGCGAAAAACCTCGCGCACCTCGGGATTCACCATCAGATCCAGATAACGCTGGCGATAGCGGGTTTCAACATCGGTCAGACCGTGCCATTTCTCCGGTAGAGGCAGTAATGATTTAGTCAGAAGCTTGACTTCAGCGGCACGGATTGACAACTCGTCGGTCTGGGTACGAAACGGAACACCACGGACCCCGACAATATCGCCAATATCAAATTTCTTGAAATAATCGAAGGCCTCATCACCAATCTCTTTTTTGGCAACGTAGACCTGAATCCGACCGCTACCGTCCTGCAGTTGGAGAAAAGCGGCCTTGCCAAAATCACGTCGTGCCATGATTCGCCCGGCAAAACGATATTCGACCGTGGCATTTTCGAGATCCTCACGCGATTCCTGCTGATGATTATCATCAATCTGTCCGGCGTTATGCAGTACCTTGAAGTCATTGGCAAACGGATTCACACCGGAACTGATAAAAGTATCAATTTTCGCTCTGCGCTGTTGCAGCAGATCGTTTAGTTCTTCCATGACTTTCATCCTTAACTGTTCAAAAAAATTAAGAGACGAACAATAGCGCTTGTACACTGGTGCGTCAAGCAGGAAACCGGATCTATAAATTCTTAGCACGCCCAACCAAAGGCATTCAATCGACAGGGGGAAGATTTTCCAGTGTGGCGCGAAACCGTGGCGGCATCCGGCACGGTTTGCGCTGCTGATAATCGAAACAAACCATGACCGTGGTCCCTTCGGCAGTCACCATCCCGGCGCGGGTGATGCAATATTCCAGGGTGAAGGCGGAACGCTTGAGAGCTGCAACCCGGATGCCGATCTGCAACTGATCGCCATGGAACATCTCCTGCCGATAATAAATGTGCGCTTCCGGCATGATCAGCCCACAGCCACCCACCTCAGTTTCGGAAAACGGGCCCAGCTGTGCCAAAAAAGCCAGCCTGGCATCCTGAAAGATGGTCAGAACAGCTGCGTTACTGACATGTCCGCCATAATTGATATCACCGATGCCTACCCGATAGGAAAAAGAAAACTGGTCCATAACCACTACCTCTGACAACTGCTGCAATAAAATGTCGAACGCTGGCCGATGCGACAGGAGTGGATGGTACGACCACAATAACGACAGGGGCCGGAACTGCGCCCATACACCAATAGCTCCTGGCGAAAATAACCAGGCCGTCCTTCGCTGTCGGCAAAGTCACTGATGGTGGTACCACCGGCTTCGATAGCCGCCCTTAATACCTCTTTGATAGCCAGCACCAGGCGTTGATAGCGCAGCCGGCCGATCCGTCCGGCCGCGCGCGCGGGATGAATACCGGCACGGAACAAGGCCTCATTAGCGTAGATATTACCAACCCCGACGACAACCCTCTGATCCATGATAAAGACCTTTATCGGCTGCGACTTGCCGCGTGATAGTCGATACAGCATCTCCCCGCTAAAGCTGTCGTTCAGAGGTTCCGGACCAAGGTTTTTAAGCAGTGGATGATCCCGGAGCGTGCCAGGGGAATAAACAAAGATGCCAAAACGACGAGGATCGGTGAGGCGCAGACAGGTGCTATCGGTAAAAATCAGGTCGATATGGTCGTGTTTGTTTTCGGTAGTTCCTGCCGGCAGAATACGCAATACGCCGGTCATCCCCAGATGGACCAGGAGTCCGCCCTGATCGGTTTCCAGCAACAGATATTTCGCTCGCCGCGACACCGCGGCTATAGTCTGCCCCGGCATAATCCGACACAGGTGAGGATCCAGCGGCAGGCGCAGCTTGGCAGTACGCAGGATTAATTCCTGAATGGTTTTACCGATGATGTGGGGAGCGATGCCACGACAGACAGTTTCCACTTCCGGCAGTTCAGGCATAATCAGAACCGCACCTGGTGAGAAACCTGATCAAAATGACGAAAATCAATCTGCACGGCCGGCACCGGCAAATCCTGGGCATCCAATTTCTGGGCCGAGTGATAACGCCACCCGTGACTGGTTTTTATCAGCAGTGCCAGTTCGACCATGCGGCTGATCGCTCCCTCGTGAGAAAAATCCATGAGCTGAATACACTCGACCTGACCGCCGGCAAGGCGGCGTTCCTGGGTACATTGCCAGGCAACAAGCTCGACATCAGTAAGCTGTTCGAGGGCAAAAGTAAGATAGCTGGACAGATCAGGAAAATGCTGGAGAAAAGGTGCCCGGGGATGATAACTCGCGTAGATGGCAGCATAATCACCGCGACGATGGGCCTCAAAACGCCGGCGCAAACAATCCGTCGGGGTCATGGCAGAGGTCATTCTTTAATTCGTGGGTCGAGGGCATCACGAATCCCTTCCCCCAGCAGATTGTAACCAAGAACGGTGATCAGTATCGCCACCCCCGGAAAAACCGACAACCACCAGGCGCTGCCAAGGGTCTGTTTCCCGATAATCAGCATATTACCCCATGAGGGGGTTGGCGGTTGGACTCCGATCCCCAGAAAAGACAGAGCGCTCTCGGTAAGAATAGCACCGGCAACGCCCAGGGTCGCTGAGACCAGCACCGGTGACAGGGCATTGGGCAGAATATGCCGAAAAATCAGCCGTGCATCTGAGGCTCCCAGAACCTGGGCGGCAAGCACGAAATCGCGCTGACGCAGGCTCAAAAATTCCGCCCGAACCAGACGGGCCACCCCCATCCAGCTGGTCAGTCCGATAACAATCATGATGTTCCAGATTGATGGATCCAGAAAAGCAATAACTGCCAGGATCAGAAAAAACGTCGGAAAACACAGCATGATATCAACAAAACGCATCACCACGGCATCGACCCAGCCGCCGTAGTAGCCGGCCAGGGCCCCGCAGAGGATGCCAATCAGGGTCGATATGCCCACTGCAACAAAACCGACCAACAGGGAGATACGCGCGCCGTAAAGCATCCGCACCAGCACTTCACGGCCCAAATCGTCAGTTCCTAAGGGATGTTCCCAGCTGGGGGGCTGCAAGCTCTTGCTGACGTCGATGGCCGCCGGATCAACGCTGGTAAAACTCGCCGCTGCTGCCATGATAAACATGAACAACACAATGGCAGCACCCGCCAGCGCCATGCGATTGTTCAGCAAGCGCCGCCAGACAACGTCACGCAAAAAACTGCTACGAGGCAAAGGTCGCATCAGACGCTATTGATCCTTTCAATATCTGCCTTGGTCAACAACCCTTTTTCTCTCAATATCTGCAACAGGCGATCAAATCGAACGTCAACATTCGGAGTTAAATCAACCAGGGCATTATCCATAAGGTCCTCCAACCCTGGATCTGAGTCCTGCAATTGTAAGTCATCATCGGTGTTCATCCGGATGGCATGGAGAATATCATCCTCCGTTGCCACCAACGGCAGGACCCGACAACCGGTAATAAATTGCAGGTTTTCAATCAACCGCAGATCGGTCGGATCGGTCATCGCCACCCGCAGGATTTTTTCATTCTCCTGATAGCGCAATTGAACCGGGAAAACCATTAATTGTTCCATCCGCTTTAGCGGCAATAGCTCCATCAACACTGGATCGATGGTTAATTCATCAAGACCGACACGCGAATAGAGTTGTTGAGCTTCAAGAAACTCGGCAATCGTCTCTTGTGGCAGATAGCCGAGTTTAACCAGCGCAGCGCCAATCTGTCCACCAAGGTTGCGCTGATATGAAAGGGCCGAATCGAGCTGAAACTGATCGATCAGTCCTGCCTCCAGCAGCAAATCACCCAGCATATTCGATTTAATATCCATAGTGCCCCCGTGTTTGAAGATCTTTCATTAGCTTTTTCCTGCAGCCTGTTGACCATGACGGATGCGTGGATCAGCCAGGGCATAACAGAAATCAGCGAGCAAATTCCCGAGCAGAGTCAAAACGGCCCCCATGACCAGAATCCCCATGATCAGGGGATAGTCACGCATCATCACACCATCAAAAAACAACTTCCCCATGCCGGGAATAGCAAAAATTGTTTCAAAAATCACACTGCCGCCGATCAGCCCCGGCACCGACAAGCCAAGGATAGTAATGACCGGCAACAGGGCATTGCGCAGGGCGTGCTTATAGATCACTGTATGTTCCGACAACCCCTTGGCCCGCGCGGTAAGAATATAATCCTGGCGGATCACCTCAAGCATGTTAGAACGCATATAACGGGAAAAGCCGGCCAGCCCGCCGATGGCGGAAACAAAAACCGGCAGAATCAGGTGACTGATGCGATCAAGAATCTGTCCGGAAAAGCTCAGATACTCGTAGCCCAGGGATTTAAGCCCGGAGATCGGCAGCAACCCCAGGCGCACACCAAACCAGTCCATCAACAGCAGGGCCAGCCAGAACGACGGCATGGCAAAGCCGGTAAATACCAGAATCGTCGTGGTACGATCAAACAGGGAGTTGCGCCGTACTGCCGAGATAATTCCCAGGGGAACGGAAACTGCCAGAATAAAGGCGATCGACAGTAGATTGATCAGAATTGTCACCGGCAGACGTTCGAAAATTTTATCAATCACCGGACGCCGATCGCCGGCAAAGGACTCACCGAAATCGAGCACGGCCAGACGACCAAGCCATTGTCCGTATTGAACATATAGCGGTTGGTCAAGGCCGTATTGATGGCGCAACCGCTCCTGCAACTCCGCACTGGCCTGGGGATTCATCTGGGTCTGCAGATCGGTCGGCTCCCCCGGGGCCAGATGAATCACAACAAAGGAGATCAGGGTGATCCCCAAAAGCAGCGGAATTAACAGCAACAGACGTCTGGCGAGATAAGGTAGCATCGTATCCTAGCGAGTGTATTTCTGTTCAGCCTGAGGCACAAACCAGTCCTGAAAATTGTAGCGGATTCCTGCCGGGGCCGGTTCAATCCCACGAAAACGGCGGGAAACTGCAGGTAGTGCCTCGGAAACATATAAAAAAGTGTAGGGTTGCTCCTCAGCAAGAAGCTCCTGGAAGCGGTCATAATAGTGCTTGCGTTGTTCCTGGTCGAACACCCGGCGCCCACGCTCCAGCAATTCATCGACCTCAGGATGCTCAAAACCGATAAAGTTCAGTTGCCCTGGAGCGGTCTTGCTGGAATGCCAGATATTGTACTGATCCGGCTCCGGCCCACCACTCCAGCCGAGGATGGTCGCGTCAAAATTGCCCGGGTTGATAAAATCTTTAAGGAATGTCGCCCATTCGATCACCCGTAGACGCACATCCACTCCTATTTCACGAAAACGTCGCTGGATAATTTCACCGGTTTTGATGCGCAGATCATTCCCCTGATTGGTAACAATGGTAAACGCCAGGGGCTTACCATCTTTCTCGAGAATGCCGTCGCCGGTTGAATCGTGCCAGCCGGCCTCTGCCAGCAGTTGCCGGGCCATTTCAGGGTTATAATGATATTGCCTTACCTCCGGGTTATACACCCAGGTATCAGGTTTATAGGGTCCGGTGGCAGCGACACCATAACCGAGCAGGACACCCTCAATCAACTCCTGTTTATCGATAGCGTAAGCCAGGGCCTGCCGCACCCGCTTATCAGCAAACAACGGCCGCCGCAGATTATAGCCAAGGTAGGTATAGCCGAAACTCAAATATTGATATTTATTGTAATTTCTGCGGAATGCCAGGGTATCGGTCTGACGATCAAACTGCAACGGCGTCAAGCCCATAAAGTCCAGGCTGCCGGTCTGCAATTCAAGAAACTGGGTCGAGACATCGGGAATAATCCGATAAACCACCCGGCGAATATAAGGAGGTCCCTCGAAGTAGTCCGGATTGGCCTCCAGCACAATCTTCTCACCACTAACCCACTCACTAAAGCGATAGGGACCGGTGCCGACCGGGCTGCGTGACAGGGGACTGCGCAAAATATCGGTCCCTTCAAGCAGATGACGGGGATGAATGGCCGTCGCCCAACTCAAGAGTGCCGGCGCGTAAGGGATATCGTAATGGGCAATAAAGGTATAGGGATCGGGAGTTTCAACCCGGGCAACCTGACTGAATGACTCGGCGTAGGCGGTCGGGATCTCGGGGTCAATGTATAGTTCGTAAGTAAACTTGACATCGGCAGAGGTAAACGGGCTGCCATCGTGCCAGCGAACATCGCGGCGCAGATAAAAGGTCAGAATCCGGTTGTCTTCTGACACCTCCCAGCGTTCGGCCAACTCACCCTCCAGCTCAAGTTGACCATTGTAGCGCAGCAGACCATTGTAGACGAGGCTGTTGATGGCACTGGAAGCAGAATCTGACGAAAGTACCGGTAGCAGATTACTGGCATCACCAATAGACGCCTCAATAAAGGTACCACCATATTCCGGAACCAGTGCCTCTGACATCCCTGGCAACGACGCATCCGGCTGGCGCTCACAGGCTCCCAGCACCAGCAGCAGCGCAACAGCAATACCCAATCTGAATAAAATATGCAACATGTCGAGCCTCTTGTTGGTGGTCAGGGAATCGGCTCAATAGCGATGTTCTCGGGTGCCTGCAAAGAAAATCGCTCAGCCGGGATATCGCCATTAAGAGTCAGCTCGTTGATGTTCAGCGCCAGCCTGACATCTTCCTCAGGCATATGCAATGCGATGCGCCGGGGAAATCCGTCAGTAGCTGAAAAACGTGAATAATCAACGGTAAGTCGGGTCTGTTGATGATACTCATATTTACTGCCGGTCAGTTGCAACTGGCCATCAAAAGAGAAGGTCTGGGTGAAGGTCCCATTAACCAGCAGCAGCTCTAGAAGATCACCACGCTGATGCACCCGGGCCTGTTGATAATCAAAAATCGGCGGCTCATAGAGCAATAAAGCCACAAGTAACTGCGGTGGCAGCGGCAACCTGACAAAACGGGAAAAGTTTTCTTGCGTGGCGCTGCCCCGATAGAAACGTGGCGGACTGGTCGTGTTCAGCAGAACAGACAGAACATCACCATCGCTGGCCAATTGCATGACCAACTGCCCGAAACCGGTCAAGGCGTCTACGCGAACGCGGTCGGGTTGTTCTGCCAGAATAAACTGCTGGGTAGAAAAATGCTTCCCCTCGGCAGTAATGGAGACCGAAGCTGCAGTATCAATTCGGCTGTTGGTGCCGGCCCGAGCCTGTAGAATCTCCACCAGTTCGCTTGCCGGCGGCACATCAGTCCAGAGGGGCTCGGGTGGACGGGCGCAGGCATTAAGCAGCAACAGCAATAATAACAGTAACCACTTCACGGTCTAAGCTCCCGCTCCAGTTGGTCGAGTTTTTTCTGCACCCCTTGCACCTCAGGGTCAACCGCCAGGGCATCACGATATGCCTGGATGGCTTCAGTGTAGAGCTCCATCTCCAGATAAAGGTCTCCCAGATGCTCCAGGATGACCCGATCATCCGGCTGCATAGCAATGGCACGCTCAAGGTGAATACGACTCTGAGAATAGTCACCAAGTTTAAAATAGACCCAGCCGAGGGTATCTTCAATATAACCGGCCGGCTTTAACTGCAGCGCCAGTTTTGCCCGCTCTAGCGCCAGAGGGAGATCAAGACTGGCTTCTGCCTGGGAATAGGCCAGGAAATTCAAGGCATCGGCATGCTCAGCATCAATCAGTAAAACCCTCTCCATGACCTCCAGAGCCGCCTGATGATTACCCAGGGCCTCGAATATCAGGCCCTGCTGGTATAACAGACGCACGTCTTGTGGATGCAGAGAAACCCCTTCCCTGGCAAAGTTCAGTGCCGCTGCCAGATCCTGTTGATCCTGATAAAAGGCGACCAGATAGTAGTATACCTCGCTATCATCGATTCCCTGTTCCAGTAAATCCTGTAGTAACTTTGTCCCCTCTTCCACCAATCCTTCCTGCAGCTGCAAGTAAGACAATTGCAGCATGGCGCTACGATAGCTGGTTGCTTCAGGTGTCACCTGTTGCAACTGCTCTATCGCCGCCTGATAACGCGACTGACCGATCAGGGCCAGGGCAAGAAAATAACGATTGTTACCAGTCTCATCCCCCGTATCGAGCAGCTGGCTGAACTCCTCACTCGCTTGTTGCCACATATTCATGTGCAGATAGAGCAGGCCGATCTGATTGCCGCCCAATAGCGATGGTAACTGCTCGCGAATGATTAACAGTTGCTCAAGGGCCGGCTGCGGCTGTTGGCGGGCAAGATAGAGCTGTGCCAGCTGTTGGCGAACTGATGGCGCAAAGGGCACCCGCTCAAGGGTTTCCAGGTAAAGAGCGATGGCATTGGCCGGGTCATGTTTTTCCAGTACCTGTCCCAACTCCAGCACTACCGGCAAGCGTCCCGGGTACGCCTCAAGATAGCGGCGATAGATCCTGATTGCTGCATCCGGCTGCTGACTGTCGCGATAAATGCGGGCCAGGGAGAGCATGGCCTGAGGGGCATCCGGGCGTTTCTGCAGTAATTCTTCCAGGGTTACGAGGGCCTCATCGACCCGCCCTAGCTGGACAAACGCCATGGCAAGGCGCAAGTGCAAGGACTCGTTATCCGGAGCTAACTCCAGCGCCCGATTAAAGTGATCGACAGCATCGAGTCCACGCTGCTGCATCAGGTAAATATCACCAAGCAACAAGTGCGTTTCCGGAACAAAAGGAGGCTCGTTAATCAGCTGGGTCAGTAATGTCACGGCAGCATCAGGACGATCCAGATGAAGATAGCCACGCGCCAGCAGTAATTGTAAATAAGTAGATTGCGGGTCAAAAGCCAGAGCACGTTCCAAGGCAGCAACCGCCGACTTCCAGTCATTATCGGCACCATAAAGACGAAACTGGGCAAAGGCCAAAAGCGCCTGTGAGCCGGCACTTCGTAACCTATCGTCGACGGCAGGATGAACCCTTGCCTTCACAGCAGCCTGGCTTTTTTTTTCGGACGTCGACAAAGCGGCGCCACAGCCGGCCAAGGGCAGCAAAAACACAAGCAATATTGTGGTAAAATAAACAAGTCGGACAAGGGTACGATCGTTCAAGTGATAATCCTCTAATAACAATTGCTGGCAAAGATTTTTATTCCTTTACTCATACCACATGCCCGGAGATTACAAAAGAAGGGTCAAATAGAAAACCGACAATCAGGAACAGGCATCCTGATCAAAAAAACTGGCCGCTATTATTGCCGGTTGTAATTATAAATTGGGGAGTTTAGTCTGTATGATTGCAAGCTAAACCCTGCCAAGCAAGATTGTTGGGCTCGCACCTTTAAACCGGGGAAAAGGGGTCACCATGAAACAACATCGTCCTGACAACACCCTGCGCGAAGCCTGGATCCTGTTTATGATCCTCGGGATGATGATGATTAACTTCCCCTTTATCCATATATTCAATGGCGACATGTCCATATTGGGCATTCCCAGGCTGGTGGTCTATTTCATGTACGGCTGGCCGGCTTCTATAGTTGTTATCTGGCTCTTCGTCCGGCGCCTTGAGCAGGAAAATCAGACCCAACAACACAACGATAACGACACAATCACCCGCTGATATTTATAATGATAATGGCCAGGCGATGGACACCATGACGGTTATTTCAGCAGAAAAAATCATTGTCGTCTCCCTGTGCTACTTTGCCCTGATTTTTTTTGTTGCCTATTATGCCGACCGACGCCGCAGGATGGGTCGCAGCCTGCTTTCTAACCCCCATATATATACCCTGTCAATCGCCATTTACTGCACCAGCTGGACCTTTTACGGCAGTGTCGGCAAAGCCGCAACCTCCGGACTTGATTATCTACCCATTTACCTGGGCCCAACCCTGATCGCATTCGGCTGGTGGTTCCTGTTGCGCAAAATGGTGCGCGTCAGCAAAGAACAAAACATTACCAGCCTTGCTGATTTTCTTGCCAGCCGTTATGACCGCTCTGCCGTCCTTGGTGCCATTGTCACCCTGTTTGCAGTCTTCGGTATCACGCCCTACATTGCCCTGCAGCTAAAAGCTATTGCCCAAACCCTGGATATTCTCTTTTTACCACTGAAAAGTCTGCCGGAACCAACCTCCGGTCTTATTCCTTACCTGCCGGGACAGATCGACTCAGCCTTTATCATCACCCTGCTGTTGGGGCTGTTCGGTATCCTTTTTGGAGCTCGTCACCTCGACTCCTCAGAGCGACACGAAGGACTGGTGGTTGCGGTAGCCCTGGAGTCTCTGGTCAAGCTGGTAGCCTTTGTGACTGTTGGCATTTTTGTCACTTACGGAATGTTCGACGGTTTTATCGATCTGTTCCAGCAATTCTATCAACGCTTCCCTGATCGCAGCTATCTCTTTAGCGTCGGCACAACCCAGGTGCCGTACACCAAATGGTTCACCCTGATTATTATCTCCATGGCGGCGATCATGTTTTTGCCACGCCAGTTTCATATCATGGTGACGGAAAACGCCAACGAAGAACATATCAAAAAAGCCATGTGGCGGTTTCCCGCTTATATGTTTGTGATCAACCTTTTCGTCCTGCCTATCGCTATGGGCGGCTTGCTGCTCAATCATGGTGATACAACCCAGGCCGATTATTTTGTTCTGACCCTGCCGTTAGACGCTAACCAGCCCTGGCTGGCATTACTGGTCTTTATTGGTGGACTTTCTGCTGCTGCCGGCATGGTCATGGTTTCTTCGGTAACCCTGGCCACCATGATCCTCAACCACCTGGTCATGCCGGTGATTCTCAAATTGAAACTGCGTGCGCAGGATCTTTCCGGCATCCTGATCAACATCAAACGTCTCGGCATCGTCGGTGTCGTTTTTTTGGGTTATCTTTACTTTATCGTCATTGGTGATTCCTACGCCCTGGTTAATATCGGCCTGATCTCGTTCATGGCCGCGGCCCAGTTTGCCCCTGCCATGATTGGTGCCATCTACTGGAAACGCGCCAATAAATATGCCGCCATCTGGTCAATCAGTTTGGGGTTTGCGGTCTGGGTTTATACCCTGCTGATCCCCTCTTTTGCCCGCTCAGGCTGGATCAGCTCCAACCTGCTCGAACATGGTCCCTTTGGTATCGCGGTGTTTAAACCCCTTGAACTGTTTGGTTTAAGCGGCTTTGATATGTATACCCACTCCCTGTTCTGGTGTCTGATGTTTAACCTCGGTGTTTATTGCATGGTATCGATTCTGACCAGGCAAAGTGAGGCGGAAAAAAAACGGGCAATTATGTTTGTTGATGTTTTTGTTGACCAGGAGCAATCGGACGAACGCCTGACCCGCATCAGCAAGGCCCCTACCATTGTTGAATTTGTCGATCTGATGTCAAAATTCATCGGTGAAAAGCCGGCCCAGACGGCCATTTCAGCTTTTCTGTCTGACAAGGAAATCGATCATCGCGGCAGTCTTAATGATCAGGATATTTTCAGTCTGAAAACCTTTACCGAACGAACCCTGGCCGGTCACGTCGGTGCCGGTTCTGCCCGCATCATCCTGGAAAACTACCTCGCGGCGCGGGGCAGCGAGATGGAAAATATTTTTGACATCTTCGGTTCCGTGACCATTGATGGAGCAATCAGCCGAGAACACTTAAGCGTCTTGTATGATGTGTCTCAGCTGGTTTCCAGTGGTGACAGCTTTCAATCCAAACTCGACCACATTCTGGAACTGCTGGCAGAGCAGTTCAAATTTGATCTCTGTGTCATCCGCTTTTTGGAACCTAAAACCCGCACCCTGCTGGTCAAAAGCCTGGTTGGTGAAACCTTCAATCACTTCGGCAAATCCGAACGCAACCTCTCCAATGAAACATATATTGGCCAGGCCTTCCTTTCCAACGTCACCATGGTTGTCAATGACGCCGATGAACTGGAAAAGCCTGCATCATCAGAAATTATTCAGGCCGAAGGCATTACCTGCTTTGCGCATCTGCCGATTGCGCTTGAAGGGGAACCGGTTGGCATTCTGTCCGCTTTTTCACGTTCTGGCAAGGGACTGTTTACCACTGAGTTTATTGCCTTACTGGAAAATATAGCCGGACAGATCGGTATCGCCTGGCGCAATGAACAACAGATCGGCAGACTGGTACTGGTGCGTGAGCAGGAACGGGAAATGCAGATTGCCAAAGAGATCCAGATGGCTCTTTTGCCAGCGTCTTTGCCGACCCTGGATGAAATTCAGGTCGCCGGTCTGTGTGTTCCCGCCCATCAGGTCGGCGGCGATTATTACGATTTTATTATGCGCAAAGATGGTCGTTACGATGTTGTCATCGCCGATGTCTCCGGGCACAATATTGGTTCGGCGCTGATCATGGCAGAAACCCGAACCTTTATCCATTCACGGGTTGATGGTATTGACAATCCTGCCGCCATGCTCCACGCACTCAACGATTATTTTCTTAAGGATCTTGATCGCTCTGACCTGTTTGTCACCATGTTTTATCTGCAGTACAATCGGGAAAATCGCCAACTGATTTACAGTAACGCCGGTCATAATCCGCCATTGCTCTGGCGTCATCAGTCACAGCAGATCGACCCACTGGATGCTGAAGGGTTGATTTTTGGCATCCACAAAAAAGTCAACTTTGAACAAAAAAGTACTCGACTGGAGCCAGGCGACATCCTGCTGCTTTATACCGATGGCATTATCGAAGCAGAAGACAGCCAGCAGAACCTGTTTGGCCAGGAGCGTCTGGAAAAATTGCTGCGCGAGGAGGAGCAGTCAACGCCACAGGAACTGATCGATCAGATCCTCACCCAGGTCAGACTTTTCACAGGCTATCGCCACTTTAATGATGATGTTACATTGTTGGCGATGAAAATCCTGAAATGACACTAGAGGTCACCAGTCAGGTCACAAACTGATGTATAATGTGACCAATATCAACATTAGCTATTATCGCAACCGGCAAAAAAGGAGTCCATGCAATGCAATTAACAATCAACGAACAGGAAGAAACCGTGATTATCACTGTGGAAGAAGAACGGATGGATGCTCATAACAGCGGCAATCTCAAAGAACGAATGCTGCAGCTTTTTGATGAAGGCAAATACCAGCTGGTGATCGATCTGACCGCCGTTCGTTTTATCGACTCCTCTGGCCTCGGGGCCCTGGTTTCCGGTTTCAAGAATGCCAGTGCCCGAGACGGTAGTCTCAAGCTCTGCTGTCTGCAACCACAGGTGCGATCCATGTTTGAATTAACCCGTCTGCATCGCGTTTTTGAAATTTTTACGACCCTGCAAGAAGCGCTTGACAGTCAGTCCTGAGCGATCGTCACAACCCTCTTTTAAAGAAGGTTTTTATGCCTAAGCGGGTAGAACTCAACATCAAGGTACCCAGCCAGACTCGCTACCTTGCCCTGATAGGTCAGATTGGAGAAAGCTTGGCTTTCTCCTTGAACAACTACCAGGGCAACAGGCGTGAACTTGCTTATCATCTTAACCTCTGTTTGACAGAGGGGTTGACCAATGCCATCTGCCACGGCAACAACTCCGATCCGGACAAGGATGTCCACATCAGCATATCGGCTTCCGATGATGACCTGGTCATCAGAATCTATGACCAGGGTCCGGGTTTTGATATCAGTGCACGCAGCAAAACAAAAGCCCACCCCTGTGATGAGGGTGGGCGCGGTATCAATATTATTCTGAAATTGATGGACAATGTGAAATCTTTACAAGAAAACGGGGTAAATGTGCTGGAAATGAAAAAATTTCTTCATTGATTAAAAGTATCCGGAAGATTTAAATGCTGAAGCAGATCCAGATGATGGCCCAACACCTTATCAACACTCTCCCCCCGTACAAATCGTTCTCCGTAACCAGCAAAATGAAATGACCCGGCTGCAGCTGCAGCCTTATCCAGCTCTGAGTCCCCGATAAAAAGACAGGCGCGTGGCTGGCAGCCGAGTTGACGGGCCGCCAACAACAGCATATCCGGTGCCGGCTTGGGCTTTATCACATCACGGCTGGTCACCACCGCAGAGAAAAAATGGTCGAGACCAAAATGCTCTAAAATCGGAACAACGCTGGCACCACGATTGGTAGCAATCGCCAGCGGATAGTGCTTTGAAACAACTTCAAGAACCTGATGAAGATGAGGCATCGGCTTCATAAACGGAATAAAATCCCGATAATCGATCTCTGCCGCAAAGCTGAGTGCCGCAGGGACATCAGTTGCGCGCATCAAGCCGGCTATAACCTCGGGCGAACTGGCAGTATGGCACAGATAGGCCTCTTCTTTTTGGTCTATGGTTAGCACTGGATAGCCAAAAGCTGAAAAAATTCGATTGTAATAGGCCAGATTAGCAGCGTGACTTTCAAACAGGACCCCGTCGCAGTCGTAGATTATGGCTTCAATTTCTTTCATCGTCCTGCCCTTTTAACAGCCATAGCAATAGCATGCCACCGACAACCATCATCGGCAGGGAAAGCAACTGTCCCATCGTCGCCCCACCCCATAAAAAACCCAGGTGAATATCAGGTTCACGAACAAATTCAACGCTGAAACGGGCAAGCCCATAACCAAGTAAAAAAACGGCAACCGGGACGCCACGTTTGGCGCCAAAGCGATGGAGACTATAAATCACCAGCAACAGCACAAGTCCCTCGAGAAACGCCTCATATAGTTGACTGGGATGACGAGCTTGCAAATCGGCGGCAGGGAAAACCATCCCCCAGGGCAGATCGGTAGGCCGTCCCCACAATTCTCCGTTGATAAAGTTGCCTATCCGTCCCAGTCCCAACCCGATGGGTACGGCAGCAACAGTCAGATCACCAAGTTGCAGCAGCGGCATGTTGCGCCGTCTGGCAAACCAGAACAGGATAAGAAAAACACCCATCAAACCACCGTGAAAACTCATCCCTCCCTGCCAGATATAAAATATTTCGTGGGGATGATCAAGGTAGTGTGCCGGCTGGTAAAAAAGTGTGTATCCCAGGCGACCACCAGCGACCACTCCAATAACCGCATAAAACAACAGATCGGCTATCGCCTCACGATTGAGTGGGTAGCGGCGCAGGTTGCAGATATGCACCATCATGAAATAACCACCGACAAAGCTCAGCAGGTACATCATGCCGTACCAGCGTACAGCCAGGGGGCCTACGGTAAAAATGATCGGATCAATTTGACCTGCTATCATCGCTTGACCTCTTTCAATAATTGCAGAGCCTGCTGCATGTCTGCCGGCATCGGCACGGAAAATTCCAGCGGCTGCGCTGAAAGCGGGTGTAAAAACTTAAGCCGCTGCGCGTGCAGCATAGGGCGGTTCATCACTATACCATCAAGCTCCACAGGGCCATCATAGCGCTGATCCCCGAGCAATGGACACCCCAACTCTGACATGTGGGCACGAATCTGGTGAGAACGACCGGTCAATATCTGGACCTCCAGTAACGAGCTGCCGTTTAGCCGGGATTCAACCCGGTACCGCGTAATGGCCGGCTTACCACCTGCAGTGACGCTATGAACTCGGTTTTCCCGACGCGAACGGGCCAATAATGAGCGGATTTCGCCATTGGCAGAGGCGGGCTGCCCCGCAACCAGTGCCAGATAGGTTTTATCGATAGGACCGTCTTTAAACAGCTCGGTCATTTTTTTATGGGCCTTAGGGTGAATGGAAAAGACGATTAGCCCGGAGGTCGAGCGATCAAGACGCTGAACCATGCCAATCTCTGGTTTTAAGTGAGGACGGAAAGGGTCCTGCAGATGCACCTGCAGGGCTTCATAGAGGGTGCCTTTGAAGCGAGCATGGGTCGGTTGGGTTTCAATTTTTGCCGGTTTATTAATAACAATCAGATAGTTATCCTGAAAAACCACATCCTGCGCGCTGATCCGCCAGGGCACCAGGGAGAGGTGATCAAGATACAGCTCGACCAGATCACCACTTGCAAGCTTTCTTGAAGCCGTGCGAATACGCTGACCATTGATATGTACCCCGCCAATGTCAATAACCTTGCGCACCAGGGAGCGTGACAGCATAGCAACTCCCAACGGTAGAAACTGATCGAGTCGCATTCCTGAATGTACAGCATCAACCGTCAGACGATAAATATCCCATTTTTTTGTTATGTTCTTCATGTGAATTGAACATCTACGATAAAGATTAAATATATTGACAGAATATGCGCGAGTGGTAGTATGAAGAAAAGTGCATTCAAGTTTTCTGGGATGCGCGGGAAGCGTGCCGAGTCTTTGACCAACGTTAACTGATGACCTAAATCTGACCGTGTGGATATGGTGTGCAAGCCGACTCTCAAGCCGGAAGCCTGAAGTAGCCACCGCAGACGAAGCTTACTGAAGGTCATAGCCCGGTACCAACCCGTCATCCTGGAAACCACCAGATAAAAAGCCCTGAATCAGTGATTCAGGGCTTTTTCCCGTTTGTGGGACGACAAACGGAACGCCTCAAAGAGAATCCACCCGCTCACGCAACTCTTTGCCGGTTTTAAAGAAAGGTGTTTTGCGTGAAGCAATTTCAACCACCTCACCGCTCTTTGGGTTTCTGGCCTCACGGGCACCGCGTTCGCGCACAGAAAAAGAACCAAAACCGCGAATTTCAACCCGATCGCCTTGAGCCAACGCCGAACCAATCCCATCAAAAATGACGTTGATAACTGCTTCTGCTTCTTTTTTGCTCAACAATTCATGCTCTTCCGAAAGCTTTTCAATCAACTCACTTTTAGTCATTATCCACCTTCCACATAGGTAAATGCCAGCTAGTGTTCATCTGCAAACTCGGGATGAACATATTGCAGTTTCCGAAGGGAAACCAGCCACTGATTTATGGCCCAGTCCATAGATATTTAGGTCCCATGGTATCCTTGAATGCCAGGTCGACTCCGCCGAAACGATTCAGCAGAAGGTTTAAATAGCGCTGTAGAAATTCCTGTCTTTCCGGTGGCGGATAAACAAGGTCAGGCTTGCCAACGATGCCGACACGCTTCGCAGCATGATCAACAGCGTCATTAAAGCTGCCAAGCTGGTCAATCAAGCCTATTTCCAGAGCCTGGCGCCCGGTAAAAATACGCCCATCGACGTAAGGAGCTAGTTCGGCAACGGGAATATTGCGCCCATCACTGACAGCTTCAACAAACTGTAGATGAACGTCACCGATCATTTCCTGCAGCAGGTTACGCTCATCATCTGTCATGTCGCGTGATGAGGAACCGAGATCTTTAAAGGGACCGCTCTTGATCACCTCAGATTTGATCCCGACCTTGCCCATCAACTCCTGATAATCAGGGAAACTCATCACGACACCGATACTACCGGTAATTGTGCCGGGATTTGCAAAGATCCGCTCACCTGCCATCGCCAGATAATAGCCGCCTGAAGCAGCCACTGCCCCAAACGAGACAATGACGGGCTTGTCCTGCCCCAGTTTCTTCAGTTCGTGATAAATCTCCTGCGAGGGGCCGACCGCACCACCAGGTGAATCGATACGCAGGACAATCGCCTTAACCGCCTTATTCTCCCTGAAAGCATCGATCTGTTTGATGATCAACCGCTCATTGTTGACCATGCCGGAGATGTCCAGGACACCAATTCGGCTGGATGAGGTCGGCAGTAATGTTCCGCTACGAAAAAAACCGGCTGCGATAAAAACCAGCAGAAAGAACAAAAAGATGCCGCCAATCAGCATGCTTGCAAATAAAAAAGGACGTTTTTTCATTTCTTGCCCACAAAAAAAGGCCCAGTACAGGCTGGGCCCTTTTTTTTAGAGTTCAACAAGAATCAGTCGTCGTTTTTACGGCCCATCGCTCCCTGTAGCAACGCACCAAGGCTTGAGGTCGCCTGCTTCTGCGCACCCATAAATTCATTGACTTCAGCTTTTTCTTTCTGTTCATCAATGTTTTTAACCGACAGGGCAATCTTGCGATCAACGGTATCAACCTGCAGGACCGCCGCCTCAAGCACCGTACCGACTTCAGCGAAGTCTTTCGGATTGTCGATCTTTTCCTTGCTCAGCTCTGAAACATGGATCAGACCTTCAATACCTTCTTCTAGTTCAATAAAAATGCCGAAATCCGTAACCGACGTCACCTTACCTTTGACAATCGTGCCACGGGCATAGCGTACCGGTACCGATTCCCATGGATCAGAGCTCAATTGCTTGATTCCCAGGGAAAAGCGCTCGTTTTCACGATCGATATTAAGAACCACCGCCTTGACCAGATCACCCTTTTTAAAAGCATCGGAAGGATGCTTGATGCGCTTGGTCCAGGACAGATCTGAGATATGAACCAGGCCGTCAATCCCTTCATCAACCCCGACAAACACACCAAAGTCAGTGATATTCTTGACCTGACCTTCGATGATAGTACCAATCGGGAATTTCTCGCCGATCACTTCCCAGGGGTTGGGTTCAATCTGCTTGAGTCCCAGAGAAATACGACGATTGTCTGAATCAAGGGCAAGCACCACTGACTCAACTTCGTCACCAATGTTTAATACCTTGTTCGGATGCTTGATCCGCTTGGTCCAGCTCATTTCCGAGACATGGATCAGACCTTCGACACCCTCTTCCAGCTCAACAAACGCACCGTAATCGGTCAGGCTGACAACCTTGCCGACCACCTTGGATCCGATCGGGTATTTTGCTGCAACATCAAGCCATGGATCAGGCGCAATCTGCTTAAGACCGAGGGATACACGCTCTTTATCACGATCGAATTTGAGCACCTTGACATTGATCTTGTCGCCGACCGCGAGGATATCCGACGGATGCTTGACGCGCCCCCAGGACATATCGGTAATGTGCAGCAAACCGTCAATACCGCCCAGGTCAATAAATGCACCGTAATCGGTGAGATTTTTGACAATACCCTCGACAACCTGGTTTTCTTCAAGGGTTTTGAGGGTTTCACCACGCTGTGACTCACGCTCATTTTCGAGCAGAACCCGACGTGACAGGACAATATTGCCGCGACGCTTGTTCAGCTTGATAATTTTGAAATCAAAATTCTGGCCGATCACCTTGTCCAGATTGCGTACCGGGCGCAAATCCACCTGTGAACCAGGTAGAAAGGCATTGACACCGATATCAACCGACAGACCACCCTTGATGCGACTGACAATACGGCCTTCGACCACAGCCCCTTCTTCAAGAGAGTTCCAGATTTTCTGGCGATCGGCTTTTTCCTTGGAGAGGACAATCAGACCACTGTCGCTCTCGCCACCGCCAAAGAGAACATCGTAGACGTCGCCTACCTTGACGTTGATCTCCCCTTTTTCGTCAGCAAATTCCCGCAAGGGAATCATTCCTTCCGATTTGTAACCGACATCAACAACAACCGCATCAGGTGTTACCTGGACAATCGTTCCTTGAACAACGTCGTTACGCTTCAGTTCGAAGCCGCCCTGCTCATAGTCCTTGAGCATCTCTTCGAAATTCTCCTCACCTTCCAGATCCTGCATTTCATTCTCGTCAAACATGTCTTTGTCTTCTACCATTGGAGATGTTACCCCCTTGCGAATTTTCCGACGCCTTGCGACGGCGGACTCAAATTTTGAGAATGCGCAAGTTAGCACAGCATTAAAAAAAAAACAAACCAATATTTTTCAGGCAGTTATTCTTATTTTTCAGGGATTCCTGATTTTTTTTGGTTTTTTTCGCGCGCCCTGACCAAATCCTCCATCAGCGTCAGGACTTCGTCAATCGTCATCCGGGTTGAATCAACAACAACCGCGTCCGCAGCCTGTTTCAGGGGGGCCTGGGTGCGATTCATATCGGCCTGATCTCGCTCACGTACTGCGGTTATCGTCTCATGCAGATCGGCTTTCAGCCCTTTTTGCTGAAGTTCGGCGTAGCGCCGCCGCCCACGCTCTTCGGCTGAAGCACAGAGAAAGAATTTCACCTGCGCCTCGGGAAAAACCACCGTGCCGATATCGCGTCCCTCGAGGACAACCCCGCCGGACTCTCCAAATTTTCGCTGCAGCAACAGCATGGCGGCTCGTACGGCAGGTGATGCGGCAACCAGGGGGGTTAGCTTACTGATTTCCGGTGTCCGGATCTGATGTGTGACCTCTTCCCCCATAGCATAAACTTTCAGCCCCTCATCCGTTGCAACCAGGTCGATACGCAGATTACTGCAAAGATTTCTCAATGCCTCTTCATTTTCAGGGTTTATCCCGTGCTGTGCAACCAGGTAGGCAACGCTACGGTACATGGCCCCGGTATCCACATAAAGATACCCTAAATTCGCGGCCAGGCGGGTACTGATCGTGCTCTTACCCGCACCGGCAGGGCCATCGATCGCAACAACCAACCCTCGGGTTGAGGTAGCTTCAGGTCGTTTGTCAAGGGTCATCTTATCAATCCTGACGGATCTGGTTGAGCAGGTCCCAGAAGCCCGGAAAGGAGGTTTCAGTGCAGCTGGTATCTTCAATCGTCACCTGGCCGCCGGCAACCAGCGCTGCAATCGCCATACTCATGGCGATACGATGATCGCCATAGGAGTTCACCTGACCACCCGTTAGATGCCCGGTACCGGTAATCTGCATCCCGTCAGCCAGCGGCTGCGCCTTGCCACCGAGTTGATTCAGACAGCTGCAGATCGCTTCGATCCGGTCGGTTTCCTTGACCCGCAACTCGGCAGCATCGGTGATAACTGTCACCCCGGCAGCAAAGGTCGCGGCTACGCTGATCACCGGAAATTCATCAATGGCCCGCGGCACCAGTTCCCCGTTGATTGCAATCCCCGTCAATGAGCTGCTTTTGACCAGCAGATCAGCGACCGGTTCGCCACACTGCTCACGTTCGTCAAGCAGTTCAATCGACCCACCCATCAGCCGCAGAATATCGATAATACCGCTACGGGTCGGGTTGATCCCGACATTTTTCAGCAGCAGTTCGGAATCAGGAACAAGCAGTCCGGCAACCAGAAAAAAGGCCGCTGAAGAGATATCACCGGGTACCACCAGGTCGCGCCCCTCAAGTTCGACCGGTCCTGTTACCCGTGCACCGCCGGGGAAAGACTCCAGGGGAACCCCGAAATAACGCAACATGCGCTCACTGTGGTCCCGTGACAGGTGCGGCTCAAACACCGTTGTGGTACCCCGGGTCTGCATCCCGGCCAGCAACACCGCCGATTTCACCTGGGCACTGGCGATGGCAGAAGAATAGTCAATCGGCTTGAGAGCCCCACCGACAATCGCCAGCGGGGCACGGCTATGCTGATCGCGTCCGTAAATACGGGCACCCATCTGCGTCAAAGGTTCGACGATTCGCCGCATCGGGCGCTTGCGCAGATACTGATCGCCGGTCAGCACTGAAAAAAACGGCTGTGCGGCAAGAATCCCGCTGATCAGGCGCATGGTGGTGCCGGAGTTACCGCAATCAATCACATTGGCCGGTTCTTGCAGTCCGCCAAGCCCGACCCCATGGACGCAGAGATGGGAGCTGTCCTGGCTGTCAATCTGTACCCCCAGGGCACGAAAAGCGTTCAGGGTGGCGTGGCAGTCCTCCCCCTGCAACAGGCCGTTGATCTGACTCTTGCCACGTGCCAGGGAGGCGAACATCAATGCCCGGTGCGAAATTGATTTATCCCCCGGGACATGGATCTCACCATGCAATTGAGTACAGGCAGCAAGGGTCCTCTTTTCCAGTTTATCCATAAACGGTTTTCCTTTATAAGCACCACCAGGGCGGCAACAAAACACTAACAGGCGACTACAGAATAGCGTCGCGCATCTGCTTGGAGCGCAGAAAGAATTCAGACAGTTTGTCGCCATCACCCGCAGCGACATCGGCTTTGAGTTCGGCAAAAAACACCTCGAACTGCTCCATCATCTCCAACAAAGCGTCTCGGTTGGTCTCGGCTATGTCGCGCCACATGGTCGGGTCAGAGGATGCGATCCGGGTAAAATCACGAAATCCACCGGCTGAATATTCCAGGATATTTTCCTCATAGTGATCATAAGAGCCAACCGCATTAACCAGGGAATAGGCAACCATATGGGGAAGATGGCTGATCGCAGCCAGAACCCGGTCATGTTTGTCCATCGGCATCTTAACGACAGTACTGCCGGCCAGCTGCCACATCCGTTCGACCAGAGCAAGAGCCTGCGGATCCGTTTTGACCGTTGGCGTCAAGATACAACGTTTGCCCCGATAAAGGCTGGCAAATGCTGCTTCAGCGCCGCTCTGTTCAGTACCGGCAATGGGGTGGCCCGGCACGAAATGGATCGCATCAGGCAATAGTGGTTCGATGCTGCGCACAACCTCCGCCTTGACACTGCCCCCATCAGTAATAATAGCGCCAGTCTTGATCGCCGGCAGACACTGTTCGACCATCGTTCCCAGGGTTTTTACCGGTGTGGCGAGAAAAATCAGGTCAGCATCTGCAACCGCTTCAAGGGGATCACGGGTATAGCGATCGATAATACCGAGCTCCAATGCTTTTTCCAGATTGGGTTTGCCGCGGCCACAGCCAATCACCTCACCAACAGCACCGGCCTCTTTGAGCGCCAATGCCAATGAACCACCAATCAGACCAACCCCCATGATCGCCATGCGTTTAATCAACAGATTATCTGACATCAGCCTAGCTCCGTCTGCGCGGCACCAATATGAGCCTGCGGATAGGATCCGAGGATCTTGAGAAAGTGACAGTGGGGGCGCAATTCCTCAATCGCGGCGGCGATCTGTTCATCGTCACAGTGCCCCATCAGGTCAAGGAAGAACACATACTCCCAGGCCTTTTGTTTCATCGGCCGGCTTTCGATCTTGGTCAGGTTGATCTGGCGTTTGCTGAAGGGCTCAAGCATCCGGTAGAGGATCCCCGGCTCATCCTTGATACTGAACATGATCGAGGTCTTGTCATCCCCCCCCTTGCCCGGCGATTTTTTGCCGACGACCAGAAAACGGGTAAAATTATGCGGATTATCCTCAATTCTGGCCTTAACCACCTGCAATCCATATTGCACCGCAGCCGCTGAACTGGCAATAGCGGCAGCACTCTCATCCTCGGCTACCATCTGGGCGGCGGCGGCGGTACTTGATACATCCACCAGGGGGATTTCGGGCAGATTGGTTTCCAGCCAGTGACGACATTGGGCCAGGGGCTGAGGGTGGGAAATGATCTTGGTGATCTGCTCGAGACGTCCTGACTTTGATAGCAGATGGTGGGATATTTCCAGCATGATTTCGGCGATGATCTTCAACTCCGAATTGATGAACATATCCAGGGTATGATTAACCACCCCTTCCGTAGAGTTTTCTACCGGGATGACGCCGTAATGGGCACGCCCACGCTCGACCTCTTCAAATACGGCGGGGATACTCTTCAGAGGGACCAGGGATGCTGACAAGCCGAACTGCTGCATTGCCGCCTGATGGGTAAAGGTTGACTGGGGGCCTAAAAAAGCGACCTGCAGCGGCAGTTCCATATTCAGCGAGGCAGAAATAATCTCGCGAAAAACTTTGCGCACCGCGTCATTCGGGAAAGGCCCCGAATTGTTGCCGGTCAGGCGCTCATAGATTTTCTTTTCCCGGCTCGGGACATAAAAAAGGCCGTCGTCGCGTTCCTTGAGATGTCCGACATCAAGGACAATCCTGGCCCGTTGATTGAGTAAATCGAGTAACTGATCGTCGATTCGGTCAATCTGCTCTCTGAGTTTTTGGAGTTTATCGGCTGTCGTCATCATTCACTCCATTGACGGTGGTCAGTACAGTTGGGTGCGGGAGCAGCAATGTAGCCCAAAGAGCGGCAGAAATCAATTTGCCGCCGGCAGAAAGTGAAGACTGATCTGCCTTGACCCGATTGTGGCGTGAAGCTAAACTCCGGCAGTTAAAAACCAACCATAACCTGGCTACAACCAAACAAAGGATATAAACCATGCCCGTTGCCGCCAAAGTAAAAAAATGCCTTGAAGGTTCTTCCTGGATTCGCAAGATGTTCGAAGAAGGGGACAAACTACGTAAAGAACGTGGCGCCGAAAATATCTTTGATTTCACCCTCGGCAACCCGACCATGGAACCGCCGCTGGAGCTGCAGCAGGAGCTGCAGAGAATCGCCGCCACCCCGATTCCCGGCATGCATCGTTACATGAACAATGCCGGTTACGAAGAAACGCGGGCAGCGGTGGCCGAGGTGATCGCGGAGAATTGTGCCCTGCCGGTCAGTGCGGCCCACATTGTCATGACCTGCGGCGCCGGAGCGGCGCTGAATGTGGTGATGAAAACCCTGCTCAACCCGGGCGATGAAGTCATCATCTTAAGCCCCTACTTTGTTGAGTACAATTTTTACATCGACAACCATGGCGGGGTTCCGGTAGTGGTCCCCACCCTCCCCGACTTCCAACCGGATGTGAACGCCATCGCCGCAGCCATCACCGCACGCACCAAAGCGATCATCATCAACTCTCCCAACAATCCGACCGGGGTGATTTACCCCTTTGCCGCGCTGAAGGAAATCGGCGATTTGCTGGCCCAGAAAGAACAGGAATACGGCACCACCATCGTCGCCATTTCCGATGAGCCCTATGCCCGCATCAGTTTTGGTGAAGAGGTTCCCTGCATCTTTACCGCCATCACCAACGCCGTTATCGTTACCTCTCACTCCAAAGATCTGGCCCTGCCGGGGGATCGCATCGGCTACCTGGCCGCATCGCCCGCCCTGAAGGATGTCACCCTGTTTTTGCAGGGAGCCGTCTTTGCCAACCGGGTTCTGGGCTTTGTCAACGCACCGGCCCTGATGCAACGGCTGATCACCCGCCTGCAGCGGGTCAGTGTCGATGTCGAGCAATACCGGGTCAAGCGCGATCTGCTCTACAACAAGCTGATCGAACTGGGCTTTGAGGTAGTCAAACCCGGTGGCGGTTTTTACCTGTTCCCGCGTTCCCCCCTGCCCGATGAGATCGAATTTATCCGTCGCGCCCAGCAGCACGGGATTTTGTTGGTGCCCGGCAGCGGTTTCGGCGCCCCCGGATTCTTCCGCATTGCCTACTGTTTTGAGGATGACATGATCAAACGCAGCCTGCCGGCCTGGGAAAGGCTGGCGGCAGAGCTGGGGATGGTTGCGGGGTGAGGTGGTAGCTGAGGCTGAGGCCGCGACCCCGCGTTCCTGATGTTGATGTTAACGACGATATGAACCTTAAAACGAACGGGGACAGCTCTTCCGATGTAGAGGGGCTGTCCCCTTGATTTTTTCCTTAACATCAGACCGATATAATTGCCTTACGTGTATTGCGGCCTGGTTTGTCTAACGGTTCATGATAACCGGCGGCGACGCGAACTTGCGTGTACCACCGAAATTTAGCTTTTTTCTTTTGGATTAGCACAGACGCATTTTCCGTCCGAGTTGATTATATTGTTAGGTACTTTTTTGCCCATAGAGATAGGCAATAAGACCAGCAACCAACAAATGACAATTACTAGGCATAGGGCTCTGATAGAATGCTTTACTGCTGCATTACCACTTAGGGCAATATTGATCTTAGAGTTTTTATCAGGAATCTTGTTTGGAAGCGTTTTTTTTATTCCGAGAGCATTCTCAATAATGATCATTGCAGTCATAGATTTGTTTTGAAATGCCCTATGGTTTTCTGCGCTAATGAGCCAGCAAATAATAATTGCGATAGAAGCTAACGCAATAATAAATTTTGTTAAAAAGCTTGGATCGGTAGCGTTTGCGATGGCAGCGATCCCGGCAAGAGAAAATGGAAGTAAAATTTTTCCTGTGTCCCAAATACGATTATTGTCCGACAAAAATCTACTATTGTATTCAGAGTATAAAGATAATAGGAAACTGCGATCCCCTTCCTTGTTGCTATTTGCTAGTTTTTCAATCTCCTTCGAGAAGTTTTGTATTTTCGAATCTATCTCATCTTGTTTGTGATGCGCGATGAATTGAGAAATAAGTCTAGTCCACCAATTTTGAATGGCATTGAACATGGGTTCCCCCTTAATTTTTTTGTACCTAACGGTTCATGATAACCGGCGGCGACGAACTGCTTGCCAACCACCGCAATTTTAGATTTTGCTTTTCAATTTTGCACAGACGTATTTTCCGTCCGCGTTGATTAGTTTGTTAGGTGTGCTTTATGACAACAAATGCAATTAACGATAGCACCCAAAAGCACATGAAAAAGAACGATAGGCAGGTCATTTGGTAACTTACCGACGGTTTTTTTAGAATTTGACCGTCAAGCCACTTTTGAAAACCTTCGTGCTTTCCCCAATTCAAACTTTCTTTTACGTCTTCTTCTACGACTGTACTTTCTGCGGCAAAAAGGTCGGCATCGGGTGCAACTTCTTTTTCATACAATGATGCGCGCTGTTCCCAGCGAGATTGCCAATATTTCCCACCGAGGTTCACGCGATACCATAGAAATGAAACGATGGCACCTAAACTCGCAAGGATGGTTGCATATGCTGTTGAATCTTGTGAAAAGAAGCCAATTGCAATTGCGGTGTTTAGGGCCATGAAGTAATTTGACCGCTGCCAAAACATTCCAATTTCTAAGTTTCGCGTCTCGATGGCTATTTTATAAAGTTCTTCTTTGTCCATTTTCACACCTAACGCTACGCCTCAGCAGACTCGGAGGGTGCGTCTGTTCACCCTCCGGGGTATGCTGGAGGCGATTGTTCGGAATTGATTTGGTTCAGCCGTTTGAGAATTTGAACAATGATCCCGTCATTGAGCATGGTCAGTAGATGACCATCGCAGAAACGGTTGGCGCGGATGTGCGTCGTTAACATCTTCACGATCATCGTCATATCTGAGCTTGCAATGAAGGCCGCATCGTTCAGTTCTGCCTGGTGGCGTTTACTCCAAGCATGCCAGTCGAACGGCTGCACGAAGTGCTCGTCTTCACATGCCTGAACAAAGTTCTCTGCCGTTTCTGAGATCATCGCAGGAATGTAAGCAACCGTGTTCTTTCCAGCGGGCTCAAAATTTGGCCCGTCACCATGCTTTGCGCCAGGTTCTGATAATAGAGGCAGAAAGGAAAGCAGGCGACGTATCCCGTCGGTTGTTACCAAGCTGAGGTCAATTCCATTGTCTTCCTCCATCTACAAATACCGTGACGCAAGGTAATTGACGTATTCTGCATGTTCACCGGACAGGTGCTTCTGCATGCGCACGATGAGTCCCTGATAGGTCATATAGTGAAACCTGATACCATCCTGTTTCGCGATTTCCGAAAAAAGTTCCACTTCCTGACGGTGCGATGCGCCGTCTGCTCCAAGGGCGTCATACCACAAATAGAGGAGTCGGAAACCATCACGACCGCACTGACGTTTCAATCCTAGAATATGTTTCACCAATTGCGCCGGGTGTAGATGACGAAACTCATTGTCGTCTGGTGATATGGTACGAGCGAAGCCATACATGCTTGGGATGTCTTCCCACAGATCATCCAGTTCCAGGTACTTAGGGTTGAGCCCCCCGTGTTTGCGTACGCCGTAGGCCTCGGAGAACTTGCACTCAATTCCGAATCGTTTGAACCGGGCATTCTGATTGTTGTGAATCACGACATCTATATTGGGATGATAGCCAAAACTGTCATTGATCGGGTATTTCTCCTCGAACCGGATGGCCTCGGATGTGGCCGATCCCGACCGACACAGGCCGCAGAGCGCGGCAATGACGTGCACTGCGTGTTGCTCAATCCAGTACTGGAATACATTGACTCCAAGAGCTGACGAAGAATGCACAGCCTGCATCTTCCCAGGGGTCAAAGATGAACCGAGTTCGCCGCCGTCTCCAGTGGCAAAGGATTGCTGAACATCTGGCAAGAGGGGAAGAAACAGGTTTTCGTTCAACTTACGGGTATAGGCTTTACGGCCACGTTCGATCTTGCTACCGACAAGGGGGATGCTGCTTCGAGCAGCCCATGCCGTCTGCTTTGCGAGAATGTATTCGTATCCGTTCATGTCCCTCCCTTTCCGAACAATAAATGGACAGTTTCTGTATAAAACTGCAAACACAGAAAGTCCGAGCTGTATATAATTCCCTATTTAAATGTGGGAAAATCCATCTTTACCATATACTTCAGTGTGTTACAATCGCTATGCCGATTACCCTTCCCGGTATAGGCAGATCTGCCTATACCGGTTCAAAGTCCATCCAGAGGGCTACTGACTCCCTTGCCACCTTTATTCAATACATGAGTATAAATCATGGTCGTACTCACATCCTTGTGTCCCATCAACTCCTGAATTGTCCGGATATCATAACCACTTTCCAATAAATGTGTAGCAAAAGAATGACGGAATGTGTGGCAACTGACCCGCTTGGTCAGTTCTGCTTTTGTAACAGCAGCCCTGACTGCTTTCTGGAGTATTGTTTCATGAACGTAGTGCCGACCCTCTTCTCCGGACTTCAGATTTCTCCAGCGATTTCCCTGTGGGAAAACCCACTGCCAACGCCATTCCCAAGGTGCTTTCGGGTATTTCCGATCAAGTCCATTTGGTAACGGCGCTTTTCCCCAGCCATCGATCAAGTCTTTTTCATGCACTTTCTTGACGTGGATCAGATGTTCTTTTAAAGCAGGTGACGTTACCCCTAAAAACTGAGCCATTGCAAAGTTAGTGATTTCGGTCTATTCATCCCCAAACAGGAGATAGACATGAAATCAAAACGGTTCACCGAAGAGCAGATCATCGGCATTTTGAAGCAGGCACAATCCGGCATGAAGATCGTTGACCTGTGTCGC
>RRYU01009326.1_pt1 | contig 33818 bp, 38 predicted proteins | sample 2162651 | NCBI WGS metagenome assembly RRYU01 (sample SAMN10267283, study PRJNA491782) | microbial mat metagenome | isolation source: biomat in the production well | place: Japan: Minami-Kanto gas field, natural gas well KTG3 | collected 2017-06 | reverse complement strand
TCTCTTATTTGGTTGGTCTTTTATTCAAAATATTTTTTGATATATGATATAGAAATTAATATTGAAAAAGTTAGTGATATAGGAGGTATTGAAAAATCAGAAATCGAAAAAATTGCAAGAGAACAGTTGCGATCTAAATATATTTTTTTTCCAGGAAATAATTTTTTTCTTTTCAAAGAAGAGAAACTCTATGATAGCCTGAATACCAATCTGGCTTTTGAAAAAATTGAAATTAGGAAAAAGCTACCCAATAAACTTTTTATTAATATTAAGGAGGTATCATATGCCCTGATTTGGGAAGAAAATGAAGTGCTTTATTATATAACAACCAATGGCGAGATAATTAGTGTTGTTAGTAGCGAGGATCTTAAGCCAATTTTCCCACTTATAGAGAACAAGGGAAGAAATCTTATTGAGTCAGGAAAGATAAGTAATAAAGATGAACATTTAAGAATAGCAATTTTTCTCTACAAGGATTTTAATGACGCAAATATTTTTAATATAGAGAAATTCACAGTAGGGGATCAAAATGACAACACTCTCACGATGAAGATTTTTGAAGGACCAGAGGTTTATTTCAGTACCATAGGTGACTTGCAACCCCAAAAAGATAAGCTGATTGTTCTGAGAGATGAAAAGCTAAAAAATGACCTGTACTCTAAGTTATATATTGATCTTAGGTATGGAGATATGATATACTATAGGTAATTATCTAATATTAGCTAAAAATATATAATATTTACTAATATTAGCAAAAAAGTAAAATGGAAGGATTATTTAAATTTTTATTCTTTTTAGCGGTAATAGTTTTTTGCTTGGTAATAGTTGGGTTTTTTCTTCTGTTTTTAAAAATCCTTCTACTTTTCTTTCCAGAGATTACTATTATGGGAATTTATTTTACTGATGCTAAATTATAGTTATTTACTGTATTATTAATAAGAGGCCTTTAAAAGCCTTTTATTTATATATAATACGTTTATTAATCTACATTATGCGAAGTATCACTAATATAAATAATAAGGCTGTTTCTACTCCAACCAATACCCTCTTTTATTGAAAAAATGAAATATACTTATATATTGAATATTTACCATTTGTTTGATGATTTGTTTTGATAGATATTTATCCTCTTCTCTTAACTCTCTTTAGTAAAAATTTTTCTTAAAGTAATTTTGTGTGTTTTATGTTCTGTTTTATTTTATAATAAGTCCATTACAAGCTTATTAACTAATTACTGCTCTTTTTTGTTTGTGTTCTAGGTATAAATACTCATCTTTTGATGTTACGTGTCTTAGAAGTCAATTTTGAGCCTTTTGGCTAATATTAAAGAAAAAAGAGCATATTGGCGGACCAGTATGCTCTTATTTGGATTTAACTTTATGATTTTGATTATAGTTCCAAAATCATAAAGCCAGAATCAGTGTACATTATTTTTTGGCGACTGTTGTCGCCTTTTTCCCTTATGCCGGATATATTGATTTCCATTTCCAGGGCTTCCTCTGCAGCTTGCTTCAGTCTCTCAACACGATAGAAAAATTTTCCTTCGTGTGAGAAGTAGTCCACCGAAACTCTTATATCAGCCACGAAGTTATTGTCCATGTCATAGACATGCAACATAATTTCAGGACCTTCGGAAACATTTTCCCAGATAAGTCCTGTGACAGGGACCTCGCGCTCTTGAGAAAAATGTTTCTCTAGAATATCGACAGCCTCCTTTCCAATGTTTGAATAGATAATAACAGAAGATACGTATTGACCATCCTCTGTCGTGAATCGGATTTTTTTTGTCGGTGTATCCACCGACTTTATTTCTAATGCACTGGCAAAGGTTGTAATCATTAGCATGGCCACCATTAAAAATGCAATTTTCTTCATTTTGTTCTCCTTGTGAGTTGGGTTTTGAAAAAAATTCAAAATAATATAAAGATCAGCTATAATTATATTATATCACATATAACTATATATGTCAATATGATACTTCGCATAATATTATGCTATAATACCAGAATGAGTAAAGAAATATCAAAGCATTTAACTGACTACCTTGACTACCTAGAGATAGAAAAAGGCTTGTCATCCAAAACTCAGGAAAATTATTCTAGATTTTTGAATAGATTTTTTTTGTGGTTGCGTGAAAATAATTTAGATAAAATTGGTCCAGAAAAGTTGACCGATAATCACCTTCTAAAATATAGAGTACACCTATCAAGACATACCGATCCTAAAACAAAAAAGACTCTTAAGAAGTCTACTCAGAATTATTACTTAATTGCTCTAAGGAGTCTTCTGGAATATTTTATAGAACGCAATATCCCCTCTCTGCCTCCAGATAAAATTAAATTAGCCAAAGATAAATCAGATAAAGAAGTAAAATTTTTAAGTTTATCACAGATTGAAAAGCTTCTGCTCGCCCCCAATATAGAAACAAAAATTGGTTTAAGAGATAGGGTTATTCTGGAAGTGCTTTTTTCTACCGGCCTTCGTGTTGCTGAGCTCACCGCCCTAAATACCGAGCAGTTTAGGATTAACGAGAACACTAAGGATTTGGAGATTTCAGTTATTGGTAAAGGCTCCAAGGTAAGAACTATTTACTTTTCTAATAGAGCCACCAAATGGCTTAGAATTTATTTAAACAAAAGACAAGATATGGATCCCGCCCTCTTTATAAATTATAAACCGGGCATTGAAAAAACTTCAGACTCAAGAAGGTTAACCACTAAAAGCGTTGAAGAAATAGTAAAAAAATATGTTAAGATAGTCGGTCTTCCTATTATTACGACACCTCATACTCTAAGGCACTCATACGCCACAGATCTCCTCTCTAATGGTGTGGACTTGAGATTGGTACAAGAGTTCTTGGGTCACCAAAATATCGCTACTACTCAAATATATACCCATGTCACCAATAAACAATTACGTGACGTCCATAAAAAGTTTCATGGGGGGAAGGATTTGAAGAATTAGAAAGGGAGTAAACTTGAATAATTAATAGTAAATTTTTTCTTCCGATACAGGGATAAATTTATTGTTCGTAAAAACAAATTTAGTTTTAGTTTCCCAAGCGGGGCAACACCATCCATTATCTAATAAACTTTCTGCACTCGCCCAACTTATATAAAATCCATTATTGTCTTCTGACGGTTTTATTCCCAGGGGTCTGGCACCTTGATATTTAAAAATTATAGAGTCATCTTTGATTATTACTATTTTATGAGGACAATGATTGCCACCAATTCCACAAAGTTCAATAATACTCTCATTTTCGCCATCACCATTAATATCATACTCAATAATTTTATTAATATCCATCCAATCATTCCATGTAAAAAGTGCTATATCACCATGCTTATCATAGTCCTCCTTGAAATAGTCTAAATAAGCTAAATCATGGTCATTCCAAGTGCTCAAAATTTCGTCAAAGTTTTTATTAATTAATACGCTTTCTTTTGTATTATCAAATCCTTTAATTGTTATGCTTGTAAATGTAAAATTAACATTTTTTGAGATTTTTAGATTAACTATAAATAAAAAAAATAACAATAGTAAAGGCATCAAAAGTATCCAAAAATATTTTACTTTTTTCATAACAATTAATTATTTTTCGTAGTTTTTAAAATGATCCTTGTTGAAATGTAGCTCTTTAATGAAATCATTCCATTCTTTTTCACTAAATGTGCTTTTTATTTTTTCATACGAATTTTTATATGCACTTTCATCAATTTGCATTTTTGTTTTTATGGCAAATAATTTAATTTCAAAATCAAAAAATAATCTTCTTATAAGCTTTCTATTATAATCAACTCTTTGGTTTATATAATAGCTAATTAAAAGTAAACAACTAAAAATGTAGAAAAGGAAAAACTTTATATCATTAAAATTAATTAATACAATTCCGATAATTAGTGCTGAAAAATATGATAAAAATGTTTTCATATTGTTTAAATGAATTATAAGAATTTACTCTGTTAAAAGTATATTTATGAGTGTTTATACTACTGTAAGTAATTCAAAGGATTTACCGGTATTCCGTCTTTTCTGACTTCAAAATGAAGATGCGGTCCTGTTGTTAGGTTTCCTGCTCCTGGGGTGCCTGGCATTCCTCCTGAGAGGCCTATGGTTTGACCCTGGACTACATAATCATCTTCTTTTACTAGTATTTTTGAAACATGGCCATAGACTGTAGAAATTCCACTGCCATGTATTAGCATTATATAACTATAACCCATCCCAGCATCTCTGGCTCTGGCAACATAACCAGAGGCAGCTGCTCTTAGAGTGGATCCCTGTCCTGCTCTTATATCTATGGCAGGGTGCTCAAAAATATGCCTATATGGATAGCTAGGGTCTCTAAAATAAGCAGTTACAACATTCTTCTTAACTGGCCAAACGAGGCCATTTTCATTGAACTCAAGGGTCTCACCATCTAGTGCCGCCAGCTTCGCTCTTATTAGTTTTTCCATGCTGGCAATTTCAGCTTGAGCGTCTTGTTGTTCCCTTTTGGCTTCTGTTAGTAGTCGTTGGTATTCTTTTTCTGATGAATTTACTTGTGATAGCAGTGTCTCCTTACTTTCCAGTTCAATTTCTAGAGCTTTTCTTCTTTCAACTAAATCTTCTTTTAATAAAGCTAGTTTTTCGTTTTTACTAACTAATTCAGTTTTTTCTTTTTCTAGATTTTCTTTTAGAACTAGTAGATTATCAAGACTTTCTTTGACGGCCTGATTTACATTTTCTAGATATTTTAACTGAGTCAGGAAGTCAGATAAAGAATTATTTAAAAGAAAAATTTGGAGAGCATCGGTGTCGCTTTCTTTGTGTATGAGTTGAATAACTTTTTCTATTTTTTCTTTCTCGTTTATTATTTCTTCTTCCTTGTTGGAAATAGAAATATCTGTTCTAGAGATTTCTAAATTAACCTTTTCTATATCCAGCTCAGTTGATTCTATGTCAATTTGAGCCTTGGCGAGTCTATTGTCTAATATGGCTAACTGATTATTTAAAGTTGACTTATCTTTTTGTTTTTGGACAATGGCCTGAGAATAGCTTTTTTGCTGATCCTCAAGTTTTTTCATTCTGTTTTGCCTGTCTTCTATTTCGGTGTTTATTTTTTTTATTTCATTATTAATGACTGCTGATTCTGGGGTAGAAAACTTCTCATCTTCACTTGCCAGGAACGCAAAATCAGATGTTTTTATATAAACACCCAAAACAAAGACTAAACTTAATGTGAGAAGTATTTTTCTCATACCTATATTATACCATTTTTACACAACAAATGAAAGACCAGTTTGTCTTTTCTTGTTTGTTTTATTTAATATTAGGATAATTTATTTATTGCTTTTTTTATTTTAGCGATGCTTTCTTCTTTTCCTAGAACCTCGGCTATTTCAAAAGGTCCTGGACTTTTTTCTTTTCCAGAGAGAGAGGCTCGCATAGGCCATAGGTAGTCCCCTGCCTTCAATTCTTTTACTTTGATATATTTTATAAAGATTTCTTTATTCAGATTATCTTGATTCCAATTTTCTTCTGAAATATTACTTACTAGCTCAAGTATAGTTTCTAAATTTTCTCGCACTTGTTCTTTGCTTAAACTTTTCCAAATCAATAAATCAGCTTCATAATTTAGTTCGTCATAAAAAAAGAATTCAGTGACTTCGGTCAGTTCTGATAAGTTTTTCACTCTTTCTTTTTCTGTTTTGATAACTCGTAAAAGAAAATCATCTTTTGTTTTATTTTTATTATTTGTAAACTCAAAATTAGGTTCTATGAATTTTTTTGATAATTCTAATAATTTCTGGTCTGAAAGATTTTTTATATAATGTGAGTTGAAAAAATTAAGTTTATCTATATCAAAAACACCAGGACTTTTGCCCATTCCTTCTATGGAGAAATTTTCTATAATTTCTTCTAAGTTTAGAATCTCATTGTCCCCTTTTGGATGCCAACCAAGAAGTGCCGTAAAATTAATTAATGCTTCTTTGAGATAACCTTTTTCTTTGTAAGCTTCTACGGTCACATCCCCTTGTCTTTTACTGAGCTTGCCTCCTTCTTTGTTTAAAATCAAGGGCAAGTGAATGAATTTTGGAGGATTCCAACCGAGGTCTTTGTAGAGAAGAATATTTTTTGGAGTAGACGGTATCCACTCATCTCCTCGCATAACATGGCTTACTTCCATTAGATGGTCATCAATAACATTGGCAAACTGATACGTTGGAGTACCTGTTGCTTTCATTAGAACATGGTCATCTAGTTCTTTTGCTTGGAACTTTATTTCACCTTTAAGCTCGTCTTCAAAAACTATCTCTCCTTCCTCGGGAACAATTTGTCTAATAACAAAAGGAATGTTGTTTTTCAAATTCTCTTCTATTTCTGATTTGCTTAAGTTTCTGCATTTTCTGTCATATCTGGGTGCTTGTTTTTGAGCTTGTTGATCTTCTCTCATTTTTTCCAGCCTCTCCGATGTACAAAAACATCTGTAAACCTTTTTTTCTGAAAGAAGTTGGTCTAGGTATTTTTTGTAAATATTATTTCTCTCACTTTGAATATATGGACCAAGGCCACCGTCTTTTCCTGGTCCCTCGTCATAATCAATGCCGAGCCAAGTGAATACTTCTAGTAGTTTTTCTACTGCTCCTTCAACTTTTCTTTTTTCATCTGTATCTTCTATTCTTAATATAAATTTCCCGTCATATTTTTTTGCAAAGAAATAGTTAAACAAAACGGTCCTCAAGCTCCCCATATGAAGAAAGCCGGTTGGTGATGGAGCAAATCTGACTCTGATATTATTAGCCATATATAAATAATTTAATTAATAAAATGATATTTACAAGTAAAGACAATATCAGAAAAATACTAACAATTTTTAGCTTTTTACGCAACTCTTCAACTTTTTCGTGGTCTGCTTCAAAATCTTTTTTAAGTAAAAAATTAGTTAAGTCGTTTAATAGAAATAAATATTTTTTTATTTTTAATCTCATATTATTTTACTAATTTATTAAGTTTATTAATGTAAATAGTCATGCTTTCCTTTCTCATTGGGTGAACGATTCTAGTTACTTCTTTAATATCCGCCCACATCCAATCCTTGTGTTCCCAAAAATTTATTTTTATATCACTATCTTCTCCAGTAAACTGAGCAATAAACAAGCCTTGCTTTTGTCCCTTATATCCTTCTATTAAATTTGCCGGTGCATTGTATTTTGAATTAAAATTATCTGGGAATTTGTATTTGTAGAGATAATTAAAAGAGGCAATTTTTTCAAACTTGTTATTTCCAAGCTCTTCTCGCATTTCTCTCTCCCCTGCCTTGTCTATCGTTTCTCCGTCTGTTCCTCCTTGGGGAACTTGCCAGTGATCATTTTCTTCATTTCTCTTAACAAGTAAAATTTTGATAGAATCATTTTCTTTTTTGTATAAAAGACAAGCAACATTCGGTCTATATTTGTGAGGATGAATAAAGCGCCAGACTAAAAAATTATAAATAAAAACAAAGGTTGCATTATATATTCTTTTAATTCTGTCAGGTTGCATAAGTAGTCTCCAGAACCATTCAAGGCCCACCCTTCTAAAAATCCAAGGAGCTCTTATTTTTTTACCAGCAATAAAATCAAAGCTACCTCCAACAGCCAGCGCTATTTTTAGACTTTTTATTTTATCTTTGATATGAAAAATATTCTTCTCTTGCCAGGGAGATCCTAGAGTGGAAAAAAGTAACTGAGGAGAAAATTGATTTAATTTTTCTATGTTTACTAATTTGCCTTCTCTGTCTATATCTTGAATATAAAAATTAAGCTTTGGATATTTTTTTTGTAAAGATTTTTTTATGTCTTCTTTTTTTGATAGTCCCCCGCGCCAATTAAGAATAGCAACTTTGTAATTATTTTTTTCTGAATAATCAAGAAGAGTGTTGGTTAAATCAGCTCCCGTAAATCTTTTCAAATTTTTACCAAGAAATAGAGCGGATATTTTCAGGCCCATGGCATCAGGAAGTGACAAGTCGGCATTGTTAATGATATAGAAAAGCTCTTCGTCATTTTTTGTTTTCAGAATAATCTCTGGATTGGGGGTCACAATATAATGTGCTTTGCTCTCATTAAAAAAAGAATAGATTTTTTTTAAAATCGTGTCATTGTTTTCATTTGTTATGTTTACACCTAAAATATTTATTATTTTCATATAATTATTCTTTTCGCAGGGCCGTGACTGGCTCCATTAAGGCGGCTTTTCTTGCCGGGAAATAGCCAAATATAACTCCAGCAAATAGAGAGAATATAAAGGATATTATAATTGATTTGAGAGGTATGGAGAAGGTCCAGTCAAGGCCAGCTGTCTGAGCTCCAAAGGCAATTCCTAGAGACATAAGAGTACCTATTATAAAACCAAAAATAAACCCTAGCAAGGTTATTAAAATTGACTCAATTAAGAATTGTCTGATTATATGACCGTAATTAGCGCCAACTGCTTTACGAAGACCTATTTCGGTTGTTCTTTCTGAAATTACAACATACATAACATTTGTTATACCAACGCCAGCGACCACAAGAGATATAACAACTATTGCCAAGAGAAGTAGAGTTATCGCGCCTGTTATAACTCCGAGCATTTCAAGCATTTCTTCCATGGTGGTTACACGAAAATCGTCTTTGTTGGGGTCTGTTATCCCGTGGTTGGTTCTAAGAACATATCTTATTTCTTCTGCTGTTTCGTCCGATCTTTCTAAATCTTTTATTTTGTGAGTCATGTAGAGGACATGATTGATTCCCATTACTTTTTTTTGTAGAGTTTGGATTGGAATATAGACAAAGTTATCAAAATCAAGAGTCATAACAGCCCCCCTCTCCTCCATAACACCAATAACAGTATATTTATTCTTACCAACTCTAATAGATTTTCCAACAGCATCAGAGTTTCCAAACAATTTATTTTTTATTTCCGAACCAAGAACAACAACCTCTGATAAAGATCTATCATCAGCATCAGAAAAAAAAGTGCCAAACTCAATTTCGCTCGGGTCAATATCAATGTAGCTAGGGCTCACTCCAAATATGGACACTAGCTCTTTTTCTGATTCATAATTAGCTACACCTTGAGACATTATGGCAGCGTAGGAGTCAATAACATTATCTAGCTTATTAATATCATTCATATCATCAAGAGTCAGAGTTGTTATTTGAACTCCTTGAACTATGGCTTGTCCAGATTGGGATTCGTCAGCTACACTTCCTTTTGGTTTGCCTGTTGGAATTTTTATTTCTGTTTGTATAAAATCCGTTCCGAAAGATTGGATTTGCCCAAGAACGAGATTTTCAAGTCCGGCTCCAGCTGAGAAAACCATGAAGATGCTAGATACACCAATAACAAGGCCAAGGATTGTTAAGGAAGTCCTTGTCTTGTTTGAACTTATGGCGCTAAAAGCGATTTTTAAATCATTAAATATTCTCATTTATTCGTGTCTTAAGGCTTCTATGGGTTCAAGAAGAGAGGCTCTTCTAGCTGGGAATATCCCAAAAATAATTCCTATAATAGCAGAAACACTCACCGCTAATATTATTGAAAATAAAGAAACATGAAAAGCCCAGTCGTATCCTAGATAGACAGCTACTATATAAACTAAAAATGAAATCAAGAAGCCAAAAATTATCCCAATGATTCCTCCTATTAAAGTTAGGGTTATAGATTCAAAGAGAAATTGGAGTAATATTCTATTGTTGCTAGCTCCAACTGCCTTGCGAAGACCTATTTCTCTCGTTCTTTCATTAACACTAATAAGCATTATATTCATTATTCCTATACCTCCAACAACAAGTGAGATTCCTGCAACTGCTGCTAGAAAAAATTTTAAAGAATTGGTTATGGTGGTTAAAATATCCAGGGCTTGAGCTAGGGCTCTAACTGTAAAATCATCTTCATCGCCGGAATTATCTCTTATTCCATGTTGTTCTCGTAGGGTTGCCTTGATGTCCTCAACGGCAATATCAAGATTTTTTTCATTATCTACAGTCAATCTCATCATAGAAACATGATTAACCCCCTCTAACACCTTTTGCATTGTAAAAATTGGTATCATTACTTGGTCGTCATAGTTTTGAAAAGCGACCGTTCCCATTTCTTTCATTACACCGATTACTTCAAAAGTATGTTTTTTTATTTTTACTTTTTTTCCTATGGGGTCTGACTCTCCGAACAATTCATCTTTTACAGAGCTTCCTAAAACAACTATTTTGCTAGTTGACCTTTCTTCTGCTTCTGTAAAGAAACGACCCGCCTCTACTTCACCTTTCTCAACTTCAAGATAACTAGCCGTTGTTCCCCTGATGTTGGTGTCATATGTATTTGAGCCCCAAGAGATAGATGAGAAACTAAGCAGATAGGCGGCAACGTCTTTAACATTTGGAACATTGTTTTTGTTTTTAATAGCCAGCATGTCGTCATAAGTCAGAGTGGTTATTACTATTCCCATTGCAGAAGCTGGCGCTCCATCTCCAGAGTTCCCTGGAAGCACGCCTATCATGTTTGTTCCAAGACCTTCTATCTGACCCAAAATTAGACTCTGAGCACCCGCTCCAACAGCTATTATAATAACAACAGCACTAACTCCAATAATAATTCCCAGAATCGTTAAAAAACTCCTGACTTTGTTTGCCAAGAGAGATTGTATAGGAGTTTTTATCGATTGCTTTATTAGTCTTAACATTATTTTAAAGTGTCGCCATCATGGGCAAATCGCCTTTCTTTTATTAAAGTATCAGATTCCAAGAGACCATCTTTTAAATACAAGATTCTCTTAGCATGTTCGGCGGTGAAGGTTTCGTGAGTGACTAACATTATGGTGTTTCCTTCGTTGTTTAGTTTTTGTAAAATCTCCATCACCTGAATGCCTGATTTTGAGTCTAGATTACCTGTAGGCTCATCAGCAAAAATAACAGAAGGTTTGTTGACCAGGGCTCTAGCTATAGCTACTCTTTGTTTTTCTCCTCCTGATAATTGGTTTGGGAGAAAGTCAACTCTATGCGAAAGACCAACTTGATCTAAAACTTCCCTGGCTCTTTCTTCATGATCTCCTTTCTTAGTAGAATATGAAAGGGGCAACATTACATTCTCTAAAACTGAAATCCTCGAAAGCAAGTTAAAAGACTGAAAAACAAAGCCTATCTTTTCATTACGAAGAAGAGCTAATTCAGTATCATCCAGACTTGTGACGTCTCTGCCCTCTAGATGATAATTTCCTGAAGTAGTTTTATCTAGGAGCCCAATTATATGCATTAGAGTTGATTTGCCTGAGCCAGATGGACCCATAACAGAAACAAAATCACCTTTTTCAACATCAAATGAAATGCCATGTAAAACCTTTGTAACAACTTCTCCCGTTACAAATTCTTTTTTTATATTCTCAAGTCTTATTAACATTTATTTTTCTCTTACAAAAGTTACGACCTCATCCCCTTCTTTTATTCCTGAAATTATTTCTACCAATCCAGCATCACCCATTATGCCAGTTTCTACTTTTTTTTCCTCTAATATATTGTTGTTATATGTTCTCACTATTCTTCCCTCGCCATTTCTATCTACGATCGCTCTACCTGGGATAGCTATAACATTATCTTTTTTGTTTGTAATAATCTCTACATCAGCAGTCATACCTGGTTTTACCATTTCTATATTACCGTTTTGGGAGTCAAAAACTATTTTTACTTTATAATATATAACTTCTTGAATTACAGTTTCCGCCGGCTCTATGAAGCTGACCCTACCTGGAAATTTTAGATCTCTACTTAGCGCGTCCATGGTGATAGTGACGGGGTTTCCTACTTTTACTTTATTTATGTCTGACTCTGAAACATCAACGTCTATTTCAAAATCACCATCGGTTATTATTGTTATTATTGGTCTCCCAATGGTGTAGAGCTCTCCTTGTTCAAAATTTAATCTAGATACAGTGCCTGACACAGAAGATTTTAGTAGGTTTTTTTCTATCTGATTGTTAATGGAATTAAGCTCTGACTCAGCTTGCCTTACTTGGGCCTGATATAAGTTTATATCTTCTGCTCTAGCTCCGGACTTCACTCTATCTAGTTCTGCTTGAGAAATTTGCAGAGATTTGTTGGCGGAATCAATCTTGGCTTCCAGCATGGCAATTTGTTGGTTTCCGTTGTTGGTGATATTTGAAAGATTATTTTTAGCACTCAAAATTGCATTATCCAAATTGGTTTTTGCTTGGTTTAGAGTGTCTTGAGCTGAATCCATTTTGGTATTATAGGCCAGCACTGCACTGTCTAGACCCTGGATAGAGGACTGGATACTAGAAATACTGGAACTAATGATTCCAATTTGTGAATTTATAATAGCTTTTAAGCTATCAACTTCAGTTTTTGAAAAAGTTGATGATGTTACAGAGTTTTCTAGAGCTGAAAAACAGTTAGTCAAAGAGATATAAGTTTTATTCAAAGTGTTTAAAACAAGACCTAGGTGTACTTTTAGGTTGTCTTTGTCGGGAGATTCTTTTAATATTTTAATATTTTTGTTTATTTCAGATAACAAAATAATAGCCTCATTGTAAGCATTTTTAGTGTTTGTTAAAAATTCTTTATTTTTTACAGATAAAAAGTCTTCAATATCAGAATTGTCAATTATAGAATTGATTTGATCTAGAGAATTGTTTATTGAAGATGATTGAGCTTCAGCATTGATAAGTGACATGCTTACTTGATTATCTATATCTTTTTGATAATTAATCTTAGAATTATTAAAATTAGTGGTTGATGAATCAAGAGCTTGTTCTAGGGTTGTTTTGGTGTAGGGGGTTGGATCTTCAAGGTCGTTTAATGTTTTTTGAGCTTGAGAGATGTTTTCGTTTAAAGTTATTTTATATTTGTTTAAATCAATTATAGCCGAATCATAAGCAGCTTTTGCCCTATCATAATTTGCTTGATAAATAGCCAGTTCTTCTTTGGTGGCTCCTGCTAAAAGTTTTGAAAGATTTGCTCTAGCCACATCAAGACTGGCTCTAGCTTGTGACAACCTAATGTGAAGACTGCTATTGTCTAGCTCAGCCAAAACTTCTCCAGCTTTAATTCTTTGGCCAACGGAAGTGTTAATTTTTGCAATCTTGCCACCTTGTTCAAAGCTCAGGTCTATAATTTTTGAAGACTTTATAACCCCGGTTTCTGTAACTGTTTGTATTAGATTGATTTTTTCTACTTTTTGAGTTGTGTATTCAAGAGGGTCTTTATTTTTTTGAGCAGATATATAGACAAAAGAGGCTCCGGCAACTCCAATGATAAGCAAAATTACTACGGCTTTTATGGGAGAGATTTTTTTCATATATTTTTTAAACGATTTTTATTCTCTATAATTTTAATAATCTTTTTAACAAACTGCTCTACATTCATTTCTGATTTTATAAAATGATAATCAACCCCCATTTTTTCAACAATCACCTTGGTGTCTTCATCACTCATATTTGTAAAAATAAAAACTGGAATAGATGATATTATATGATTTGCTTTTATTTGATGAAGTAGGTCAAAACCGTCAATATGAGGCAATATTAAATCAAGAATAATATAGTCTGGCATCTCTGTTTGGATGCTATCAATCAGGGTTTCCAGTCCATGAACACCGTTATCTATAATAGTGTCAAAATGATTAACTCTTAATTGAGCCTGAACAGCATAAAGAATATTGACATCATCTTCAATTATAAAAAATTTTTTTTTCATAACTAAATTATAACAAGTTTAGGACAAAAAAACAAACCTATTATAATTATAGGATTGTTTATTTAAAAGCATATTAAATTACAAAAATATCACAAGAATACTGATTTTTTGACTGTAGATTTAAAGCCTCATTTATTAAAACCTCCTAATAACCCCCTTAACAACTCCCTGAACAATGAGGTCTTTGACAAAAATAGGCTCCATGCTGGAGTTGGCTGGCTGCAATCTGATGTAATCCTTTTCTCTAAAAAACTTTTTCAAAGTAGCATAGGCATTATCTAGAAGAGCGACAACAATATCGCCGTTTTTTGGAGAAGGGTTTCTCTCTATGATTACATAGTCACCGTCCAGTATGCCCTCTTCTATCATAGACTCACCCCTTACTTCAAGAACATAAGAATTAATATTGTCAGTGATAAAGTTCGCTGGAATGGCAATTGTTTCTTTTGTTTCTACTGCCTCTATAGGCTCACCAGCTGTGATAAGTCCAGCAAGAGGAAGCTCTATGGCCTGAGCCCATTCAACTTTGTTTTGAATTAATTCAATAGACCTGGCCTCGTTGTGAGACTTTTTAACAAGACCCTTCCTCTGTAGGGCTGATACATGAGCATGTATGGTGGCTGTGCTTGAAAGATTGAAGTGATCTCCAATCTCTCTGTAGCTTGGTGAATAGCCATTTTTTTGAGCAAATTCGTTGATAAAATCAAGAATCTGCCTTTGTCTTTTAGTTAGATTATCCCCCATATGTTTATAGTTAATATTTATATTCTTATTATAAACGAACAAAAAACGAAAGTCAAGGGAAAAGTTTAATATTTTTTTATTTATTAAGTCATCCCAGACTAGATCTGGGATCTTCGTTATCTGATTATAAAATGATATCCTAAGTCCAGATTAGAACTTGCTTATTAAGAATAGACAGAGATTGATATAATTATTTTTGAAATATAAAAAAAGAAAAGGTCTTTTTAGGTGACCTTTTCTTAATGTATTTTAGTTTGGTATTCTGTAGGCGTAGTATTGACTAGGATTTATTGTAGCACTTACTTCACTGCCTGTCTGGGTCCAGTCGTAATTGTAGTTTGTGTTGCTGTGAGTAGGTGTAGTGTAGTTTCCGAACCTGTTAATTCTTACTGAAATTTCGTCAATCTGAGTCCAGCCACCATTGTTTATTCTAATAAATACTTTTATCTTATGATTCCCTTCTGGCATGGTGCCAAAATTGTTTGAGTTGTAGTTGTACTCCCAGTGACTATAATTAGGATTTCTCACAGGACTTTCAAGAGTCTTATATCTACTACTACCATTCAAGAAAAACTCATGCTTAACTTGAAAAGTGTTTATATTTCTAATGTTGGAAAGTTTTGTTAGAACAATTACATTTTCATTGGTTAGGAAGGTACTCTTTGGGTTATCTAGGGAATAAACATAGCCACTCTCGTGACGAAGATAGTTGTCAGACTGAGTCCAATTGTAGTCATAGTCAACCCTATGATCATAATATTGAGTGCCAACACTAATACTTCTCTCGCCTAGATATTTATATTGGTTATTATTGGCTTTGATATAAGTTTTTATTTTATAATTTCCTTGTGATAATTTTCCTAGGTTGTTTTCTATAAAGCTTTGCGACCAATGGTTGTTATAAGGTGTATAAACATTTGACTCACTTGATCTTATGAAATGATTACTTGAATTGTATATATCTTGCTTTATTTGGAAGTTATATACATCTCTAATATTTGTAATTTTTGTTAGAGTATAAATGTTTTCATTCGTGCTAAATGAGCTTTTTTCATTGTTTATTACTTTGGTATAATAACTAGAATCACTAACACTAAGCCCTGTTTTTGTCCACTCAAAAGAATATGAAGGATGTTGCCTATTATTATAATCATAATCATAATAATAGTTTGGTTGGTGATAGTTTTGATAACCAACGCTAAAATTTCTTTGGGCCACTTCCCTAAAATAACCCCCATCAACACTTATGTAGGTTTTGAGATTGTAGTTGCCGCTTGGCAGATTGCCAAAGTTTACCCAAGAGTAGGTTTCTGCCCACCAATGCCTATAGGGTCTATATGTTGGGGAGTAAAGAGTTTGATAAACATTGTTGTTTGATGAGTAAGCTACTTGTTTAAATTGAAAAGAGTTAACATTGCGAATATTAAAAATCCTTGTCAGAGCATAAACATTTTCATTGGAACTAAAATTATATTTTTCGTTAACTATCTCATAAACAAAACCATGAGGGTTTCTGACATTGTCCCCCAGTACGGTGGATCTAAAAGTAAAATCTGGCCCTGAGGCTTCTGTTGGAGATAACGGGAATAGAATTAAAATGGTTGCAAATGCAAGAGTGAGGAGTTTTTTCATATTATTTAAATTATTAATAATTTTTTAAATATAATAATACTTATTATTTTCCTCCTTATTATTTTATATATTATCATATTTTATATTAAAAACAAATTAAATTTAAATGATAAATAAATATATTTATAAAAATTTTTATAATATGTCCACTTGTGGCTAAAAAACATATTTTTTAATTTAGGAAAAAATGTCGTATTTAATTTTTTTTTGTATTATTTTTTAATATATTAATTTTAAGAGATTTACAAATGGTGGATAGTTACGCGTTAAAGCCATAAAAAAGAATAATAAATTTTAATATTAGCTATATTTCATGTCTTGAATTTTATCTCCATTTACAATGCGAAGCCAACTGAGATCACACAACAAAAAAATACGAGAAGTATCTCGTATTTTTCCATTGTGCGCCGTACAGGATTCGAAGGGATGAGCCCCAACGCCCCAATCGTAAATGTTTGGTGTTATCTCCGTTTACTTATGCCTACAAGCAACGCATGTCTATTTCCTTAAACTTATCACACACACAGGTTCTCACCTGCACGCCACACAACAAAAAAGCCCACAATAAGTGGACTTTTTTTGTGCGCCGTACAGGATTCGAAGGGGTAAACCCCAACACTCCAATCGTAAGTGTTTGGTTTTGTTCTTGAATATTTCTGTTTACAAGCAACGCATGTCTATTTTTTTAAACTTATCACACATACAGCTTCTCATCTGTACAATATACAAAATAAAAACTCGCTAAAAAAGCGAGTTTGTATTTTGTGCGCCGTACAGGATTCGAACCTGTGACCGTCTGCTTAAAAGGCAGCTGCTCTACCGACTGAGCTAACAGCGCATATTCAGATAAAAGTTAAAAGGCGAAGGTTTAAAGTGATGAAAATAGTGTAAAATATTTTTAACACTTAAATATTCTGACTCTTGTTGTTTTTCCAAAAAAAATAAAACTGCTTAGGCAGATTATCTTTATTTTATTAAATAATAGCAAAAAAAAATAATTTTGGCAAGACTTCTTTATTCTTATTAGTCAAGTTGTAAATTTACTTATTATTAGCATTTTTTACACACATTATGCCCTTGTCAATATGTTTCTTATAGGTTAATATTAATTTGTATTATGACAGATAAAATTATTGATAAAATTCCTCCCCAAAGTGTAGAGGCCGAAGAATCAGTTCTTGGTTCTCTTTTGATTGATAAAGATGCAATGATAAAAATTGCGGATTTTATGTCTGAAAATGATTTTTATATGAACTCTAATAAGCTCATTTATAGAGTGATGTTTGATCTATTTTCTAGACAAGAACCAATTGATATTGTTAGTGTTGCGAGTAGGCTTGAGGATCTTGGACAGATTGAAAAAATCGGTGGCAAATCTTATCTTACCAAACTTTCCAATGCGGTTCCGACTGCTTCTAATGTTGTCCACTACGCTCAAATAGTTCAAAAGAAATCTACCCTAAGAAGATTATTAACAGCAGCTAGTGAGATAGGAGAACTTGGTTTCAAGGAGGAAGACAACATAGATGACCTTCTTGATTTGGCAGAAAATAAAATATTTAGCGTTTCTCAAAAGTTTTTAAAAAACACTTTTGAGCCTATCACAAACATGCTTAATAGTGCTTTTGATAGGATTGACGACCTTCATAAGCAAAGCGGTAAGCTGAGAGGAATCCCAACTGGTTTTGATGAACTTGATAAATTGACCTCCGGTTTACAAAAGTCAGACTTGGTAATACTAGCAGCTAGACCCAGTGTTGGTAAAACATCGTTTGCTCTTGATGTTGCTAGGAATGCGGCTGTTAAGGGTAAAATATCAGTTGGAGTTTTTTCTCTGGAAATGAGCAAAGAGCAACTAGTTGATAGAATGCTTTGTGCTCAATCTGGGGTTAATCTTTGGAAAATGAGAACAGGAAACCTGTCAGACAAAGAAGAAGACAATGACTTTGCTAAAATCGCCGAAGGTATGGGGGTATTATCTGATGCTAAAATATTTATAGATGATTCAGCGGACTGTTCTATAACTGAGATAAGAACGAAATCAAGAAGACTGCAAACAGAGCATGGGCTTGATCTTATTATTGTTGATTACCTGCAACTAATGCAAGGTAAAGGCACATATAAAGATAATAGAGTTCAAGAGGTTTCAGAAATATCTAGAGGGCTCAAAGGACTTGCTAAGGAGCTTGATGTCCCGGTTGTTGCTCTTTCTCAGCTTTCTCGTATGGTAGAACAAACCAAACCAGCTATTCCGAAGCTATCTCATTTAAGAGAGTCAGGCTCTATTGAACAAGATGCTGATATTGTTATGTTTCTTTATAGAAAATCAGCAGATAGAAACTACAACAAAGAAGATCTGCCTCAAGATGAGCAAAAGTCTGGACAGCTAATTGTTGCTAAACACAGAAATGGTCCGACTGGAAATGTTTATCTCTATTTTGATGAAGATACAGCTAGCTTTAAAAATCTGGACAGATCAGGATATGATGATATCCCAGAGTTCTAAAATAATTTTCATAACTACTAATAACTAATTACTAATTATAATTTATGTTCAACAAATTAAAACAATTCAAAGACTTACGCGACCAGGCTAAAACAATGCAAAATGCTTTAGCAGGAGAAAAAGTAACTATTGAAAAAAAAGGAATCAAGCTAACTATGAATGGCAATATGGAAATTATTGAATTAATAATTCCTGAAGACTTGAGCAAAGATGATATCTCAAAATATATGAAAGAGGCTGTTAACGAATCTATTAAGAAGGTTCAAAAATTAATGGCTACAAAAATGCAAGAAATGGGAGGCATGTCTGGTCTTGGGATGTAAAATAAATGCATTATCCCCTATCTATAAAAAAACTAGTAGAGCAATTTTCAAAACTACCTACGGTTGGTCCCAGAACTGCTGAAAGGTATGTTTTTTTTCTCTTGAAACAAAACAGTGCTTATCTTAATGAATTTTCAGAGGCTGTAAAAAACTTGAAAAGCGATATAAAGATTTGCAAAGACTGCGGGGCTGTCGCTGATAAGGAAAATTGTGAAATATGTGCCTCTCCAGACAGAGATCACACTCTTGTTTGTGTGGTTTCAAATACTAGAGATATGGTTAGCATTGAGGACACTAGAGAGTTTAAGGGGGTGTATCACGTTCTGGGAGGCTTGATAGATCATATTAATGACCTTGGGCCTGATAAATTAAATTTGAAATCACTGATTGAAAAAGTAGGCTCTGGAAAAGTCAAAGAAATCATCTTAGCTCTAAATCCAAATATTGAAGGCGAGACTACTTCTATGTATATTCAGAAGTTGTTTGTCGATAAGGATGTTTCTGTTTCTAGAATAGCCAGAGGTCTTCCTACTGGATCAGATATAGAATACGCAGATAGTATGACAATTTCTAATGCGCTTAAATATAGGAATAAATTGAAATAGATAAAAATGAAAAAGATATCCTTGGTGGATATCTTTTTTTGTTTTAGGAAAATGATGTAGAGTTTCTGACTGTTTTTTTGTATTTTCTTTTATGGAAATAATGTTTGATGTTGTCCTGAATGGTGTAACAAATTGTAATCGGTAGGGACAGAAAATAATAAAAATTAAAAACAGCTCGTCTCATAGTCTCTCCTCCTAATTAGATTTTATATTTGAAAATTACGAAACTTTTGAAATCTCTACTTTCGTATACATTTGTCTGTGTCCGATATTTCTTCTGTATCTGGTTTTGTTCTTGTATTTAAAAACATGTACTTTTTCACCTTTTTCTGTTTCTATAACTTTCGCTTCTACTACTTCCCCCAGGCTTGGCTTTCCGATATTAATATCTTTTCCGTCAGCACTAGAAACCATAAGAGTTTCAAACTTAACAGTATCACCAACTTTAGCTTCAAGCTTTTCTATTTTAAGGGTGTCACCCTGTTTTACTTTGTATTGTTTTCCGCCGGTTTTGATTACAGCTATTTTATCTGCCATATGTGTTTTTATTGAAATTAAATTATTATTAAACTAAAAAGTTTTTTTGGGAAATTATGGTATTTCTCAAGTTAAATAAAAGACGCTTGAATTTCTCAAGCTATAGATATTATAACTAAAATTAGATAAATGTCAACTATTTTTTAGAAGAAACTGCCTTAGCAATAGCTAGGACAGCTTTTTTATCTGTAACTTTAGGTAAAATATTGTTTTTAGATGGTTTTTTTATGGAGTAAGCAAGAGCTATTGCTGCTGATACTTTCATTTTTTGAGTAATTTTTTTTATTTTAGAATCAAGAACCCCGCGGAAAAGTCCTGGAAATACTAGAGCATTGTTGATTTGGTTTGGAAAGTCAGATCTTCCAGTGCCGATGATAAAAGCACCTGCCTTTTTAGCATCATCTGGCATTATTTCTGGATTAGGATTTGCCATGGCGAATATAAAGGGATCTTTCGCCATGCTTTCTACCATTTTTCTTGTCAGCATATTAGCACCAGATACTCCGATAAATACATTTGCTTCCGAGAGAGCTCCAGCAAGTTCCCCTTTGTATTTCATTTTATTTGTTTTCTTGGCAATTTCTTTTTTGTATTTATTTAAATTTTTTCTTCCTTCATATATTGGGCCGTTTCTGTCAATGACAATAATATCACTAACACCTTGGGATATAAGAAGTCTTGTTATGGCAATTCCCGCGGCCCCTGCTCCATTAATAACTATTGATAACTCTTTGAGAACTTGTCCAGAAATTCTGCAAGAGTTAATTAGGGCAGCTAAAACTACAATGGCTGTACCATCTTGATCATCATGAAAAACAGGTATGGATAATTCCTTTTCTAAAATATCTAAAATTTCAAAACACCTGGGAGCAGAAATATCTTCTAGATTTATTCCCCCAAAGCTTGGTTCTATTTGTTTGCAAAACTTTACAATTTCTTTAGTGTCTTTAGTATCTATGCAAAGAGGCATAGCATCTACTCCGGCAAACTCTTTGAATATAATAGACTTCCCTTCCATAACTGGCATAGCAGCCTCAGGACCAATGTCTCCAAGGCCTAGGACAGCGGTCCCGTCTGAGACTATAGCTATCATATTTCCCCTATTTGTCATTTCATAACTTAGCTTTTTGTTTTTGGCTACAGCAGACGAAACGGCCGCCACTCCTGGAGTATAGGCAATGGACAGGTCATCCATTGTTTTTAATTTCATTTTTGATTTTATTTCAATTTTCCCTTTTGTTCTTTTGTGCTCTTTTAATGATTTTTCTTTATAACCCATATATTTATAAATATTTTTTATTAATTAATTCTTTTGGTAAATAGCTTTGTTTTTCTTGGTAGTTGTGATCTGGTGAATATTTGTAATCTGCTCCGTATCCGAGGTCTTCCATTAGTTTTGTGGGGGCATTTCGTAGATGAATTGGAACCTCTAGATTGGCATAATCGCGAACATCTTGTCTTGCTTTATTGTAAGCTTTATAGAGAGCATTAGACTTTTCACATTTTGCCATGTAAACAACAGCTTGTGTTAGAGCGGTATTGCACTCCGGCATTCCGAGAAAATGACAAGCATGATAGGTGGCAACTGCTTGCTCTAGCGCCCGAGAATTGGCTAGCCCTATATCCTCTGAAGCAAAGCGAACTAGTCTCCTTGCTATGTATAGAGGGTCCTCCCCTGCTTCTAACATGCGAGCAAGCCAGTAGACAGAAGCATCGGCGTCAGAACCTCTCATAGATTTATGGAGAGCGGAAATAATATTGTAATGTTCATCGCCGTCCTTGTCGTATTGTAATTGAACTTTTTGAAAAGCTTCTTTTAAAATTTCTTTGGAAATATTGGGATTCTGAGAGGCAGAAAACTCTAAGATATTGAGAGCAGTTCTAGCATCACCATTGCTCATTTTGGCAAGCCTTTCTATGTTTTCTTCATCAATTTGAATATCTTTTCCTATTCCTCTCTCTTTGTCTGATATAGCTTTTTTTATTATTTTTATCAAGCTTTCTTCGCTGAGTCTTTTTAGAGTAAAAACTCTACATCTTGAAAGAAGAGCATTTCTGATTTCAAAACTTGGATTTTCTGTTGTTGCTCCGATCAAAGTAATTGTCCCGTTTTCTATATGAGGCAGAAGAGCGTCCTGTTGAGACTTGTTCCAGCGATGAATCTCGTCAACAAAAAGAATAGTCTTTTTTTCGTATATTTCGTTTTCTTTTGCAAATTTAATAACTTCACGCAGGTCTTTTACCCCTGAGGTAACAGCACTTAATTGAGAGAATTCGGAGTTGGTGGTTTTGGTTATTATTCTAGCTAGGGTCGTCTTTCCACTCCCGGGAGGTCCCCAGAGGATAATAGAAGGCAGATTATCAGAATCAATAGCTTTTTTTAATATTTTGTCTTCTCCCACTATGTCATCTTGACCAAAAAAGTCAGACAAGGTTTCTGGTCTCATTCTGTCTGCTAGTGGTTTTTTGTTTTTTTGATAGTTTTCCATAATGGAATTTTAACACAGGAAGGAAATAAATCAATGAAAAAGACCTTTTTTGTAAAAGGTCTTTTTTTGGTATTAGTGTTCGCCGTACCTGGTTTCACACCTTGGACATCTTGATGGCAATAATCCACCTTTTGGGACGGGGTGATTTTTTTCTAATTCTAATCTCATTTGGTGTTGGAATTCTTTGAATCTTCTTTGCGCTTCAATATTCTTGTTGTGCTTTGGACAAAAAACTTTTTCTTCTTGAGCATTAAAGCCAAAAACATGTTGAATATCCCAATCTTCAGGGATTTCTATCTTTTTCCCTAGACGTTCTAGCTTTGATAAATTAATCTCAAAAATTTCTGTGCATTCTGGCTCGTCGCATTTAAAAACAATAATCCTTGGCATATATACGCTCCTTTTTTTGTTGTGAAATGAACAAATTATTCTCCAAACCTTCTTTGCCTGTTATTGTATTCTTTTATTATACAGTCCATGTCTTCTTCTTCAAAGTCAGGCCAATATTTTTCTAAGAAAATTAGCTCAGAATAAGCGCTCCCCCATAAAAGAAAGCCAGATAATCTTCTCTCTCCCGAGGTTCTCACTATTACGTCAGGCTCTCCAAGACTCCCATTATATAGATATTTTTTTATCATTCCTTCATGAACCTGATCCGGCTCTATATTGTTGCTTATCATCTTTTTAATGGCATCCACTATCTCTGCCCTCCCTCCATAATTGAGACAAATGTTGAGAGTTCCTTTTGTTCCTGCTTTTGTTTTCTCCATAGCATCAAGACATAGTTCGGGGAGATTTCCTGGGAGCTCTGATAATCTTCCGGAAATAATTATTTTATAATTTTTTTCTATCGCCACATCAACCTCTTCGGCTATGGCTTTTTCTAGTAGCTTCATTAAATAGCTCACTTCTTCTGGACTTCTATTCCAATTTTCAGTTGAAAAAGCATAAACGGAAACAATTTCAACACCTCTCCCAAAAGCCCAGTCAGTGATTTTTTTTATTTTTTCATAACCTTTATAATGACCTTCAAGAGTTGGTAAGTTTCTCTCTTTTGCCCACCTTCTATTCCCATCCATTATTATTCCAATATGTTTAGGTATTTTTAATTCTTCTCTATCTTTTTTCATAAATTTATTTTTTTATTTTAACTAATTTGCTTTTGCTTTTAGTGCCTGTAATTATTTTGATATTTTCTGTGCTTGTTTTAAATATTTTTGCTAAATATTTTACAAGCTCTTTATTGGCCATTCCTTTTTCTGGGGTTGCTTTTAAATCTATTTTAATTGTTCCGTTTATTAGCTTTTCTTTGGTAGTTGTTTTACTTGAATTGGGGTTTACCTTTATATTAATAAATATTTCTTTGTTTAAATTAAGTTTTTTTATTTCTTCATCTAGCATAAAGATTATTTTTCTCTAATCATCAGAGCATTAGGGATATTTCTTCCGGGGCCAACCATGTATTCGTCATTATAGTAGAGAGCAGCCGAACCACCACCATCTAGATTGAGCGCATACTCCATTTGCATAGATTTAAGAATATTAGCCAGGTCATTCAATGTAGATTTATAGGCTACCAGTAAATACATTTTGTCTCCACGAAAAGCGAGCGCATTTCGGGTTGTTTTCACATTTCTTTGCCCAGCATCTATATCCCAATCAATCAAAACGTTCATTCCATTTTCTATTAGTCTTGGTTTGTTACTGATAAGAGCCTTTAGGGTAGTATTGTTGGTTGATTCAAAATTTTCTACGCTTTTGAATTCACGAGAGTCTTTAAAATAATAATACTTATTATTTTTATCAAAAGCTATTATAGCCCCTGTCGTCCAGTATTTTAGTTGGTCTTCATTGATTAAAACATTTTTGTTTGAATTAAAAATTGGGGCGAAAAAATAGTTGCGAACACAACTAGAATCAGAACAAAAATAAGATCCATTAATGCCGGCGAAAGCATTGTTGTCTAAAACAAACTTAGCAAGAGTTTTCGCTTGGCAATTTGTTTTGCAGTTAAAGTCATCGGCCGTGTCAGTCACTATTTCTATTTTATCCGAAGTCAAATCTATTTCTATATAATCTATTTTAAATTCCCCGTCACTTGTTTTGATGCTTGAGTGCTTGTATTTACTAAAGTCATTTATAGATTCAGATAATCCTGGCTTATGGATACGGGCGAGATTTTCTCTGGATATACCAAGTGATAATTTTCGCATAATAGCAAAAGCGTCTTCCGGTCTACCTAAATAATATTTTTTTAAATCACTAGGATTTATATACCAAGCTTCACCATTTTTCTCTGTCTGTATAACAATCATTCCTGACAATCTCTTAGCCAAGATCAAGTCACCGTCAACGGGGCTTCCTTCGTGGGCTATTTTTTGAAAATTATATTCACTTATTCCCAGTCCAAGCTCTCGCATTATAGCAAAGGCATCATGAGGCCTACCTAGAAAATATCTTTTGTTATCTTTTGGATAAATATACCAAGCCTCGCCGTTTCTTTCTACATCAAGAAGAATTTTCCCAGAAAGTGAGGCTCCAAGACTTTGAGCATTGGAGTTTAGTAAAGGAAAAAGAGTAAATAAAATTGCTAATAAAAAAATTTTTTTCATTTGATAAAAGTTATATTCCTTTGTCAGCTATAATTTTGTTTAAGAATGATGTTAGAACAGAAAGAATTATGCTAAAAATAAGAGCTGATACAAACCCATCTACACTAAAACCCTCTACAACGGAAGCAACCAACATTATCATTAAAGCATTAATCACAAAGCTAAAAAGACCAAGAGTTATAAAGTTTATAGGTAGAGTTATAAGGATGAGTAATGGCTTGATGAAAATGTTTACAAGACCAAGAATGAGAGCGGCCCAGGGACCAGCAACATCAACTCCACCAATAAAATAAGCTATTACTATTACTGAAAATACAGTAATTAATAATTTTATAAGCATTTTATTCTATGTTAATTAATTCTACTGACATTATTGTCATATCTTCTAGTGGATGTGCTCTTTCATTCGTTTCAACTGCTTCAATGGTTTTTACAACCTCCATACCAGACACAACTTCACCAAAATTTGTATGCTTGCCATCAAGCCAAGGAGTTGATGGAGCGGTTACTATAAAAAACTGAGAGCCATTGGTATTTGGTCCAGAGTTGGCCATGGCAAGACTGCCTTCAACTAGTTTTTTATTATTAAATTCATCAATAAACATATAGCCAGGCCCCCCAGTTCCATCATCGCTCCAGTCATCATCTTTAGAATTTGGATCACCTCCCTGAATCATGAAGTCAGGAATAACTCTGTGAAACTTTACGCCATCATAAAAGCCATCTTGAGCTAGGTTAAGGAAATTATTAACAGTCAAAGGGGATTCTTCTCCGTATAGTTTGACTGTTATATCTCCTTGATTTGTTTTTAATATAGCTCCGTTGTAATCCTTGAAGAGATCCACTAATTGCACCTCGGGCGCTGTTTCTTTTTGCGGACTTTGATTGCTTTGTGTTTGTTGTAATTCGCTATCTCTTAATTCATTTAGTTTATTAACGACATCGGAGTCATTATAATTATTTAGAGTTCTTGGAGCGTTATTTTCATCCATTATATTTGGAGTAGCTGAACAGGCACTTAATACAAAAAATAGTGTAAAGATAAAAAATAGTTTTTTCATAGGTTTAGTTATTAATTATTTCATGTTTTAAATATTTCCCTTCCGAGTCAAAAAAGAATCTCGTGTTTTTGAATTTGCCTTTTAACATTTCTTTGGTCCAATATTTATCATCATCCCACATTTCTTCAAGCGGTATCTCATCAATAGGAAACCATTTGAGCTCCCCCTCTCCCATATCTTTTGGTTTTCCTCTAAAATCCTTCGTGATATAGATATAACATCTATTGTTCCAAATTTCTTTATCTTGAAAAACAAACTCATGAAAACCAATTTCTTTTAAATTGAAAACACTAAGAGTGGTTTCCTCTCTTACCTCTCTTGTAACCGAATCTCTTGTATCTTCCCCCTTGTCTACTTTACCGCCAGGAGCGTTCCATTTTCCAACTCCAAAACCTCTCGCTTTTTTCTGCAATAACACCATGTCGTTTTTTATAATATAGCAAAGATTTGTGGTTGTTGGAAATTTGTATTTAGACATATATTGACAAAATTAGTTTTTTATGCTTATATTAGTAAAGCTCATTAATATTTAACCAAGAATGGAGGTAAAAAAAATGGCTGACATGACAATTTCTAGTTCAGTTAAAGCTAAAATTCTAGAAAAATCAAGTAAATCGTTAAGGGAGAAAGGAATAATTTTTGTTGATGTTGTTTCTCGGGAGGAGATAAAAAACATTGAAATCTTAGTTAGCGTAAAGGGTGAAAAAAATATTGGGATATTTAATTCAAAAGATAAAAATTTGATTGGCACGCTCTTTTTTGGCAACTCTTCATATAACGATATTTTTATTCCTCCTAAAATTTGGTGGACCTTTAGGTTAAGCTCTCCGCTAAATGAAAAAATTGCCCTTTCAGTAAGAAGTATTATTGAAAGAACGGCTCCGATGATAAAAATAAGGATTGTTGCCGTCCTTTAAAATGCTCCCTAGCTCCCTGTAAAATGGGAGCTTTATTTTACATAAAAATCTTTTTTCAAGTCCTTGTCGTCACCTTCTCTCTTCTCTTCAATAACTTCCTTGGCTTTTTCTCTTAGTTCTTTTAAATCCATTTTAGATAGCTCTCCGCTTCTTTTGCTTAAAAATTCTTTATTGTTTAATTCCGGATTTTCTATAACTTCAGACAATAATACATCTAGGATTGCTCCAATTATTGGACCTGGTGCAACATTTAGTTCGGTCATCAAATCATTGCCATTGATTTTTAACATTTTTACTGATACAGGGTCATTTTTTACCTTTTCCACCATGTATTCCAAATGTCTTAACTTATATGGCTTTCCTTTAGGAACCCCAGATCCTAGTCTATCTGCAATTCGTAAATCCATTAAGTCCTTCATGTTTTCATATCCCACTTTTCGCAAAAGTCTTCTCACTGATGTGGCAGTCACTTCATCTACGTTGTAATAAAACATGTGGTTAGAAACCAGGTTATCTATTTTTTCAATATCAGCATTGGAGAATTTCAGTCTTGTCATTATTTTTTTGAGCATTCTAGCACCAACTATTTCATGATTATAAAAAGTAGCACCACCGTCAATAATTTTTTTGGTTCTTGGCTTGGCTATATCATGAGTGAGGGCGGCAAAACGAACACGCCAGTCCTTGCTTGGACATTTTTTTAAAGACATCATGGAATGCTTAAAGACTGTATAAGTGTGATGGTGGTTTTGTTCTACTCCTATGCCCTCTTCTAATTCTGGTAATATATATTGCAGGAGCTTCATTTTCTGTAGATTATTAATACCTTCATAAGGACTATCGGATGAGAGAATTCTGATTAACTCGTCCCTGATTCTTTCTTTTGAAATAAATTTTATATTGCCAGATAATTTATTTATTGCTCTTTCGGTTTTTGGTTCAATCTCAAAAGAAAGTTGGGCCGAAAGTCTAACAGCGCGCATCATGCGAAGGGCATCTTCCTTGAATCTGTTACTTGGTTCCCCTACGGCTCGTAGTATTTTATTCTTCAAATCTTTTTGTCCACCAAATAAATCAACAATAATGTAATCATCTACTTCAAAAGAATGCTTTTTGAGGTTATTGTCTATCTCAATTTTTGAATCACTCATCTTCATCGCCATGGCATTAACAGTAAAATCTCTTCTAGCTAGGTCGCTCTCTAGCTTGTCTTCAAAAACTACATTGTCTGGGTGTCTGTTGTTTGAATAGGTGGACTCTGATCTGTAGGTTGTTATCTCAACAACGTCTAGGAGATTCTCATCTTTGTCTCGTATGGGGAAAATAACTGTTCCAAAATCGTTTTCATATTTTGAGTCAGGCAGAACTTTAAGCACCTCTTCTGGACGGGCGATGGTTGTGATATCCCAATCTTTTGGAGTTTTTTCTAAAAGTAGGTCACGAACACAGCCCCCAACTATAAAAGCCTCAAAACCGGCATTTTCGAGCTTTTGGAGAGAGTCTAGAATGTAGCTTGGAATATTCATATTAGGAATTATAACATGGGCCTGTTGCCGAATCAATTAAGAGTGAAATTTTTTAGATTTTTAGACAAATTGGCTAGAAAATTTTTGAGAGAATATGGGTATATTAGAGAAGAAATTTTACAATCAATTTGGCAAAAATATTAAAATTTCAGCCGTGATTGGCTTGGTGGCAGTTCCAATAAAAAAAACCATATTTACATGGCCCTTTAATAATAAAAAAGTTTTTAATATTAGTCAATTTTTTTCTTCATTGGAAAAAAGCAGCTTACAAAAAACTCTTTTCTATCAACCCGGAAACACGCTTATGGCGCTATTAATTATAGAATTTTTGCTAATCAGGCGAATGGTTGATTAACACAAATAACAATTAATAAATTCCCTGTTGTTAATTGATAGCTAGTTTGAACTTGTTTGCTACCTTTGATTATTTTATAACATATATAAATTAGAAAAATATTAAAATAAATAATAATCTAAATTACTCATTTATTATCTTGATGCCAGAAAATTGTGTGCTATAATTAAAACAAGCAAAAATCCTAAACTAAAAATGGAGGTAGAATTTATGTGTGGTATCGGAATGCTTCCCGAGGGAGTAAAGTTTAATGGAATTGTTGTCCGAGATCTTTTCGGTCATGTTTTATTCACGGACTTTAATAGTCCAAATATCGATCTTTCTGTAATGGAGACTAATCTCCAAAAAGCCGGCGCCATTATTGTCGAAAAAATTCATGGAGACAAGTTTTTTCTTAAAGATAGAATTCTTACTCTTAATAAGGAAGCCAATCTCCCCGGCATTAACAACGCACTTTTAGTCGCCTAAATTAAAGCGCCACTCAAAAAGAGTGGCGCATTTTTCTTATGAGCAAAAAAACAATATACATATTTGGAAATATTTTACTCGATTTTGACAATACTCCAATAAAGCTGATTCCTGAACTTCAAAAAAAGTTTCCGGATATTGATTTTATTTATCAAGATCCAAACGAAAACTTACATCCCGAAAATAAAAAACTTTATATAATTGACACCATTGAAGGAATTAATGAGGTAAAACTGCTTGATAATATAGACAAAATAGAGACTAGCGCCACTTGCTCCATGCACGACTTTGACCTAGCTTTTAATTTAAAACTACTTCAAAAAATAGGAGCTCTTGAGAGTGTTTTAATATTTGGAGTACCAATGAAATCAGATAATAAAACTCTTGAGCAGTTAAATGGAAATATTAAAAGATTTTTTTAATAGTAACTTATTTGTGATGTTTTTGATGAGTAAGAAATAGCAATGCATAGCATTTGGATTAAATGCAGCTTTATTGTTCAGTTCTTTCTAAAATTATTCTTGAACTAAAGCCACCACATTCTTCTTTTTTTTTCTGGCGGGTTTCTTCTAATGTTTTTAAATCAACACCCTTTAGAGTACAAATTGCATGCATAACTTCTAAAACGTCAGCAACCTCTTCCATGCTTGGATTTTCTAAAAATTCTCTAACTTCTTCGTATAATTTATTTATTAAAGCTTCTTCATATTCTTTATCTTTTGCAACTCGAATTATTGGTGTTTCACCTTTATTTTTTATAATTTTAGGGATATTATCCCTTACCAATTTATTTAAATCCATAGTAAATAAGGATAACTTAATTATATTTAAGTTGTTATAAAATTTTGGCTAATCTGTTTTATATAAACTTATTGATCTATTTCTTATCCCAATTAACCCTTAAAAAGTGCGATGCGCAACTCATACAAGGATCATAAGCTCTGATAATTTTTTCTACTTCTTTCCTGATATTTTTCTCACAATCTTTATCATCTATTCCACAAGCACAAATATTTATAACAGCCTGTCTGACATCATCTCGCATATTTACAAGGTTTTGAGCGGTTGGAATGACCAGATTTGCATATCTGATTTTTCCTTTATCTATTCCGAGCCAATAATAGAGAGTTCCACGTGGAGCTTCTATAACTCCTATCCCCTCTCCGGTATCCTTGCTTGGCTCGACTAATGGCTCTTTAACAAAATCGTTGGTTTCGAGTAATTCTATAGAATGGTCTATGGAATGCATTATTTCAATTGCTTGGGCTAAATTATTGTGATAAACATTTTCTGATGGAAATAAGTCAAGATATTTTTTCATGTCACGCTTGGTATTTTCATGAAGGGCTTCTCTATTTAAATTTATTCTAGCAAGAGCTCCGACCAAAAAGTCATGTCCTTCAAATCTAAATCCCGTAGCTTGAGAATAAGGCAGGACGACATTATTTAAATGGTCAAAATAATTTTTTTCTTCAATTACGGCTCCAGTTGAACTTTTTATTTTCCCTTCTAGATATGAAAAATCATCGGTGCAAAGAGCAACATAGTCAGTTTTTCTTTTTAGTTCCCACTTGCAATCATAGAATATATCAGCAAGTTCGATAATACTTTGTCTAATACTTTTTAGTTCTTTTATGACAGCTGGAATTTTTTCTTTATCAACTTGGTTTAGAAATCCGCCGACCTGTTCAAAAGTCGCATGAACAGCTCTACCGGCAACTAGCTTTGATAGGTTGTTTCCCGCTTCTTTGACGTGCAGTGCTTGATGAATTAACTCTTTTTTGTCTTCCGGTAAATCCAAAACAGAATCAAGGCCAAATATATCAGGTAAAACAAAGAAGTAAAGATGAAGGGCGTGGTCGCGAATCATCAAACTGTGCATAGTTAGTTTTCTGAGTATTATTGTTTGTTTGGATGGTTTGACATCGAGAGTTTTTTCAACTGCTTCAATACAGGCTGTTAAATGAGCAATAGAACAAGTTCCGCAAATTCTTGATACAAGCGAAGGAACGCTTTTGTAATTCATGCCAACAACAGCTTGGTTAAAAAAACGCATATTTTCCATTACTTTTAAGTCAACAGTCTCCACCCTACCGTTACGAATTTTAATGTCTAAATCAGCATGACCCTCTATTTTCGCTATTTTATCAATTGTTATGTCTAGGTCGCAAGTATGCATAATAATATTATTTAAGATTTATATAAAATTTTAACTTCCATTTTTTAACTATTTAAATATTTTTCCATAACCTGAATAAACTGTTCTTCAATTATGGGACACCCCATGACCTTGTCATCTACTTTGACCGCCTCTGGGACTGTTAGAGCTTTTGGAAGGAATTTAAATTTGTCTAAGTGCTCTTGTATTTGAGCTAGTTTTTCTGTATCAAAATTATTTCGTTGTCCTGATGGCTGACCAGTAAAAGCACAACTCCCCATTGTGATGAGAATTTTTGAATTTGCTCTAACATTCTGAACATGTTTTAAGTCTTTTTCAGAAGTAATGACCCCTTCGACAAAGGCGATGTCAAAATCTTTTATTTCACTTTCTTCGCGCAAGGCCATAAAATAAGCTATGTCCATTTTTTCAAGCCACGGTATTAGTTTGGTATTAAAAATTTCAATCAAATAAATACTGCAACCTTCATCACAAGTAAAAGTAAAAAAACCAACTTTCTTTTTTTTGTTCGATGTTTCCATAAAAAATATGTCTACTTGATTATTTGATTACTTTAAAATTATAAAATAAGAATATAAAAATTTATTTTTTTAACCACTTCAATATTACAAAAGCAATAACTCCACCGAGAAGAGCTGTATAAAATTGGGGCCAGCTTAGGACTTGGGCTACTTTGATTGCTAATTCGCTTTTGAGTAGTAATTTTGAAATTATATTTACACTTAAAAATAAAAATATAAATTTTAAAGAAGAAGCAATTAAAACAGAAATCCAATAAGAAGAATTATTGGAACCAAATTTATTGTAAATAAAATCAATAGTTAAAACAAATAAAATATTTCCAATCATTATAAAGGGAATCATTGGGGCGAGTAGAGCTGGTAAAAGACCAACAGAAAGAGCAATAACGCTTGGGATTAAAGCTATAAAGACAGCGGCTCTAATGCCCACAATAAAAAGAGCAAGAATGAGTAGGGCGTTAACGATTGGCCCTGTTAACCATTGATTGTGAATATAAAATGGGATTAAAATAGCTAATCCTGAGATTAATAAAAATTTAAACAAAGCTTCAACCTGAACTTGGCTGAGAGCTTTTGATTTTGCGTTTTCCATAATTACTCTGTAAGAATTGAAGTTTTAGCGACTATGCCATATAGTCCATCAATTTCTTTTGTTAGTTTTTTTATTTCCGAGATACTTCCTTCAACGGCAATGCTCATCATGGCGGTACAGTTTGCTATGCAGCTTTTTTGAACGTTAACACCTAATCTAGCCATAATAAGATGACCATTTTTAGTAAGGATTTCATTGAGATCCTTGGCATGATTTTGCCTATCTTTTACGAGGATAGAGATAGTCGCCAAATGTTTTTTTGCCATAAATTTCCATAAAGAAATTTCAATTCTTTAGCTAATTTAAACACTCTTACTGTTTTGACGTAAATAAAAATCTTCACTTCGTTCAGTCCTCTTAAGAGGATGAGCGGGTAAATTAGTTTTTATTGAAAATCTTTTACTAATTTAATCTAAATTTTTAAAATATTTAGTGTGCATTGTTTTATGGGTAAGACCTTTTTCCTCTAGCCATTTTAGTATTTCTACAGCTCCTTCATTTTGTGCCGATATTCTTACTTTTTTGTTTTTATCATCCTTATATAAACCGGCAATTCTTTTTTTAACAATTTCTCTGGTTGTGGGGATGGCTTGGCCTCCACCGCCAATACAACCTCCAGGGCAGGCCATTACTTCCATGTAGTCGAACTCGTGCATTCTGTCTATAACCTTTTTAATATTTTTTATTCCGTTTACAACCCCTATTCTTAATTTGTTGCCACCTATCTCTATAACTGATTCTTTTATATCTTCAAGGCCACGGACAGTTTTGAAATCTATTCTTCTTTTAGCGAGATTGGCTTTTTCACCTTCCACTATATATTCGGCTGTTCTTAGAGCAGATTCCATTACACCTCCAGAGCCGCCAAAGATAACGCCAGCTCCACTATAGTCACCTAGGGGATTATCAGCTTTTGATTTAATATTCAGGAAGTCTATTTTATTTTTCTTTATCATAAAAGAAGCTTCTCTGGTAGTTAAAACATAATCAACTGGTAAAATATTGTTTATAGCCATTTCTTCACGTGAGGCTTCGT
>RRYU01009851.1_pt1 | contig 33861 bp, 32 predicted proteins | sample 2162651 | NCBI WGS metagenome assembly RRYU01 (sample SAMN10267283, study PRJNA491782) | microbial mat metagenome | isolation source: biomat in the production well | place: Japan: Minami-Kanto gas field, natural gas well KTG3 | collected 2017-06 | reverse complement strand
TGCTGGCGATCAATCCAGACAATCAGGCTGCTCAGCAAGGATTGGCGTGGATCGCGCAACAGAAGTAGGGGTTCAACGTGCTGTGCCCTATTCTATGCCAACCCAGTAGTTATTGCGCCGAATATTTACCATTCCACGTACAATAATATCGGTATGTGAAACAACCTCTTCCTCGTTGACCAGTACCAGGTTGGGTGCAACTGCAAACCGATCGGTATAGGCCTCGATTGCCGCTGCGATTTTGGTGATGATCGGCACTTTTGGGTTGTCGTCGTACCACATGAGAAATATTGGCCCGGCCATACCTTGCTCCTCTCTTATCATTTTGTTCTGCTTATAGTATACTAGAACATAGGTTCTATGTCAAGTATTGCAATTGCCCCAGTGGTGTGCTATGCTAACATGGGGTGTGGTTGCATGTAGATGTACACTCCCCTGCCTGCGGGCCACAATCCTGGCTGATGATCCTGCCTGGCCGGTAGGGCATCCGTTTGCAGCCACTTACTCCAGCGCAAAACCATTGACCCGTACTTCTGGCTGCCACACTTGTGGTCAGCATACTCCTGGTTGCGCTTTGCTCCTTTCTGCTTTTTATGATCTACTTACTACTGTTTAAAAAGGGACACCTATGAACCGCTTATCTGAACATCAAGACGTTACACTGCCAGACGAGCATGAACGTCTCAGTCGCTGGCATCGTGAGCAGTTACATCAACTGAAGAACGCCAATGCCTCGATCCATGATCTGGCCTGGGAACTGGAAGAAGTCGAGCAACGCTTGCAGGCGCTGGTTATGCAGCGTGAAGGCCCGATCGATATTCTGCTCGAACGTGAGCTGCAAGATCTTTTGCGTCGCAAGGCTGAACTGGAAGACAGCATGATCCATCAGATGCTACGCACTGACGAACTGGTTGCCCAGCTTGAAGATCTGAAGCAAGCGATTCAGCGGCACACCTTGTCCTGATCGATCCAGAGTGAGAACGGCTTATGCTTCAATAATGATTTCTCCGCTACGTCCCCCGCGCTTTTGTGCGAGCCGGATGTTGGTAATACGCATACTCTGATCCACGGCTTTACACATATCATACAGCGTCAGGGCTGCGCCACTGACCGCAGTCAGGGCTTCCATCTCCACACCGGTTTGCCCATGGGTACGCACAGTTGCCTCGATCAGCACGGCGTTCTGGGACAGGTCGGGCGTTAGCGTGACTGCTACATGCGTTATCATAAGCGGATGACAGAGCGGAATCAGGTCGGCAGTTCGCTTGGCTGCCATAATACCGGCTATCCGCGCGGTGGCCAGCACATCACCTTTAGGCAACGTTTCTGCCATTATTAAGCTGAGTGTTTCGGGTTGCATCTGTAGCATACCTCGCGCAATTGCCTCGCGCCGGGTGGCATTTTTGTGCCCGACATCCATCATGTGGGCCTGCCCCTGAGCATCCAGATGGGTCAGACCAGGATTTTGTTCCGGGTTCATGCATTGTTCTCCTTATTTCATTTACACGAGTTACGCGGTTATCTATTCTCAGGTCAGATATCGCCTCCAGCAGGGTGAAAGAAACTATTTTTTGTTCCTGTTTTTTCGCCTGCGGCGAAAAAACAGGAACATATGATCAATTTTTTTCCAAGATTTTTGCCTACGGCAAAAATCTTGGAAAAAAGGAATAAAATTCCACGCTGCCGTACACCGTGCCGTTCGTCAAGCTCACGATCCGCGTGTCGAACGGCAGGCGAAACAGGCCTTTCAGACGATCAAGCGCCTGCTTTTATCCACACCTCGTACGTCCTGTCATTTACAGATCGTATGCCATTGCTTATGCAATGATTGGAACCGTATGCCATCGTCTAGCATAGACACCTTCCACAGTTCACACTCCCCTCTCTATCTCGCATCAGGAATACGAAAAACGAGCCTGTATCGTAAAGCCTTTTTTCAATCACGATTCAGATTGGTGGAAGAATTGTAACAAAAAACCTTGAAATCAAAAGTCAGGTGGTATATAATGGGGCAAATCGTGGGGAAAAGTGGGGGAAAGTGGGGAAAGAGAACGTATGTTCTTTTGTAATGTGCTGACAATTTTTTACCCCGCACAACGTGATAGACCTATGTATGTAGTCATCTCATCCAAACTTCATTCCCTTGTCGCTGGTGCTCACCGTCGAGTAAACCCGGTATGGTAGGAGGTCAGGCTGGCAGGATGCGGGTTCCGCCATTATGGGGAACACCAGAACAGGCTAGACGGCACAACAGCACTGGAGAGGAAGCGGCACGGTGTTTCTCGGCGAGTTCGAGCACACTATAGACGATAAAGGTCGTGTAGCCATACCTGCCCGCTTCCGCGAAGAGTTGAGCGAGGGACTGGTTCTCACACGCGGTTTTGATCACTGTCTGCAGGTGTTTCCTCGGCCAACATGGGAAGCCTTGCGTCAGCGCATCAGTGCGCTGTCACTTGGAAATGAGGAGGCCCGTAATTTGCGCCGATTGCTTTTTTCGGGTGCAGCAGAGGTAGAAGTAGATCGACAGGGCCGCATCTTGATTCCACAAAATTTGCGTGAATATGCCGGTTTATCCGAAATGGCTGTGATTGCAGGCCTCGATACCTATTTTGAGATGTGGTCGCGCGAGCGCTGGCAGACTGTGCTGGACACGCTGGATAGTAGCGGTAGTGCGATTGCAGCTCAACTGGCGGAACTGGGAATTTAGGAGCGCATCAGGCTATGTCGCCGATGGAATCGTTCCATATGTCGGTTCTGCCAGCCGAGGTGCTGGCGGGTTTGCAACCCCAACCGGGTGGCGTCTTTATTGATGGTACGCTGGGTGGGGGCGGGCATGCGCTGGCGTTGCTGCACGCATCACAGCCCGGCGGGCGTCTGCTGGGTATCGATGCCGATCCTGATGCTCTGCAGTCGGTGCAGCAGCGTTTTTCTGTGTTTGCATGTGCCGGAGTGGCCGCGTCTGCCTATACGCTGCTCCATGGGAACTTTGCTTCTATCGGTACACTGGCGCGAGCATATGGTTTTGCCGATGTAGATGGGGTTCTGTTCGACCTGGGGGTGTCATCATATCAGCTTGATACCCCGGAACGGGGTTTTTCGTTTCTGGCCGATGCGCCGCTGGATATGCGGCTTGACCCGACACAGGGTTCATCGGCGGCTGATCTGGTCGCAGAACTGGATGCAACGGCGCTGGCTGATCTGATTTTTCGTTATGGCGAAGAGCGTTTTTCACGTCGTATCGCCCGACGCATTGTGGAACGGCGACGTGAGCGCCCAATCGAGACAACTGGCGATCTCGCTGATCTGGTCATGCGGTCAATGCCTGCACGAGGCGGGCGTAGTCGCATTCATCCGGCTACCCGTACATTTCAGGCTTTACGTATTGCCGTAAACGATGAACTGGCGCATCTGGAAGAGGCTTTGCCTCAGGCGGTGGATCTGCTACGCCCTGGCGGTCGTCTGGCAGTTATTAGCTTTCATTCACTGGAAGACCGCATTGTCAAGCAGTTTATGCGTGCCGAGTCTGGGTATGGTGGTAGCGAAGCAGCCGATCAACCGGTGCGCTTACGTATTCTGACGAAGAAGCCGATTGTGCCAGGTGCAGCCGAACTGGCTGCTAATCCACGTAGTCGCAGTGCCCGGTTACGCATAGCTGAGAAAATTGTCGTTGCTGATATATATGATGACTATTGAGGGATGCAGAGCTAAGACATGGTTTCAGACCGACCAATTGTACTGTACCTATCACAGACAGATTGGTGGCATAAGTCACCCTACCTCCTAGCCCCGTGCAGGGGCAGGGGAATCGCACGCCTCCTCTCTCTGAGGGAGAGGGGGGGAGAGGGCGTATCGTCCAACCAACCTGTACAGTACACGTGAACCATGTCTAAATATAATTGAGGGGGAACGCATGACTGTACGGATACCACGTATCTTTCCATTACGTCAGGCTCGGGCACGCCGGAGTGAGTTGCCCCGCTATTTGAAGTTAGATATCAACCGTTCGTTGCTCATCGCCGTTGTGATGCTCTGTCTGATGAGTTTGATCGCCCTGGGGCAAACGGGTGTGGTGGCAACCAAAGGTTATGCCATAGTAGAACTGGAACGCCGGCAGGTTGAACTGCTACGTATTCGTAGTGAGTTGCAACTGCGTTTTGCCGATGCCCAGGATTTAAAGCGTATAGAGGCGCGTGCTGTCGAGATTGGTTTGTATCCGGGCCGTAGCGACCAGGTGCGCTATATTACGATCGTGCCCCCGGAGACGGTTATTCCCGAAATGGCCGAGGAATAAGCGCGCAGTCCAGAGTGAGTGTGGAAAAGGTAAAGCAGAGAACAAGACAAAAGACACGAAACGTACCACGCAGTATGGCAGTTCGCATTAATCCAACAACGAGTAAGCGCTCCGGCGTGAGCAGGGCCTCTAACCCGCGGGTGAGTATTCCCCAGTGGCGTATTATGGCTTTGCTGCTGGTGTGTCTCTTGATCATCGTGCGTGTACTCTTGCGCCTGCTTGATCTGCAGGTGATACGTAGCCCCGCCCTGGCTGATGCGGCCAGCAGAGAGATCAGTCAGCAGGTGACGCTGCATCCCAGTCGTGGCATTATCACCGACCGGCATGGCAATATTCTGGCGGTTGATGTTGAGCGTGAGAGCCTGTGGGTGGTACCGTCGCAGATTCCTGCCGATAAAGCGGCGCGGCTGGCCTTTACGTTGGCACCGTTGATCGGCAAGAGTGAAACGGAAATTCTGGAAGCTCTGACGACCGAGGATCTCTACTGGCTGCCCGTGGCGCGCTGGCTCGAACCGACCGTGGCAGAACAGATTGCATCACTGCAGGAACCGGGCCTGCGGCTGATCTACGAGCCGCAGCGGATCTATCCCCAGGGGTCGTTTGCCGCGCAGGTGATTGGTTCGACCAATCATAATGGCGATGGCAATAGTGGCGTGGAAAGTTTTTATAATACGTCGCTCAAAGGGATCACCGGGACGCTAACCGCCGAATTTGATGCAGTCCGTAATCCGATTGCAATTGCGCCCCAGGAACGCCAGCCCCCGCGCGATGGTGTCAATCTGAAGTTAACGATTGATCCGCTGGTACAGAATGTGATTGAGGCCGAGTTGAAACTTGCCGTGGAAGCGCATAATGCCGATGGTGGATCGATCGTTGTGATCGAGCCGAGTACCGGGGCAGTTCGCGGAATGGCAAGCTGGCCGCCATTTGATCCGAATCGCTATTATGATTATCCCCCCGAGGTTTTTGCGCGTAACCCGGCCGTTAGTGATCTGTATGAGCCGGGTAGTACGTTCAAAATGATCACTGTGGCAGCAGGGTTGCAAACGGGCGCATTTACCGCCGATACGCAGGTGTATGACTCTGGTGTGGTTGAACGCTACGGTGAGGTGCTGCATAACTGGAACTCGAGTGGGAACGGTATGATTGATCCGGCTGGCATGCTCTACTATTCCAGCAATGTCGGTGCGCTCCAGTTAAACGAGCTAACTGGCGTGGAGCGCTTCTACCAGATGGTGTATGCGTTTGGCTTTGGTGCGCCAACTGGCATAGATCTGGGGGGCGAAGAGCAGGGCATTGTGCATGATGGCAGTTCGCCTTTCTACAACGACTTTATGCTGCTGACAAATGCTTATGGCCAGGGTATTTCCGTAACGCCCCTGCAGATGGTTAGTGCAGCCGCTACGATTGCCAACGAAGGTGTGCGTATGCAGCCCTATATCGTTGAAGAACGCTGCGAGGGCGATGAGTGTGTGCAGACACAGCCAGTGGAATTGGGGCAAGTACTTGATCCGGGGGTTGCCTGGACCGTTCGGCGCATGCTGGTTAACTCGGCTAATGGTTATGCCCCGGTTGTCTGGGCAGCTCAGACAGGCAACTGGGGCGATCAGTGGCTGGTGCCGGGCTATCAGGTGGGGGCTAAAACTGGGACGTCTTCTATTCCCATACCAGGGGGCGGCTATGATCCGAGCTATACAATTGGCTCGGTGCTGGGGTTTGCGCCAGCCGACGAAGCTCGCTATGCCGTACTGGTGAAGATCGACCGGCCTAAAGATGATATCTGGGGCGTCGGAACGGCTATTCCGGTTTATTACAAGGTGGTTGAACGATTGATGCGCTATGCGCGCGTCCCGCCTGAACCGGGTTTGTACAGCTCGGGACAATAAGTGACAGGGGTAGGGTACAGCCATACCATAATCAGGAGTATGCGCTTGATGCGCAGAGATCAGGGAAATCCATACGGGTATACCAGGGTTTTCCCCGGTTATGCGATTTTATGCTACAATGCCGCCACATTGCCTGTCAAACAAGGAGGGCGGCATGCTTACCCTGGTACATATTTTATTTGGCGTCCAGCCGAAATCGACGCGACAGATGCCGCGTATTCCGGTTCAGTGGCAAGACGTCCGGTTTAGCGAAGTTGTCACTGATTCACGTGAAGTCAAGCCCGGTGCCTTATTTGTGGCACTGGCAGGCGATAACACAGATGGCCACAACTTTCTGGTGGAGGCTGCCGAACGAGGAGCATTGGGGGCGCTGGTGCGGCGCGAGTCGGTAGAACGGCGTAGTGCTGATCTGGCCCGGCTGCAACAGCCCTGGATCTTGCTTGACCCGGCCCAGGCTGATGAACTGAATAAGGTAGCTCCTCCTACATTTGTGATGATTGCCGTAGACGACCCGCTGATCAGTTTACAGCGTCTGGCCGTCTATCACCGCCGACAGCTCACGCCGACCGTTGTTGGTATCACCGGCAGCGTGGGTAAGACCTCGACAAAAGAGGTCGTGGCGGCCGTTTTAGGTCGCTGCTTCCGTACATTAAAAACTCAACGCAGCTATAATAGCGAGGCCACTGTGTCTACAACCCTGCTTCAGTTGCTGCCTGAACATCAGGTAGCGGTACTGGAAATGGGTATGTGGGCACCGGGCGAGATTCGTTTTCTGGCGGATCTCGCCCGACCTAAAATTGGTATTGTGACGAATATTGGCCCGTCACATCTGGAACGCCTGGGGAGTATTGAAGCGATTGTGAATGCCAAGGCTGAACTGGTCGAATCTTTGCCAGATGACGGCGTGGCGATTCTGAATAGCGATGATCCATATGTGGTAGCTATGGCTGACCGTACACGCGCACGTGTCTTGTGGTATGGGTTAGATCCGTCGGCTGATCTCTGGGCCGATATGATCGAGAGTCGTGGGCTAGAAGGTATTTCCTTTCGCGTACACTATGGTGATCAAGTGATGCATCTGGCACTGCCGTTGATCGGGCGTCATAGTGTGCATACAGCACTGGCAGCCATCGCAGTCGGGTTGGTAATGGAATTGGCCTGGGACGATATTATCGCCGGGTTACAGGATGATAGCATTCAACTCCGGCTCTTTGTGGTGACTGGTGTAGGTGGGGCAACTATTATCGATGATACCTATAACGCTGCGCCGTCTTCCTCGCTAGCTGCACTAAACCTGCTTGCTGACCTGAATGGCCGGCACATCGCAGTGATGGGCGATATGCTTGAACTCGGGGTTGCCGAAGAAGAAGCACATCGCCTGATCGGGCGACGTGTGGCCGAGGTAGCACAAGAGTTGATCTGCCTGGGGCCACGTGCGCGTTGGATTGCTGAAGAGGCGGAGATCTGTGGTATGAACCGGGATCGTATCCTGGTAACCGAGCAGCAAGAAGATGTGGTCAATGCGCTGCAAGCGATGCTGCGCCCCGATGACTACGTCCTGGTAAAAGGCTCACGGGGAATTGCTATGGAACGTATTGTTGCAGCAGTGCAACGTCGCCCGGAGGAGGTAAACTAACGTGGATGTCCTGCGTGCCGTGTTAGTGCAGGATATGGCTCGTGCGCTGCTGCTGGCAGCAGCAGCATTTGGGCTGACCCTTCTGGTCGGGGCCTGGTGGGTGCAGTTTGCACGCAAGAAGCGTATCGGCAAACAGATCCGCATCGAAGGCCCGCAGAGCCATATGTTGAAGATGGGAACGCCAACTATGGGTGGCGTGATGATTGTCAGTACCGTGATTGTGCTGACTATCTTGTTCAACCTGGTGGATCGCTGGTCGATGTTGTTGCCTCTGGCAGTGCTGATCAGCTTTGCGGTTCTGGGTGGCGTCGATGATTGGATGACGCTGACGAATGTGCGGTCTAAAACGTATGGGTTTACGGTACGTTATAAGTTTTTGTTGATGCTGACGATTGCGTTCGCCGCCAGTCTGGTACTCTATCTGCCTACGCCGTTTGGTTTGCAAAATGAAGGTCTGGTGCGTATTCCCTTTATTGGCCCGGTGAATATTGGTGTCGGTTTTATCCCGCTGGCAACGCTGATCATTGTGGCAACTGCCAATGCGGTTAATCTCACCGATGGTCTGGATAGTCTGGCCGGGTGGAATCTGACGCTGGCATTTGCGGCCTATGGTGTGATGACGTTTCTCTCGGAACCACGCCTGACTAATTTGATGGCTTTTAGCTTTACACTTGTCGGGGCCTGTGCGGCGTTCCTGTGGTATAACGCTTATCCTGCCCAGGTGTTTATGGGCGATACCGGGTCGCTGGCGCTGGGAGCTGTGCTGGCAATTGTGGCTTTACAGTCACAACAGTGGCTGCTGTTGCCGGTGGTAGGGCTGGTTTTTGTGGCCGAGGCGCTCTCGGTGATTATTCAGACAGCCTATTTTAAGTGGACGCGCCGGCGCTTTGGTGAGGGACGACGCATTTTTAAGATGGCGCCCTTGCACCATCACTTTGAATTACTTGGCTGGAGTCAGCCACAGGTGACGCAGCGGTTTGTGTTGATTGGTACGGTGGCTGCCATGGTGGGTATTTCGCTGGCGTTAACTTTTACGGCACAGAATGCGCCTCAGGTGTCACCGGCTGTTCCGCCTATCAGTACTGAACAGGCCTTTGGGCAGTAAGACATGGGTTCGTAGATACTTTACAGTTTGGTTGGACGATATGTCCTTCCCCCCCTCTCCCTGAAGGCTATACAGTACCCACATAGTGGGGTGCGGGGGCCGGAGGCGCCCAAACCCCTGCCGGGAGGCGTAGCGTGATGCATATGGGCCGAAGGCCCTGGCACAAAAGAATGTTTTCGGTTTGGTGTGGCGGCTTTGCCGTCACACCAAACCGAAAACGATAGAGTATCGGCGGGGCGCAGCCCCGCCGATACCCATTGACGAATTTGAAACATATCTCTGGTAATTCTGGTAGTATGGATATGCGTGGCAGAGATGTCCTGGTGATGGGCCTGGGTGTGCATGGCGGTGGCCTGGGTGTGGTGCGCTGGCTGATGCGTCAGGGGGCCGCTGTCACTGTCACCGATATGGCTACCGCCGAGGCACTGGCTGAACCGCTGGCTCTCCTGGAACGTGCTGCCCACGATATGGGAACATCGGTACGCTATGTGCTCGGTGGGCATCGTGCCGAAGATTTTAGTTCACATCCGTTTGTGGTGGTGAATCCGGCTGTACGCCCCGACTCGCCCTGGCTGATCATGGCACGTCAGGCTGGCGCACAGATTGAAACCGAGATGACGCTGTTTTTTCGCCACTGTCCTGCCCCCATTGTTGGCATTACAGGTACCAAGGGCAAGACAACCACGACGTTGCTTACCGGCGCCATGTTGCGCCAGTTATTTCCAGAGACGGTGATTGCTGGTAATCTGCGTGTGTCGGCTCTGGCTGCACTTGACCAGATCACCGAACAAACACCGGTGGTGCTAGAGTTGAGCAGTTTTCAACTGGTGGGTCTGGGCGAGGCTGGTCTTAGTCCACAGTACGCTGCTGTTACTAATCTGTCGCCCGATCATCTGAATTACCATGGCTCGCTTGGCGAATATGCCTATGCCAAACAGCAGATCTATCAGCATCAGGCTGCCGGTGGTGTGGTGGTACTTAATCAAGACTTGCTGGATCATCCGCTGGATGATCTGACCTGGGATATTCCGGCATCGTCACAGCTGTGTACGTTTAGTCTGCACCATGATCGGATGGCAGATTGCCGGATCACCCAACACAATGAAATTGTCTGCGATCAGACATATATCTGTACAGTGGCTGATGTTGCTCTTCCAGGCCGCCATAATCTGGAAAATGTCCTGGCGGCAGTGGCGCTGGCATATCGGTTTGGTATCGCACCAGAGGCATTGCGTACAGCTATTCGTATGTTTCAGGGTGTAGAGCATCGCCTCGAATCGGTCGCTATGCTTGATGGGGTGCAGTATGTCAATGATACAACTGCTACCAATCCGGCTGCAGCCCTGGCGGCGCTGGAGAGTTTTACGCAACCGCTGATAGTGCTGGCTGGTGGCGCCGATAAAGATCTCTGCTTTGATGCGCTGGCTCGCGCCATCGCGCAACGGGTTAAGACATTAGTGTTATTGGCAGGCAGTGCTACCGACACATTAGCGCAGGCTGTTCAATCAAACGCATCTATAAGTTCCACGTTGTCTATTCTTGGCCCGTATGACGATTTTGCCGAGGCTATTCGAACGGCGCATGCCAGTGCGATGCCTGGTGATGTCGTGTTGCTTTCACCTGGGTGTGCCAGTTTTGGCATGTTTCGCAATGAATTTCATCGGGGTGAAGAGTTTCGGCGTATTGTCACCACTGAATTGACAACAAATCGCAGCCTTCCGTCAGCATTCGCAGATCCTCGCCATTCCGCAACATAGTACACGGCCTGTATAATTTTGACGATGGATAGATAGATCGTGGACTGGAGACCGTGGATCGCTGGTTATGCTTCCTGGCCCATCGTCTATCGTTTCTGGTCTGTTGTCTGCTGTCCCCAGTGTCTCTGTTCAACCGATTGCAATTCATAGAGGATCATGGCGAACGCTTCTTGCAAACTATCTACCAGACGGTGTAATCCTGCTCTGATGTCACTACCAGGTGGGTCTGGATCTCAACCGAACTATCCGGAGTATGGTGAGGCCAGGCCAGTTCCGCCCCAACCAGAGTATGTGCAGATCCGTCTGCCTACCGACCCGGCACGCGCCGTCTGGGTGCTGCTGGCAATCAATATCGCGGTCTATATCCTGTCAGGTGTGCTCAGTGTGGTCGTAACAGGCAATCTGTCAACCCTGTTTACGCCTGTGTCGGGTGTCTTGCGCTTACTGGGTTGGAAAGACAACCTGCTGATTATGCAGGGAGAGTACTGGCGTTTATTGACGGCGACTTTTCTGCATGGCAACCTTCTGCATATCCTGTTTAACGGCTATGCGCTTTATCTGCTGGGGCAGGAGGTTGAGCGTGTTTTTGGGACAGCGCGTTTTCTGGCCACGTACTTTCTGGCCGGTCTGGCCGGGAGTATCGCATCATATGCGTTGTCGGTTCAGCCATCAGTTGGGGCCAGCGGCGCTATTTTTGGTCTGATCGGTGCGCTGTCGATCTTTTACTATCTCAATCGGCAGGTGCTGGGCGATGCTGGCCGCAGTCAGTTACAATCAATGGCCGCGATTGTGGTGTTAAACCTGTTAATCGGGTTTGGTGGCCGGGGGGTGATTGATAACTACGCTCATATCGGTGGGCTGATTGGCGGTGCAATTGCCGGGTGGATGTTGGCTCCGCGTTATCGACTGGATCAGGTGATCTATCCCCCCATGGTCATGCGTCAGTTTGTCCAGTCCGGGTGGATAGGGGCGGGTGTATTCCTGCTTGTGCTGATGGTACTGGCCTGGTTTATTACGCCACCGTTTTTTTAAAAGACATGGTTTCAGTCTTTGTCAAAGGGTGTTTATGTTTGACACAACCACACGTAAACCCGATTATATACTGTTAACAACTGTCAGCATACTGGTATTGCTGGGGTTAGTTATGGTGTATAGTGCCAGCTTTGTCGAGGCATTCACGCTGCATGGCACCCAGTTCTACTACTTGCTGCGCCAGCTTGCCGGTGCGACAATTGGTACAGCCGGTTTGCTTGTGGCTCAACGCATCGATTATCGTTTCTGGCGCCGCTTCTCGATACCCATGCTTGCCATAACGCTGACATTGCTGATTCTGGTACTGGTACTGCCAGCCTCAATTACTACCGTCAACGATTCGCGGGCCTGGATCCGCCTGGGGGGTGGGCTTTTCAGTATGCAGCCCTCGGAAATTGCCAAGCTGTCCTTGATTATTTACTTTGCGAACTGGCTTTCCCGGCGCGGTGAAAAAGTTAGTAATGTCACCTACGGCCTGATACCGTTTGCTGTGATGCTCGGGTTGGTGTGTGGCCTGGTTATGCTTGAACCGGATCTTGGTACCACGGTAGTGCTGGTAATGATTGCTGGCACCGTCTACTTTGCCGCCGGGGCGAATGTGTTGCATATTCTGGGGGCCATCGGGTTAGGTATTGTGGCGTTCTGGGGCCTGGTCGAGCTGTTTGGCTTTGAGAATAGTCGCATCGAGGCGTTTAAAGATCCCTGGAAGTATTACAGTGGGGCTGGCTACCAGCCTATTCATGCGCAGTATGCCCTGGGTAGCGGTGGATTACTTGGCGAAGGATTGGGCCAGTCGCGCCAGAAGTTTCAGTGGCTGCCCCAGGCACATACCGATACAATTTTTGCGATTATCGGCGAGGAATTGGGGCTTATCGGCACGGTGCTGGTGCTGGGGGCGTTCTTGCTGCTGGCCTATCGTGGGTATCGCATCGCCCAGAATGCACCTGACCCGTTTGCGGCTCTGGTGGCAATTGGCATCACATCCTGGTTGGTGTTTCAGGCACTGCTCAATATTGCTGTAACAACATCCCTGGTACCATTTACCGGGTTGACCTTACCCTTTTTGTCGTATGGCAGCACATCGTTGATCATGTGTATGGTCAGCGCGGGCATACTACTGAATATTTCGCGCCATACTACTACCCAGGCAGTTGAGGAGAGACCACATGTCGCCCGGCAGCGCCGCTCGTCGGCCAGTTCATTCATCGACGCTCTGTCTCGCTGGCGGAGGAACCGGCGGTCACGTTTATCCGGCTCTGGCAGTCGCCGCCGCTCTGCGTCAAGACGCTGATGCGCCCGGCCCATGGTCGCTGGTGTATGTCGGCAGTCTGGACGGTATGGAACAGGGCATTGTGGCACGTGAAAGCAGTTTGCCATTTCGCGGTATTCCCGCTTCGGCTCTGCGTGGACGCGGCCCACTGGCGCTGGCACGCGGTATAGGTACCACGCTGGCCGGGATGCAGGCGGCGCGCCGTTTGATCCAGGAGATCCAGCCAGCGGCTATGCTGGGCACGGGTGGGTATGTATGTGTGCCGTTGTTCCTGGCCGCCCGTATGCGCGGTGTGCCAACGATGATCTATCTGCCTGATGTGGTGCCCGGCATGGCTGTGCGCCTGCTGGCACGCCTGGCAAACCAGGTGGCCTGCAATGTGGCCGACTCGCAACGCTATCTGGGTGTACCTGCACACAAATTGCTGGTTACCGGTTATCCAGTGCGGGCCGCGCTGTTCAAGCAAGACAAAGCCGCCTGTCGTAGAGCCTTTGAGTTGCCTGATGATCTGCCAGTACTATTTGTGTATGGCGGCAGCCGTGGCGCACGCAGCATCAACCGTGCGATTGAAGCCCTGCTGCCTGATCTGGTACAATTGGCCCGGATTATCCATGTGTGTGGGCGAGAGGGAGATGAAACATGGCTACGCGCCGCCGCTGACCAGCTTGATCCACAGCTGCGCGAACGCTATCGGCTGTATACCTATCTGGAGAGTAGCGCCGATGATCACCTGGGGCCGACGATGATACGTGCATTTGGTGCGGCTGACCTGGCCCTGTGTCGCAGTGGTGCGTCAACTCTGGCGGAATTGCCAGCCGCTGGCCTGCCATCGATCCTGGTGCCTTATCCGTATGTTCACCAGGATGAAAATGCAGATTATCTGGTACAGCACGGAGCAGCTCTGAAAGTGGCCGATGCTGCTATGCTGGGCAACAGTCACCCACAGGAAGGCCCGCTGTTCCAGGCGATCCAACGCCTACTGGGGAGTGAAGGGAGCGAGGAACGTATGCGCATAGCGTTGCGCTGCCGGACACTGGCCCGACCACTTGCGGCCCGGCAGTTGGCAGCGGCGCTCTGCACCCTGGCAACAAGGAGTGAGATTGATGCGATTGGTTGAACTGAGCGTTCTTGCATGGCTGGATCTGCTATCGCCCGTGTTGTTGCAGCAAGCTGTCACCTTTAGCCTGACCGGTGCAACCATCCTGCTGATAATTCTGATCATTGGGGGCTATATCGGCTGGGTACGTGGCCTGCGCGCTATCCTGACAGTCTCTTTTATGACTATTATTGGCTATATCCTTACCGTACGGGGTGGGAATATCGTCATCGGGATTATTAACCGGTTCTATACGAATTTGCCCAGATTAGCGGCCTTTCTGATCGGACGCGATCCAGACACAGTGCCAGCATGGGATCCGCTGATAGCGCCCGACTTTCAGTCACCGCTCTTTTTTCGCTTTATGATGTTCATTGCCTTTGTTGTTATTGGCTTTGCCTTTAACGCCAAATCACAATGGTACAGCCCCAAGAAAGAGCGTCTATCACCACTGCTGGGTCTGTTTACCGGTAGCTTGACGGCCTTGCTTTGGACCGATGCGCTGGCAACGTTTGCCCGCGAAGCGGGTGGTTTTGGTGGCTTTGTCGGTAGTCTGGTTGCGGCCATACCTGATTTCAGTCTGTTTATTCCTCCGCTGCTGACGATCTTTTTTATTATCTTGTTTATTTTGATCCTGTTCAACCTTCCCAAAGTCTGGAAGGCGTAGTTGCCGATTAACACGATGAAGCATATGCACTATCATATTGTCGGTATTGCGGGCGCAGGTATGAGCGCCATCGCCAATATTCTGCTTGACCAGGGCCATCATGTCAGCGGCTCGGATCTGCAAGCCAATGCGTCAACTGCTGCCCTGGTGGCACGTGGCGCAACGGTGTATGTTGGGCATCACCCGGCCTATGTCAGCGGAGCGGCAGCAGTGGTGGCAACCGCTGCAGTGCGTAGCGATCATCCCGAAGTAGCCGCCGCGCGCGTGGCGGGTATCCCGCTGCTTACCCGCGCCGAGTTGTGGCGCGACTGGTCGCAAAAACGCCGGGTGATTGCGATTGCCGGTACACACGGCAAAACAACCACCACTGCGATGATTGCCCTTTTACTTACACAGGCCGGGATGCATCCCGGCTTCTTAATCGGTAGCGATGCACCTGATCTGGGAACGAATGCGCGCTGGGGCGATCCATCTGCGCCCCTGGTGATTGAGGCCGACGAGTATGCCCGCGCATTTCTGGCGCTTACGCCAGCTATCGCTGTGCTGACCAATGTGGAATGGGATCATCCCGATGTGTATCCTGCTGAAGCTGATTATGTTGCTGTTTTTGATCAATTTGTCGGCCAGGTGCAGCAAACGCTCCTCGTCTGTGGCGATAGTGGCGCTGGTATCCAGCGGCTGACCGTCGCAAAGCGTCCGGCGTCCTGGTTGACGTATGGGCTGGAAGCATCCAATCACTACCATGCTACGCCCCTGGATAGCGGCGTCTGGGCGGTGAACGGTAGACACCTGAGTCTGGCTGTGCCAGGTCAGCATAACATGCGCAACGCCCTGGCTGCCCTGGGGGTGGCGGATCAACTGGGCATTCCTGCCGAGGTGGCCCTGACTGCTCTGCACTCTTTTCGCGGAACGGCACGACGCTTTGAACACAAAGGCGACGTTGCTGGCGTCACGGTGATTGACGATTATGCTCATCATCCTACCGAAGTACGTGCTACCCTGGAGGCTGCTCGCTCGCTGTATGGCGAACGACGGATCGTGGTCTATCTGCAACCACACACCTATAGCCGTACTCAGGCTTTGTTGGAACAGTGGCCAGGTGTCTTTGCTGCCGCAGATCTGGTGCTGGTCGGGGCGATCTATGGTGCACGTGAAACTGAATCCGGTAATGCAACGCCGTTCGATCTAGCCCAGGAGTTGACCGGGCGCATTACGGCGCTGGCGGCGCTCCAGGGCCGGCCAGCATATGTGTACTATGCTGGTGGCCTGCAAGAAGCTATTGTGGTCGCACAGTCCGTGGTTCGTCCGGGGGATGTCTTTTTGACTCTGGGGGCTGGTGATGGATACCGCGTAGGTGAAGAACTCCTGGCGTATTTGAAGGCGTAGACAAGGTTTCAGAATGACCATTCCAGCCAGACAGATGGCGTAGGGGCGACCGGCCAGTCGCCCTTACAGGACGGCATAACGGGCTTGACCAACTATAAAGTACCTACGAACCATGTCTAAGACAAGGTTTCAGAATAGTCAGCTTTACTTTACAATTCACAGACGGATGAGTCACCTGAGTCACCCCACCCCTGCCCCCCGCCCCTTGCAGGGGTGGGGGGCAGGCGTGAGGGCGTATCATCCAAACAAACTGTAAAATAACCGTGAACCATGTCTAAGGGCGTAAAAAAGGCAAAACAACTCTCTTTCTATGTCCACTGGCAAGTCGAATCTTATGGATAAACAATCTTTTCATCAACGTGCAGCCGAAGATATGTCTGCTCTGTACGCCAATACTGAACATCCTCCCGATGGCTGGTTAGAGACACTGGCCTGGCACTGGGAACAGGCCGGGTGCTATGCTGAAGCACTCGATAGCAGTCTGGAAGTTACTCAGGGATATGTAGCCGAACTGTCTTTTACCGAAGCACGCCGCTGGGTTGAGCATGTGCTGTCACTGCTTGACCGGCTGGATAGTCTGGAACGGCGTGCATATGAAATGCGGGCCTATTCGCTGGCCATTGTGGTTCTGGAGTTTGGTGGGCAGTATCGAGAGGCTCTGGGCTATGCCCGTCTGCTGCTGCGCCTGTCCGAGGAAAATGCTAATATCGAGGCCCAGGCGCGCAGTTATCTGTTTATCGGGCGTATTCAGCGCGAAATTGGCAAACTCACAGCCGCCGAATCCGAGTTGATCCAGGCCTTGAATCTAGCCGAACGCTACCAGTTATCTGAACTAGAAGCCGAAGCGCGCATGCATCTGGCAAAGGTTCATCAACTGCAGGGGCGGCATCTGGCCGCCTTTCAGCAATTAGAACTGGCCCAGGATCTCTCAACCGACAACCGGGCGCGGCTGGCGCGGGTTAACACAGGCATTGGTGATGTCTATCGCGTGCTGGGGGCCGGGCGCGAGGCGCTGGCACTGTATCATCGCGCCCTCAAGCTGGAAATTGGTTCGAGTAACTGGTTAGGCCAGGCTATGCTCTATGAGAAACTCAGCCTGTCGCATCTGGAACTGAATCAACTCGGCGAGGCGCTTGAGTGTATGCGCGAAGCCTTGCGCCTGCGCGAAGAGTTGAACGATGAAGTAGGCAAAGCACGATCATATACCATTCTGGGTATTATTCAAAGCCGCCGCGAGAATTATGCCCACGCATTGGAACACTTTGAACATGCACGTAAGCTCGAAGAGGGCCTGCAAAATCAGCGCGGTATGATTATTGCTTTAACAAATATGGGAGACACTGCCAGTCTCCAGGGCAATAATGAACAGGCGCAGGCCAGTTTTATGGAAGCACTGACGCTGGCACGCAATTTGAATGATCAGATTGCGTTGGCACGTATGCATCAGCGCCTGGGAGATCTACTGTCTAGCGAGGGCAAGCCTGAAGCGGCTTTTCCCCACTGGACCGAGGCACTGCGTATTCGGGAAGCACTGGGCCACTTCGAAGAGGCAAATGTTCTGCGTAGTCGTATCGCCCAGTAGAGGCTCTGTACCCTGAAGAGGACATGCATGATCGAATACGAACCATTGTCCCGTCATACATCCTGGCGCATTGGTGGGCCAGCCCGCTACTATCTGGAAGCACGCAGTATCAGCGAGATCCAGTCGGCGCTAGCGTGGGGGCAGGCCCATAATCTGCCCATTCTGGTGATTGGCGGTGGGACTAATCTGCTGGTCAGCGATGCTGGCTTTCCGGGGTTGGTGCTGCGCTATCGGGCCCAGACATGGGACATTCAGGATCAGGGTGACACGGCGATCCTCGCCGTGCAGGCGGGGGCACCCATGGCTGGTACGGTGCGGCGCGTCTGCGCACAGGGTTGGGCTGGCCTGGAATGGGCCGAGGGGTTGCCTGGTACGATTGGTGGGGCTGTATCTGGCAACGCGGGTTGTTATGGTGGCGATGTAGCCGGTGTCTTGCACCATGCCCATGTGCTGGTGGGAGACGAACTGCAGGAATGGCCTGTTGAACGGTTTGCCTATACCTATCGTTCTAGTGCGCTGAGACAGCATGCAGTGGCACAGGCGACAGTGTTACCTGGCACACCGCTTGTGCTGGCAGCGGCGTTTCGGCTCAAACGCGGCGATCCGCAGGAACTGGCCGAGACTATGGCACAGATTGCGGTGCAACGCAAAGCTAAAACGCCCTGGGGTAGTTCATGTGGCAGCGTCTTTAAGAATCCCCGTTCGACCGGGGCCGCAGCGGGTAGCTTGCTCAGTGCCGGACAACTCATAGACCAGGCTGGCTTGAAAGGTACCCGTATTGGCGCAGCCGAGATTAGCCCCAAACATGCCAACTATATCGTCAATCTGGGGGGTGCCCAGAGCGATGATGTCTTACGCCTGATTGACCTGGCACGGGAAACTGTCGCACGTGAATTCGCTATAACCTTAGAACTGGAAATTCAGGTGGTGGGATGCACAAGCTAACTGTTGCTGTCCTCTTTGGCGGGCAGAGTGACGAACATGAGGTATCGCTTACCTCAGCGCAGTCGGTGATGGCTGCGCTTGACCCGGCAAAATATTGTGTGTGGCCTATGGGGATCACCAGGGAAGGGCGCTGGATTACTGGCCCGGATGCTTTAGCCCAACTGATAGCCGCAGCCGATCCGTCTCGCCTGCCTACCGGCCAGACGCACCTGCCGAGCGTAGATGCGCCTGATCTGGTACACACAGTGACGTTTAATCCACGCTCTTTTGAACTACGTTCGCTGTTTACCGGGATCGATCTGGTGTTTCCGGTTTTACATGGCCCCATGGGTGAGGATGGAACGATCCAGGGATTACTGGAACTGGCCGGGTTGCCCTATGTCGGCTGTGGTGTGGCTGCCAGTGCCGTGGGCATGGACAAGGCATTGATGCGGGCAGCTTTTGCTGCCGTCGGTTTGCCGCTGCTGCCCTGGTTGCTGATCCGCCGCCTGGACTGGCAGCGTGACCCTGAGTCTGTCTATGACCGCGTCGAAGCAAAGTTGTCTTATCCCGTATTTGTTAAACCAGCCAATATGGGCAGTAGCGTTGGCATAAGTCGGGCGCAGAATCGCAGCGAACTGGCTAACGCTTTTAGCGAGGCTACCCGCTATGACCGGCGGATTGTGGTTGAACAGGGCATTGTCGCACGTGAGATTGAAGTCAGTGTGCTGGGGAACGACGATCCTGAAACGAGCGTACCTGGCGAGATAGTGCCGTCGGGAGATTGGTATGACTATGCCGCGAAATATCTCAGTGGCCAGTCAGAGTTAATCATTCCGGCCCCTATCTCGACAGACCTGACAGCACAGGTGCGGGCTATAGCCCGTCAGGCTTTTCTAGCCGTGGATGCGTCTGGCCTGGCGCGGATCGACTTTTTGCTGGATAGGGAGCATAACCAGCTCTGGCTGAATGAGATTAATACCCTGCCCGGGTTTACCGCAATCAGTATGTATGCCAAATTATGGGCTGCTACTGGCCTGGAGTATAGCGCCCTGGTCGATCGACTGATTGAACTGGCACTTGAGCAACGGTAGCGTATTGTTACCTATGAAAACCACGAAGATCGCGAAGCGTGAAAGAACGTGTGCGTAGGCATTCTCTTCGATCCCTTCGCGTACTGCGTGGTTTAAAACAAATCATATGCGACAGGAAGACTACAAAGTGCAGCGACATGTGTCTACATCTGGAACCCAACGTAAGCTACCGCGCAAAGGTGGCAAGAGCGAACGTGGTTCGCATGTGCGCGCCGGGCCGCGGCGGGTGCTGGTGGCATGGTTGCGTACGGGGCGAATCTTCAGCCTGGGTGTCTTTTTAGCCGCAATAGGCATGCTGATCTTCTTCTTCACATCGCCGCGTTTTTATGTCTGGCAAATGGATGTAGCAGGCAACAACGCCTTGAAGTCCGAGATTATCAGCGACCTGTCACAGTTGCGCGGGACACCGATCTGGTTTGTCGACACAGATGCTGCCGCCGAACGGTTGCTGCAAAATGCCTATATCGAACGAGTCAGCATCAATGTAGCGCTGCCGGATCATGCCACAATCACTGTGGTTGAGCGCAAACCGGAAGTACGCTGGCAACTGGGCAGTAGCCAGTTTCTAGTCGATAACCATGGAACCGTTCTGGATGTAGCCCAGGAAATGCCGGAACCTGGCACGCTGGTGATTGTAGATACCACACTGCATACCCTCCAGCCAAAAGATCGTGTAGATGCTGATGCCTTGCAGTTAGCACAGGTGCTGGCGCTACGTCTGCCCGGCGAACTCAACTTTACGCCCGCACAGATTGGATGGGATCTTGGATTAGGCGTGTTTGTTACTTCCAGTTCAAATCAGACGATTATATTTGGGCAGAGCGACAATCTGGATCGTAAACTGGCCATTCTCAACTTTCTGCTCACGGATGGAACGGCGTTTACCTATCTCGATTTACGTCCATCAAATCCGTTTTATCAAAATACCGGAGTTGGGAATTAGCGGCGAGCAAAAATCAAAGTTATACACGCTGTCAGATGTCGGTTCTCCAGATTGCCTCAGGCGTTGCAGATAACCGGCACTGAACGACGGGTGAAGAGAGAACGTTATGCATAGTACAATCGTCGGTATTGATGTCGGCACAACCAAAGTCTGTACCATTGTTGCTCAGATCAAGGATGATGGTCGTACTAACATCCTGGGCGTTGGCCTAACCCAGAGCAAGGGGATGGACAAAGGTGTAGTCGTCAACATTGACGACGCAGTTCATTCGATCACAGCCAGTGTCGAGAAGGCCGAACGACTGAGTGGCTATCGCATTGGTACGGCCTTTGTTGGCGTAGCCGGGCGTCATATTTCCTCGCTAAATAGTCGCGGCGTGGTGGCCATAGGCCGACCAGATCACGAGATTACCCGCCACGACATTGGTCGTGCAGTTGAGGCTGCTCAGGCAGTAGCTATTCCTACCCAGCGCGAGGTTATCCATGTTATTCCACGTGCCTATGTCGTAGACGGACATGAGGGTATTCGTGATCCCATCGGCATGAGTGGGTTTCGTCTGGAAGTTGAGACCCATATCGTCACCGGCGAGGTGATGGCCATCCAGAATCTGATCAAGAGCGTTCAGCGCACCGGGGTTGAGATTGATGATCTGGTATTACAGCCGCTGGCTTCGGGTGAGGCGGTGCTGACGCCGGAAGATAAAGATCGTGGCGTCATGCTGGTGGATATTGGTGGTGGCACCACCGATATTGCCATCTTTATCCAGGGTGGTATCTGGCATACCAGTGTTATTCCGATCGGGGGGATTAATTTTACGAATGATATTGTATATGTTTTACACACACCACACAATACCGCAGAATACCTGAAAATTAAATACGGAAATGCTATAGCTGATGATATGCTTGAAGATGAATTTATTGAAGTTGAAACATTGATGGCCGGCGAGCGTCAGCGGGTCAGCCGCAAGCTCTTATGCGAGATTATGCAATCGCGCGCCGAGCAGATCGTCGAATTACTCTACAACGAGATCCGGCGCAGTGGCTATGATGGGCTGCTGCCAGCGGGAATCGTTTTAACAGGTGGCAGTGCGCAACTACCCCGCTTTGATGAACTGGTGCGCGAAATGCTGGGCATACCGGTACGTGTCGGTATACCGACAAACCTGACCGGTGTAGCCGACTCGATAGACAGCCCGCCGTATGCCACCGGTATAGGGTTGTTACGCTGGGGAGCGCGCCACGGGGCGGCCCTGGTTGGTACGTCCCAGAATCCGGGTCTGTCTGAGCGGAATGGCTGGGGAAATGCGTATGAGCGTCTCAAAGACTGGTTACGGGAATTCCTACCGTAAGACATGGATAGAGGGTACATACAACCGGTTTATTCAGCCGTACCTGATAGCCTGTCAAAACTGTTACCTATAACATGAGGAGGGCGAACGGACTATGGTAGCATTCAATAACAACGACATGTCACTAGAGAATCTGGCACGTCTCAAGGTTGTCGGCGTTGGTGGTGGCGGCAGTAACGCGGTGGATCGCATGATCGCCGAGGGGGTTCAGGGTATTGATTTTATGACCGTGAATACCGATGCGCAGGCGTTGATGCATGCACTCTCGCCAATCCGTATCCGGATTGGCGATAAACTGACACGCGGCCTGGGCAGCGGCGGCAATCCTGTGATTGGGCAGAAGGCTGCCGAAGAGAACCAGGAAGATCTCTACGAACAACTCAAGGGGTCTGATATGGTGTTTATTGCTGCCGGTATGGGTGGTGGTACCGGCACAGGCGCTTCGCCCATCATTGCTGGCGTGGCTCAGGATATTGGCGCGTTGACCGTGGGAGTCGTGACCCGTCCGTTTACCTTCGAGGGCAATCATCGGCGTAAGATGGCCGAACAGGGCATCGATCAACTGCGCCCGGTGGTCGATACATTGATTGTTATTCCCAATGACCGCCTGTTGCAGACAGCCAGCAAGAATACGTCTATGGTTGAGGCGTTCCATATGGCTGATAGTGTGCTGCTACACGGTATTCAGGGTATCTCTGACCTGATTACGCAGAGCGGCCTGATCAATGTTGACTTTGCCGACGTCAAGACGATTATGTCGCAGGCTGGCTCGGCGTTGATGGCAATTGGTGTGGGTACGGGCGACAACCGCATGGTCGATGCGGTCAACCAGGCGATTGCCAGTCCGCTGCTTGAGGTGAGTATCGATGGGGCCAAGGGTGTGTTGTTCAATGTCACCGGAGGCGAAGATCTGGGTATCCTGGAAGTTTATGAGGCAGCCGATATTGTGGCCAAAGCGGTCGATCCCGATGCGAATATTATTGTCGGGGCCGTGATTGATCCAAACTATCCGCCGGGTGAAGTGAAAATTACGCTGATTGCAACTGGCTTTGATATGAACAAGCCGAATGTGCAGCGGTCGCGTTCGTATCCGACGGTAGCGCAATCACCAGCTATGCCCCAGCCAGTGCCGTCGCCAGTGGCGCAGCCCCAGCCTCAGCCAGCACCAGCGCCGCGCCAACCTCAGCCTCAACCTCAGCCTAGCCGGGCAATGCCAAACTTTGGCGATGGTGAGGATCTGGATATTCCGCCATTTCTGCGTAATCGTAATCGCGGGCGCTAACGAACACAAACTATAACTAGATGTAGTAGTTTTCTTGACAAACGTGTTAGCGTGATTATAATTTACGTCCCTTTACAAAGGGGAGGGGGTTCGCCCCCTCCCCTTTGTGGCCCTATAGGGATAGTACGATGATATTGCGTAGGATACATCCTTAAGAAGTGTAAAATGTTTTGATCAGTTGTAGTATCATCACCCGATTGTGCCTGAGTGGTGGAGTCTTTTTATGAAACCCCGACGCTGGTATAGCAGCCCGGAAGTAAATCCAACTCCTTTTCCGTCGCTGGTACAGCCAGGATTGCACCAGATCTATTTGCACTACGCCTGTAAGATACGTATGTATCACGGCCCGGTTCTGAAACAGCGCAAGATTGTGCAGCGCAGCCGTACCGTACGCAGGCATGCCAAACGCCTGTGTCTTGCTGCTTGATTCGCAGCGTAGAGGTGGTGTATGCATCACCTCTACGCTGCGAATCAACGGGTAGAGACGCCCGTTCCACTATTGCGGGTTTAGATGTACCACAGAGACACGCAAGATAGCGCTCTATGTGCCTTTGCCCCAAGATCGCGTTGTGACGCCATCCGTAGCGACAGGCTTCTGCCTGTCCATGCAGACGGTTTCCGCATCAGAACGACCTGCGGACGCGCAGAAGCGCGTTCCTACGTAAAAAACCTGCATATGATAAACTCCACCCTGCGCCAGTTGACACGCTTTTAGCGATAGACTAGCATGGGGTGTCTATGCTATACATTCAGCCGCTGTGCGCTCAGTTTCGGGGAATGTACCGATGAATCCACACAACCAGGTCGTGCTCATAACAGGTGCTTCAAGCGGCATCGGTGCAGCCACGGCACAGGTGTTTGCTGCTGCCGGGGCGACAGTTGTGCTGGCAGCCCGTTCGGTGGGTGCATTGGAAGAGGTGGCCGCCTGTCTGCCCGGTTCTCCCCTGATATTCCCTACTGATGTAAGCGATGCTAATGCGGTGCATGCGCTGGTCGAGCAGACTGTGCAAGCCTGTGGTCGCCTGAATATCTTGATCAACAATGCCGGAGTTGGCCTGGCCGGGCCGGTTACAACCCTGGCTGCCGCCGATCTGGAACGTGCGCTGGCGGTGAACCTGCTGGGGCCATTGTATGCCATGCAAGCTGTTGTGCCAGTGATGCAGCGCCAGCAACGCGGCCAGATTATCAATATCTCGTCGGTGCTGGGTTTGACGGCATTGCCCTATCTGGGTGGCTATGCGGCCACCAAAGCCGCGCTGGATCGCCTGACTGAGGCTGTGCGCATGGAACTGCTGTCCAGTGGTGTTCACGTCACGCTGGTACGGCCTGGTACCACCCAGACTGGCTTTGCCCAACGACGCCTGGGCCAGGGCCAGGAACGCCGCCGCTTTAGCCCACGTGGAGTTCCCCCCGAAGTAGTGGCGCAGACGGTGCTGCGGGCAGCCCACACAGAACCACGTGTTGCCTATGTTACGCTGCGCGATCGCTTGCAGGTGTTTCTGGCAACGGTTGCCCCGCGCCTGACTGAACGGATGCTGGCGCGTACATTCACCTGGGAAGAGTGACTACTCCCACTCCTTGAAGGAGTGGGCTTCTCGGGATTGTACCCATGCTGTGTAGCCCCACAGCAAAGAAAGAAGCAAAGAAAGAATGTGGCCTGATACACGCTTGTCTGTCCTGACTCTCAGGTTGGCTCCTTCCGCCGAACCAGCGTACCACATGACCGTGAACCGTTTACCCGGCAACGGATTGTTTGCCGGAACCAGCACGATTCAGTTGGAAACGTACAAACGTACTGACAGGGATTATACCACAAACCATCTAAAGCGGCTAAAGCAAGTGAAGCCCTTCTATCTCAGGGCTAGAAGCACCTGGGCTTTACGGGCTAGAACTGTAAAGATGTCTTAACCAGAATGGTAGCCGCTACGCTTGACATGAGACTCGATGCTACGGTATACTTTAGCAGGCACACCTTATCTTTCTAAATCATTTCGTAGGTTTACCCAAACACGGCATTATCATGAGCGAAAGCGTTGAAATGTATCTGGTGATGACGGCTATGCTGCGTCAGGATGGGCAGCCTGTCTCACTCTCGGTGCTGGCCGATCATCTCTCGATCTCATCCGCATCGGCCAACGAGATGTGCCGAAAACTGGAAGAGCGTGGCCTGGTAGCCTATCAGCCCTACAAGGGGGTGACGCTTACCGAAGAAGGTGAAGCAATCGCGCAGCGTGTCCTCAGTCGGCGACGGCTCTGGATGGCTTTTCTGGTTGAAAGCCTGGGAATTGCGCATGATGAAGCCGATGAAATTGCCTGCCGTCTGGAACATGTTACCTCGGACAAACTGGTAGAGTCATTGACCACATTTTTGTCACGCGCTACATCGGATCGTCGATCCGACAGGGCCGTAGAGGAACGTGCAGGCAAAAGTGGAGAGCCTATGCAGTCGCTTACGCTGTTGCCGCCCGGGGCACGTGCGCAGATTGCGGCAATCCATGCTGACAGTGGCCTGCAGGATCTGCTGCTGGCCCAGGGGCTGCGGCCTGGTGTCATCATAGACGTACAGGTTGCAGGTACGCACGGCGCTGTTATCGTGCAGCTAGGGCGGCAGCATCTGTCGCTGGCACGCCCGGTTGCTGCCTGTATCGAGGTTGCGCCGCCCGACGGTCGTACCCCCCTGCTGCGATGTGCGCAGGATATGTGTCGGGGTTTTATGGTGTGCTTGAATGCCCAGTCCGACCATCAGGAACAGGCGCTGCATTGTCCGCGCCTGGAGTGCAAAGACCCGGTTGTGCCGGGCTAACCTTCTCCTCTTTTGCGACGCATTGCCAGCGTCTACCCGCACTGTTGCATGTGAGCGAAATACGCGTGATAGTCTTGCCCTGGCCTGCCAATAAGGTATGCTGGCGCTTATCGAGTTGTGCGAAAGGAAACCGCAAATGACCGTCGAGACGATGCCTTATACACTCAGCCATCTTCCGGTTGGTAAGTCGGCTACCATTGTGTGCATTCATGCCGAACGGTCTCTGCGCAGGCGCTTGCTCGATATGGGGATGGTGACAGGCGAAACCGTCACGATCAAACGGGTGGCGCCAATGGGCGATCCGCTCGAAATCGCGGTAAAAGGGTATCGCCTCTCGCTGCGCAAACGTGAAGCCAGCCAGATTATTGTCGAGGCACAGGCCTGAGGTTTTCTATGAGCAGAACGCTGATCGCGCTGGCTGGCAATCCTAATACCGGGAAGAGTACGATCTTTAATGCCCTGACCGGGTCGCATCAACATGTTGGCAACTGGCCGGGCAAAACGGTCGAGAAGAAAGATGGTCTGCTCAAATATGCCGGTCATGAGATTATTGTGGTCGATCTGCCCGGAACGTATAGCCTGTCAGCCTATTCGCTCGAAGAGCAGATTGCGCGCGATTTCATTGTGACGGCTCACCCGGATCTGGTGGTAAATGTGGTCGATGCGGTCAATCTGGAACGTAATCTGTATCTGACGGCACAGATCCTGGAAACCGGCATTCCGATGCTGATTGTGCTGAATATGCTGGATCAGGCCCGCGCACGTCGTATCGACATTGATGTAACCCACCTCTCTGATCTGCTGCATGGTGTGCCGGTCATTCCTACCGCTGCCAGCCACGCGGAAGGCCTGACCGATCTGAAGCAGGCGATTATCGCCAGGGTACGGCCCAATCAGCGCGAACGGGCGGCGTAAGTTTGCCAGAAAGAGCGTGCAATTATGTCTAGCGAAGTTCTCTTTGCACCATCTCCGCCTGTGTATGTGCGATATGACCAGGAAATTGAAGCCGAAATTGACCACCTGGGTCAGATTATTGCCCAGATGCCCGATCTCTACCCCGCCTATAATCCCCGCTGGCTGGCTATTCAGTTGCTAGAGGGCGACGAGCATCTGCTGCAGATGGTAAACGCCACACGTGCCAGTGATGCCGTGCTCCAAGCGGTCAATAGCAGCCTGGCACGCCTGCAAGCTCACTATGGCGAAGATGTTGATGTGATGCTGACCGACCAGCGCTATCGGTTTGTGCATAGCCTGGTACGTAGTGTTCAGACCTGTCCTGACTATCCCGATGAGACAACCTCGGATAAGATCGATCGAATTGTCACCCATCGTCTGCTGGGTATTCCGATCTTCCTCTTGTTGATGTGGGTCGTTTTCAAGCTAACCCTCGATGTGGCTGCACCGTATGTGGGTTGGATCGATGGCGTGATCAGCGGCCCGCTAACATTCTGGAGTATTGGTTTGCTGCGGCTGATCGGCCTGGGGGATACCTGGTTTCAGAGCCTGCTTGTCGATGGGATTATCACTGGCGTGGGTGGCGTTCTGGTGTTTGTGCCTGTGCTGATGACGCTATATATGGCGCTGGCGTTGCTGGAAGACTCGGGCTATATGGCACGGGCTGCCTTTGTGATGGATCGCCTGATGCATGTGCTAGGGCTGCACGGCAAGAGTTTTCTGCCCATGATTGTCGGCTTTGGCTGCAATGTGCCAGCTATCTATGCGACACGAACGCTTGAGCATGGCAAAGATCGCCTGCTGACCGGGTTGCTAGTGCCATTTATGAGCTGTAGTGCGCGTCTGCCGGTCTATATTCTGCTGGCGGCAATTTTCTTCCCCACCTATGGTGGATTGGTTATCTTTGGTGTGTATCTGCTGGGCATCCTTATGGCAATCGGGCTGGGGGTGTTGTTTAAATATACGCTGTTCAGCGGCAAAGAACAGGCTGCCTTTATTATGGAATTGCCGCCCTATCGTGTGCCAACCTTTACGGGTATCTGGACACATATGTGGGAGCGGACATCGGAATTTGTACGCAAAGCCTGGACAATTATCCTGGCGGTGAGTGTGGTGTCCTGGTTTCTAATGGCTATTCCAACTGGCCCCGACGGTAGTTTTGCCGATACGCCATTGCCTGATAGTGCCTTTGCCGCAATTGCCCGCACGGCTGCCCCGGTCTTTGCGCCACTTGGCTTTGGTACCTGGGAAACGAGCGGGGCGCTGGTATCAGGGATTGTAGCCAAAGAAGTAGTGATCAGCACCATGGCTCAGATCTATGGTGTCGCCAGTGAGCCGGATGCACAGTCACCCAGTGATAATACCGGGCCGGGCTTTATTGTCACCAGTTTTGCGGCGGCCACGCTTGATACACTTAGATCTATTCCGTTGATTGTGGGCATTGATCTATCCGGCGGCGAGGCTGATACCTCCGACACAGGATTGAACCAGGCGGTACGGGCCAGCTTTGATCAGGCCAGCGGCGGCCATGGATCACTGGCGGCGCTGGCTTTTATGGTGTTTGTATTGCTGTATACCCCCTGTATGGCCACGGCTGCCGCGGCACGGCATGAGTTTGGCCCACGCTGGATGTGGTTCAGTCTGGCTGGCCAGCTTGCGCTGGCCTGGATCGCTGCGTTGCTTGTGTTCCAGGGTGGGGTGTGGTTGGGGTTGTAGGAGATAGGCTGGTAGGGGCGGTGCGAACCGCCCCCTACCAGTCCATTTTCATGCTGAATATCACCTCACCAGATCTAAACTCTGGTTCAATCCGATCAGAATAAACTCGTTATCATCCGGGGCAATGCCGGGCCGCCGCCCTGAACTAAAGGGATAGTTGTTGTCGTTTGTCACTAGCAGCGTGTTGGCATCAACCGGATAGACTGCCTCTATCGTCACAAAGGGGAACGCGAAGACTGGCCCCAGACCCACCGCACCCGCTTCAGGGCTGGTCAGGCCATCGATATCGGTGATTGCCAGTAGATCGACGAGCAGTTCTTTGCGTAGCGTACCATCCGGTTGCACATCACGCAGATCGACTTTATAGATACGCTTGAAGCGCGCATTTTCACCCTCGCCACCATCGCGCTCGATTACCAGGAACTGATTGTCGTTGATCGCAGTCATATCGCCAATTGCATGGCCAACGACACTGGTAGGATAAAACCAGTAGCGCCCGGTATACGCCTGACTGGACAGGTCAAACTCCTGGATCAGCAAGCGTGTCTGAACAGGATCATCGAACAGCGGGCCTTCGAGCAAGGGGTAGAGCTTATCACCAGTGGTATTCAGAGCCATACCCTCAAAGCCACGACTGGATGGCAGGTTGGCTGCCGCTGCCTGATCATCGCTGGAAGGTAGATTGCGAAAGTCGGGGTGCTGTGGTGACTGGATAGCTGGCTGGCCGCGGGTAAAAGGTGCTAATGCAGCCGGATAGGGTGTCGGGATGGGCGGAGACAACAGTCGCCCCTGCATATCTGTATGCAACAAATACGGGCCAAACTCCTCACCAAACCAGAACGTGCCATCAGCCGCCTGACGGAACGACTCCAGGTCGAAGTCGGCCCCGGTCAACACACGGTCGGTATCACCATTGACAATCGGAAAAGGTATCAAGCGGTTCGGGTCGCTTAACTCGGTATAGCCGACCACCGCCACAGTTTCGGTGGCAAAGTCAGGTGTTACCTCGTACCAGCGCAGGCGATAATCGGGGCTATTAGCTTGAGAGCCAAAGCCGTTATCTGACATCACCAGGTAGTTGCCGTTCCACTTGGGCAGAATAGCACTGACTCCCTGCACGGGTTGACTGGCAAACGGCGGCGTGCGATTATTCGCCGGGGCAATCGCAAAGCCCGAAGGCGGGCCAGGTGCAAAGGTATCGGCGGGTAGAACCGCATAGCCTTTCAGGGTGACATACGGTGGTGGTGCATCCTGGGCACGGGCCAGTGGGAGCATTGCCAGCACAATCAACAGCACTCCGACACCAACCAGACCGATCAGCAAACGCGCAAAACGTGGCATAGACATAAGCAGCATACGTGGCTCCTCTCTTTGGGCTACAGTCAGCCACAACAACGCTTTGTAGCCTATGCCAGGATGATTATTGCCAGGTCAAGGGTAGTTTAAGGGGGTGTTAAAAAATCCTGATGATTACTCCTCATTACCCAATATGCAGCGTAGCCACGCCATTATCGGCGAAGCCACAGGCGTGGAAAAAGGAAAGTGCATCGGGGCTGCCGTGCGAGGTATCGATATACAGCGTGGCACACTGGCGCTGGCGCGCCAGGCGCAGCACTGCTTCGATCAGCGCCTGGCCCAGGCCGCGCCGGCGATAGGCTGGATCAACGACCAGTTCATCGATGGTGGCCCGCCAGCCAATCAGGGTCTGGCGGAAAGAAATCGCAGCAAAGCCCGTGACGGTAGCATCAACTTCCGCCACCAGGATGGGCCGGTCGGGATCTTGCAGACAGTCGTGGAAGAGCGCGTCGGCTGCCAGATTTTGCCCATCAGTGTGAGCTGCACTACAGCGTAACAGGGGTAAGAGCGCCATGACCTGCTGACCGTCCTGACGCTGCGCACGGCGGATAACTATCCCTTCTTCGGGTTGGAAGAGATCGTCGGTAGGCGCAAGGCCCAGGATATCCTGCCGCCGCCAGCGTTCAATCGCCTGTAGATGGGTACGAAAAGCAATATCTGCCGGCAGTCGATCGACCGGAAATACCGCCGCTTCGGTGGCATCGTCACCGGCCTGGAGTTGCCCGCCAATCACCGAGGCAGCATAGATGATCACCAACCCGCTTAAGGTATCGTCGCCATACGAATAGACGCCCAGCAGATAGTTAATCGTGATCAGCAAGCCGGTTTCTTCATGGCATTCACGTATAGCCGCCTCTTCGGCGCTTTCACCCATCTCCATATAACCAGCGGGTAACCCCCAGTATCCGGCGCAGGGATCAAACTTTCGGCGCACCAGGACGACACCTGGATACAGGTGAACGACTACCCCGACTGCTGGTACCGGATTGCGGTAGTGAATAAAGCCACATGCCGGACACATATCACGCCAGCGCCCCTCGATATAGCGTTGTTGCATCGCTGTGGCACAATGGGGACAGTAGTTTCTTGCCATGATTGTACGTTTATCCTAACGCAAAAGTAGGCATGCCATCTCACCGCAGAGGGCGCAGAGGAACGCAGAGATGTCACCGCTTGTTCTTGCAATACCGGACAATAGTATTGTACTTCTCTGATCAGGAGTGTCAACACGATAGGGGATAGATTGGGATAGACTGAACTGAAACCAGGGTAGAATGCTGTACCTGACACGAGTGACACGGTCGATGCTATCGTACGCGGAATATATTGTCAGCACGAATCAGTCCTGGGTTACGCTGCTTTCAGGTGTATGGTTTTTCCGTAGGGACGCGCAGAAGCGCGTCCGCAGGGCGTCCTGATGCGGCAAACGTTCGCACGGACAGGCAGAAGCCTGTCCCTACGGATCGCGTTGGAACGCCATCCGTCCAAAAACCCTACACCTGTGAGGGGTTACGCTGGGAGTGGGAAAATCCCTGCGGCGTAGGTGCGGCTTGTAGCCGCACGCGCCAGATGCGCGGCTGCAAGCCGCGCATACGTGACCCACCGGGTATTCGCGCTAACAATATATATATATTTCGTGTGATCAAACACCTGGTTTGCAACCTACCACGTTGCTTCCCGACAGGCTACCTGTGGTACTATGCTAGAAACGTACCTGCTGAAATCTACAAATCTACAAGGACATGGTTATGAACCGCTTTTTTCAGTATATTAACTTCTTGCCGCTGCCGCTCTGGCTGGGCATGATGTTTGCGCCACGCCACCCGCTGACTGAGCGGGCCAGTCGTTCACATAGTGTCTTTGCGCTTGCTGCACTCAACTATGTTATTTCGCTGGCGATTGCGATACGGTCGATGCGCCAGCAGGGGCAGGCGATCAATATGATGACGCTCGATGGCGTCACTGCTGGTCTATCTAATCGCCCTGGTGCGCTGGCGGCCTGGGCGCATATGCTGGCACTGGATCTGTTCACCGGGGCATGGATCTATCGCCAGTGTCGTAAACTGGATGCGCCATCCTGGGTGCGTATCCCGGCACTCTTTGCGACACTTATGGCCGGGCCGGCTGGATTGCTTTATTTTCTGGGATGGCGCACCTGGCGCGGTGATCGAACGGTTGGTGATGCATGAAACAGTCCTATTCCCGATCGTCTGCCAGATCTCGCTCCAGGCGCTCAGCCTATCAGCCGCTGCTGGGATGGCTGGCCGTTGCTGTCATGGCCGTCGGCGCGTTCCTGGTGGCAGTCTGGTTTAGCCTGTGGCTGCTGGTCTGGTGGCTGGCGTTGGGGGCGGTTACCTGCGCTCTGTACGGCTTTGATAAAATGCAGGCGCGGGGCAACGGTGGTCGTATTGCTGAAAAGACCCTGCTGGTGCTTAACCTGGCCGGTGGCTGGATGGGCGGCTGGATTGGTATGAGTACCTTTCGCCACAAAACCCGGCATACTTCATTTGTGCTTGTGCAGGCCGTGAGTACCATTTTACATCTGGGGATAGGCGCATATGTCTGGTTCAACCGATTCTGAAGCCTACCGGCAACTGGCCGATGTGTATGCGATAACGCTGATTGTGCCAGCGGCCTATGCCAATCGCCCCCTGGGCGATATGGTATGCGCTGTTTTAGGCTCGGTGTTGAGCGCAGAGCTATTTGCGCATGGCGGGGTCTGGATCGGGCGGCAGCGGGTGCAGGATGCGTCTATGCCTGTGTCAGCCGGATCTGAGATCCGGCTGCGGCGACCGCAGAGCGGCGCGTATGCCAGTGTTACCGTCACAGCCGAGGATATCTGCTACGAGGATGCCTGGCTGATCGTTGTGAATAAACGCGCTGGCTGGTATACCGGGCAGACACCTTGGGACATCGGAGGGAATGTACTGGTTGGTGTCGAGCAGATGCTAACCATGCGCGACGGCAGTGCGCCTCGGTTGCATCTGGCGCATCAACTGGATCGAGATACGTCTGGCGTCCTATTGTTAACCAAAGATGGTGCCGCGAATGGGCCACTGCAGAAAGCTTTTGCCAGCGGCCAGATCGACAAAACCTACCTGGCGATCTGTCAGGGAGAACCAGCCACAGACGCCTTTGAGATCCATTCTGGTCATGGGCGTGCCCGAGGCGGCTGCTGGCGGCTGTATGCGCTGGAACAGGTTGGGCAGGAACTACCGGGGGGCAAGCGCATACGCACAGCAGACACCCTGTTTCAGGTGACACAGCGCATGGGCGATTGTACGCTGATTCAGGCAATGCCCCGAACTGGGCGCACGCACCAGATCCGGCTGCATCTGGCGGGATGTGGGCTGCCCTTGCTGGGCGATACGCGTTATGGTGGGCCGCTAGAATTTCGCGGCCAGATGTTGCCAGGCCACCTGCTACACGCCGCCCGGATGCGTCTGCGGCATCCGCTCACTGGTCGCTCGCTGGAATTAGAAACGCCCCTACCAGAGCATATGGCGGGCATTGTGGGGGTAGGATGAAAAAACACTTCTCCTAATTTTCCCGCACCATTCATGTCATTCCGACCACCGCGCACCCGCATGTCCGTCGCCTGCCGGATCAGCCCTATGTGCGGTGGGAGGAATCCCCAGCGTATCACAACGCCCTCCATGTCATTCCGACCACCGCGCACCCGCATGTCTGTCGGTTGCCGGATCAGGCCCATGCGCGGTGGGAGGAATCT
>RRYU01005723.1_pt1 | contig 33953 bp, 29 predicted proteins | sample 2162651 | NCBI WGS metagenome assembly RRYU01 (sample SAMN10267283, study PRJNA491782) | microbial mat metagenome | isolation source: biomat in the production well | place: Japan: Minami-Kanto gas field, natural gas well KTG3 | collected 2017-06 | reverse complement strand
CAGCCCGCTCCCAAACTGCTCCCGGCCGGGGGAGCCTGAACGGATACTGAACACCTCAAGTTGCTCTATCGCATGTTTGACTTTGATTTCGCCGACAGCAGCAGAGAGCGCATCGCTGCTGCACCCGTATTTCTCGATCACAAAGGACTATTATGGTGTGCACAGGATTGTGTACGCGTCACTGATGAGGAAATCCGAGAGGTACTCACGGATAGCGGGTTACATTTTTTAGATGGTCTGGCAATGCCTTTTCAATCAACCGCCGCACTCGTTGCAGATTTCAAACTCAAGCATCTCTGGGCGTTGCTGGAGCGACAATTACCAGGTGGGAGGACGGTTGCATTGAAAGATGCACCCATCTGGATGAATAACGTGCGCATGCTCTATCGTCTCTACCGGGCTATGCGCAGAACCAGTGAAGTCATCAACAAAGCGGATGTGGCAAGATTGCCCATCTGTCTGGATCGCTTTGAGCGATTGCATCCCCCAGGCCATCTGTTCTTGCCCGATGGCGAACCGATCCTCTATAGTCTGCTCGATGGTGACTCTGACGCGCCGCTGGCAGCAAAACCGATCTATGACAACAAGGAATACCACCTGCTCTACCATATCCTGGGGGTGAAACCATTTGATTGGGACATGCTGGTGGAGCGTATGGCAACCGTCGCTAGAGACGAAACCACAATGGCCGAACAAACCCATCCCTGTTTACAAAGCCGGGAGTGTCTGATACAACTCTATCGTTATCTGAACGGAAAACGCGGTGATATTGAACGCAGCGATAAATATATGCAAAAGCTGCGTCATCATATTCCTCTCTGGCTCTGCCGCGATGAGGTGCTACGTACGGCAAAAGAGCTGTTCCTTCCATCTGATGAGGGCAGTTGGCCCTCATGCATCCGTGTCAATAATGTTGTTGATGTGGATAGCAAAGAAGGCCTGACTCCATTTTTTCGAGATATCCTGAACTTGCAACCAATTACGCATGCACGTTTCATTGAGCGATACCTTATCGGACAATATGCCGCTCTAACACCAAAGGAGCAGATGGACGTTCTGCGATATCTGAGAGACCAGATTCGGCTGTTACGTACTGATGGTCGCCTGCTCCACCTGGTACAGGAAAGCCCCTTGCTGTATGGAGATGACGATCAGCCACATCCGGCACCAGAGCTGTGCTTTCCCGATGAATTTCTGCGACAACTTTTCCCTAACCACCTGCGGTTTCCCCACAAAGCACGCTATATCGGCAGAGATCCGCTGCCCAAAGACTTACTCGATTGGCACTGGTATGATCTCTTTTCCACACTGGGAGTCACGCGATATGCTCCACCCAATTGCATTGTTGCAGAAATAACCCTCCTTACAAAGCGCCCTGCGTCTGATCAGCATGCCCGCGAGACCAGCGAAAAGATCTTTCGCTACCTTGAAGACAATTGGGATCAGTACACCGTGCTGGGTGGTACACTGCGATCTATGGCATGGCTGCCGGCTGATGGAGACGAAACCACATGGTACAGTCCCAGTGACCTCTACCCACGCCCAGAAAAACCGTTAGTCGATCAGGTTGCAAAAGTAATTGGCTTCCGCGAGGCACGCCGTGCCAAAGAAGCGATCGCCGCTGCCCTGGGATTTCCTACTGCCAGTAATAACATCTCCCTGGTCGTGCAACAACTGATTAAACTGAGTGAGGGCAATCTACGAGCAGATAAAGAGATCTACCGTGTGCTGGGTAGAGATACCGTGAAGCCTGAGATGGTATTGCCCTTCCATGGCTTGCCAGTCTTTTATGATGAAGCGGCACAATGCTATTGGAAAGCAGAGCAGATGTTGCTCGTTGAACATCGTTCGTCTTTTGGCTCATATCGAGGCTACATGGTAGAAAGCGAGTATCGTCCTCTGTTGAAGAAATTGGGAGCCACAGGGGTTCCATTCGCACAAGATTACGTGGAACTTATCTGTAACATCAGTGCCCGGCATCGTGACGATGTACCAGTGGAGGCAGTGGCCCTGCTGAAAAATGCGTACACTCACTTAGCGACAGAGCGTGACGACAAAATACTTTCTCCGCTGAGAACGATCCACAGTGTCCTGAGCAAAATCGGCGACGAGCCATACCATATGCGCAAGCCGAACTGTGTACTGCTGCAACCACCACAGCGTTATCTGGATTATCTGCCAGATCTGCCCGTTGCCTATTATGCAGCCGACGGAGTAACCACACTAGAACGTATTGGTGTACGCTCTATTGAAGATGTCCTTCAGGAAGGCTTTGAAGTCAAGCCTGATACATCGCATCCTGTTAATCTGTCCAAGTATTTTAAACGGCTGGAACATCCCCTTAAACGAGTATTGTATCACTATGATCAGATCGATCGGGCACACATGGTGTGGGAGCAGATTAAGAAACTACGGGCATATGAACAACAAGCTATTCGCGTGGTCTACCAGGTGAAACTGGCAGATAAAACCTACAGAAGCCAGCTGCTCCCACAGGACATGTTCTATGACGCCAAAAACAATACCATTTATCTTCAGTGCGCATTACGTGAGGCTCTGCTGCATTGGGAACTGGCTCAGGTTATCTACCAGATCGTGCGGCTTGAAAATCCGCCGTTGCTTGCTCTCTTCAGAGAAGTGATTGACCATCCTGAACAAGCACGAGATACGCTTGACCGTAGCAAGATCAAATCGCTCCCAGATGATGCGGAGTCAGCGTTACAACTGCTAGAGCGCATTATGTTGGCTGGTCCATCCATAAATATACCAGGAGAGCCATGTACGTTTCGGGCAACTATTGCCCCCGTCACCGCAACACCGCCATTCACCTATTCATGGCAGATAAACGGCAAGATAGTTCGCACAACGAAGGAGGAAAGTACAACCATTGACCAGTACACCTGTACGTTTCCAACATCAGGAACGTATACGCTGTGCGTCACCGCACAGGGCAAAACGGGTAAAGCGGTGGAAGACACGCGTACCATCCTGATCCAGATGAACGAGACAGCAACACCTGTACCACCTGCGCGTATCACGGTGAGTGGTGTAACAACAGGGATTGTTGGGAAACCGCAACCGTTCACAGCCAGCATTAGTCCAGCGGATGCCACACCACCGTTGAACTATGCGTGGACAGTTGATGGTCAACTTGTGCCTGATACTCAGAGCGCAACTCTGGTACATACCTGGGATATAGAAGGCACAAAACACATTGCGGTTACCGTGTCAAATGTGGCAGGCACACAAACAGGTACATATCGCATTGCCATTGAACCGCTGCCGCCGCCTACTCCACCAGCGCAGGTGAGCATACGGGGCGATCACGATGGTGTATCTAGCAACACATACACATTCGTTTCAGTCGTGGAACCTGCCAACACAAGCCAACCATTGCGCTATGAATGGCGTGTCGACGAACGGGTTGTCGACAGCCGCGAACAAACTCTTCGACATTCCTGGAATAATCCCGGTAGCAAACAGGTTGTTGTCTTGGTTAGTAACGAGTCTGGTCAGGCACAGGGACATCACAACATCACCATCTGCCCGCAGTTCAAAGGTGTTACCGAGTTCAAGAGTCCTTCCATTCCAATTGATTGGCATGGTCTGCGTGAACGAGTGCATATCTGGGTAGAGCAGCACAGAGATCGGCTGACACATCTGCCATCTCCACCACTGCCACGCAACAAGCTCACGCCGTTCTCGTCGAATCCGATCGGGCCTCATACTGTACGGTTTACGCTCTCATATCCTGAAGTGGAATATGGGTTTCTCCGCCTCCATCAGAAAGCGTGTGCGTTATTCGAAAAGAACCCGGTTCGGGTAATGTGTCGGACTGAGCATGGGCAAGACTTTCATCTTTACCTGGATTGGCAGCGTGACCCACCAATTGCTTACAGCCAACCTGTGTTACGAAACTTCTTTAACGATCACCGTATCCCTGCCGGAGGAATGGTCTACCTGGAAAAACTTCATACTGATCAGTATCGGATTTTCTACCACGCACAGCCACCGCGGACAGTGCGCCATGTACGGCTTGCGTCACCTGATATCCAGAATGGCCAGGCGACTGTCAGCTACGAGATTATTGGCGAACAGACGGTTGAGTGCGAAATTGATGAGGCTATCTACCGCGCCGAGCAGCGCTTTGGTGATTGGGCAGCATTACTGATTGAGTCAATTGGCAAGAAAGCGGTGGTTGAGACGCTTTGCGATATCTTTATGCGGTCTGACGATATATGGCTGCACAGTGACGATCTGGATGCACTGCTCAACGCCCAGCGGATGGTTGCGGCCAGCACAGTTCCGCAGACACTTGGACAATACTCATTCTTTGAGAAGAGTGGTGAGTACTGGCGACTGGATCCGCAAAAGGTGCTAGAAGAGGAATCTGCACCTGGATCAGATCTGGTACAGCGATGGTGTGGTGCCACTGACAAACTTCTGGCATATCCACCATTGCTTACCGATGAGCGCATCCGACCAACCTTCAACAAGTTGCGCCAGCATCTCGAATCGGCACGGGCACCCTTGTCGGGCCTGACGGATTCGCCCATCGCGCAGCTTAACAATGAGCCAGATAATGATTATCTCCAGCAACAGGTTACAGAGACGATTGTAGCGATCATCACACAAGCCACGAACCTCTCCGCTAACAACGAACTACGGCAGATACTGCACCATGCCAGTAGCGAAATCTGGAGTAATCTTCTCCGACCGACCTTATCTACACACATTGCAGCGCTCCAGAAACAGCATGAGTACATACGGTGTGCAGATATTGCCGAACTCTGGTTGAGCTATGATGGTAATTGCCCGGTGAATGTTCAGCAGATCCAGCGCGAAGCACAGGCATGGTCGTTCATAAACACTCCAGCGCCTGCTGTGCAGCATGTGCTGCAGGCTATTGCTATTGCTCCAACGCTGATTGTGGCTTTTAAGAAACTCCACGAAGCGGTACAGCGCGAGCTCCAGATGCGATCCTGGAAGGATTGGCTATCCTATGGAAAGTCAGAGGCGGTTGTTCAGGCATTCTACACGCATGTGGAAACACTCTTTCAGGCTCGGCCATATCTCCAAAAGGAACATCAGCAGGCATTTGACCTGACGATACAGCAGAAAATGACCGAACTATGGGAACACCTTAAGGATGATGGCAAACTCTCCTTGACCCTACAACTCAGAAATTACCTACCAGACGCATACCTCACTGACAGCCAGCTTCAGCATCTGTTATATGCCGCACAACAGATGCGTCAGCAACACCCGCTGGTTGCCCTGCTGCTCGGCATGTTCATCTGGCGGATGTGTTCCGATCACCATTCTCTCCAACGAGAAATTGCCAATCATCTGGCTCACTGTCATCTGAAACTCGACATCTGCGAGATCGCACTGTCTCATCAATGGAAAAAACCGCAATGGAAAAAACATATAGACCACAACCTGCTCGCGACCATGCACACACGCAACCTCGCACAGTCAGCAACTCATATGCCGCGCGAATACGCTGTGTTGAAACAAGTGAAAGGCGATACGTCACAGTTCATACATTTGTTGTTAAAAGCCGAAAGACAGACGCTACTGGCTATGCTTGAAAAGGATATCCAGTCTCTGGCAAGCAGTGCCTCGTCATAACTGGCGCAGCAATACGCACGGGCACGGTGGCGTGCGTCTCAAAGAGTACGACGCTTGTCACCGCAGCATGGCGCTATGGAAAACTGATACGCACATGGTATAATCAGCAGAGCATTGTTATAGTAAAACGCCTGCTATTTTATTGTAGCGGGCGCTGTCAGCACGCGAGCCACCGGACCACGCGCCTATCTGGAGAGGTGACATGTATGCACGACGTTCAACCACCCGATCGCCCGAACACACGCGCTTTGCCCGTCCGACACTCTGCCGCAGACAGCGCCAGGTCTGCGCTGGAACAGCATGCGCAGATGCTGCTGCGCCAGATGCTCGATCATCCTCAGGCCGATTTCCGTGATGGACAGTGGGATGCCATTCAGTCGCTTGTTTGTGCGCAAGCCCATATGCTGGTTGTGCAACGCACCGGCTGGGGCAAGAGTCTGATCTACTTCCTGGCAACCCGGCTCCTCCGTGATCGGGGCGCAGGCCCCACGCTGCTTATCTCGCCTCTGCTGGCGTTGATGCGCAATCAAATCCTGGCGGCACAGCGCATTGGGATTCGGGCGGCAACCATTAATTCAAGCAATACCGACGATTGGCAGGGCGTTGAAGCAGCGCTGGCGGACAACGCAGTCGATATCCTGCTGATTTCTCCAGAGCGTCTGGCAAACGAGGCCTTTCGTTCAACGGTTTTACTGCCGGTTGCGCCTCGTGTTGGCCTGTTTGTGGTCGACGAGGCGCACTGTATTTCTGACTGGGGGCACGACTTTCGCCCAGACTATCGCCGTATTACGCGGGTGCTGCAAGCCCTGCCAGCTACTGTCCCGGTGCTGGCAACCACGGCAACCGCAAATAATCGCGTGGTTGCTGATATTCATCACCAGCTTGGTGAGCGTTTGCAGGTGTTGCGTGGCTCTCTGGCACGCGATAGTCTGCGTTTGCAAACCATCCATCTGCCGAGTCAGGCAGCCCGTCTGGCCTGGTTAGCCCGCACGCTGCCCACCTTGCCGGGAAGTGGCATTATCTATACCTTGACGGTGCGCGATGCGCAACAAGTTGCAGACTGGCTCCGGCTATGTGGGATAGATGCGCATGCGTATTATGCCGATGTTGAAGGAACAACGCGTGAAGAGTTAGAGTCCAAGCTCCTTGCGAACCGCATCAAGGTGCTGGTTGCGACAACGGCGCTGGGAATGGGCTTTGACAAGCCAGATCTGCGGTTTGTTATTCACTTCCAACGCCCTGGTTCGGTTGTCCATTATTATCAGCAGGTTGGACGAGCAGGACGCGCTGTGGACGATGCGTATGGTATCCTGCTCAGCGGCGATGAAGATCAAGAGATTACGGACTACTTTATCGAATCGGCGTTCCCGCCCAGTGCGCATATCGATAGCATTCTGCGTGTGCTGGATACTGCCGAGCATGGTCTGACCCTGGCAGAGGTGCAGGGCAAAGTAAACCTGTCACAGAGCCAGATAGAAAAGGTGCTACACATACTCCAGACGGAACCGCAGTCACCTGTGAGCAAACAGGGCACGCGGTGGTACACAACACCGGTTGTATATATGCCGGATCAGGCCAAAATCGAGCGCTTGATTCAGATTCGCCGTGCGGAACAGATCCAGATGCTCGACTATCTGCACACAACCGAGTGTCTGATGGCATTTCTCCGTCGCGCATTGGACGACCCGGAGTCTGCAGCCTGTGGTCGTTGTGCGTCGTGTCTGGGCCAGCCCCTGCTTGATCCCACGTATGCCTTGACGACCGCCCAGGAAGCCATTCGTTTCCTGCGACGGCGTGATCGTATCATTGAACCGCGCCGTCGCTGGATCGGTGAGGCGCTGGCATGCTATGGCTGGCGGGGACCTATTCCAGCGGAACTTCGTGCCGAGCCAGGGCGGGCGCTCTGCCAGTGGGGTGATGCTGGCTGGGGCGATCTGGTACGGAGCGGGAAACAGCATGCGGAGCAATTCGATGATGACCTGGTGGCGGGTGTCGTTGCGATGATCCAGGAACGCTGGCGGCCAGAACCAATGCCAACCTGGATGACATGCATTCCGTCCTGGCGGCATAGCAGACTGGTTCCTGACATTGCCCAGCGCATCGCGCAGCAGTTGCATATCCCTTTCGTGCCATGTATTCGCAAGGTACGTGATACCCAGCCGCAAAAGTTGATGCACAATAGCTACCAGCAAGCTCACAATCTGGCCCGTGCGTTCACGATTGATACCAGTCTGATGCTCAGTGGGCCTGTCTTTCTGGTTGATGATATGGTAGACTCACGCTGGACATGTACGATTGCGGCTGCTTTGCTGCGTACTGCTGGCAGTGGGCCGGTTTTTCCAGTTGCTCTGGCGTCTATTCTGGCAAGATAACGGGGCGTGCATATGAATACGCATACACTTAGTGCTGATACGCAGGCAACCTTGCTGCTCTGTGGTCGCCTGGGGCAAAAAGCAGGCTCAGACCAGTATCAACCGCTCATGCCTGCCGAGTATCGCAGCCTGGCGCACTGGCTCTTTACGGCCAACAAACGTCCCGGCGACCTGCTCCAGGCGGAAGAACGGCAACAACTCTATGCCGAGCCGGACTCAGTACATGGTCTGGCATCCGAGCGCATAGAGTATCTCCTGGGACGCGGTGCAGCACTGGCGCTGGCAGTTGAAGGATGGACCAACAAAGGCCTGTGGGTGATGAGTCGCAGTGATGCTGCCTATCCGCAGACCCTGCGTGAACGACTCAAGCAGGCCGCCCCGCCGATTCTCTATGGTGCTGGTGAGCCGACGTTGCTGTGCAACGAGGGAATGGTCATTGTTGGCTCGCGCGATGTTGATGCGGCAGGGATACAAGCGACGCAGACACTTGCCGCACAGTGTGCGCACCAGCAGATCGCTGTTATCTCTGGGGGAGCGCGCGGTGTTGATCGTGTCGCCCTGTATGCGGCGCTGTCCGCAGGTGGCAATGCAGTCGGTATGCTGGCCGACAGCCTGGCGAAAGCAGCCGTTGATCGCACCTACCGCGACGCCATCCGTGACGGTCGTCTGGTGCTTGTCTCTCCCTATGATCCATATGCCGGATTCAATGTTGGGTATGCCATGGAACGCAATAAATCTATCTATGCGCTGGGCGCATGGGCATGTGTGATAAGCAGTGCCTATCAGAAGGGCGGCACCTGGGCAGGAGCAATAGAGCAACTCGACCGGTATCACTGGTTCCCTATATATGTACGCAATGGGTCAGACGTCCCGCAGGGGAACCGTGCGCTGATCGAACGTGGGGGTATCGCCTGGGACGTCGACCGCTTGACTGATGAATGCGATCTGCGTGACTGGCTCACTCACCATGCCACCCGGCAGCATGAAGTCGATTCAACAGCCAGCCAGCCTAATGATGAGAGGCCCGTATCCCATGATCTGTTTGGCGTTGTCTGGCCTTATCTGGCGCAGGAACTGCAAACACCGCAGACGATCGACCAACTGAAACGTGTCTTTGATCACGTCCTGGTTCCGCAACTCCATTCCTGGCTCAAGCATGCCAAACGGCTTGGCAAGGTGCAATCGGCACCAGATGGGGCATATGTTGTGCGTCGCACAGGCGCTGGCACGGACGAGGCCGGGCATACACACAGCGTCGCGCCTGAGCACCAGCTTTCCTTGTTTGACTGATCAACGCAGCGAGTCCCCATGAACCATACCAACCACGTCGAGGTACTGCCCAACCAGGGCTGGGATGCACGTATCCTGGTCTGTCGCAATGCGCCGCTGGTCGATACCTATCTTATCATCACCCGGCGCTATGTGGTGGTGGTGGACACTATGATCAACCCGGCAACCGCGCAGCACTTGCTGGCGCTGGCGCAGCCGCACCTCACTGGCAAGCGGAGTCTGCTGGTGGTCAATAGCCATGCCGACTATGATCACTGCTGGGGCAATCAGGTGTTTGCCGCGCTAGGCGTGCCCATCCTGGGGTCACGGCAGAGTCTACCGGTCTATACGCATCCCGACACGCTGGACTGGCTGGCTCAGGTGCGTGCCGCAGAACCTGCGATCTTCGCCGATGTGGTGCTGGTTCCGCCCACGATTCTCTTTGACCAGGGGATCACGATTGACGGAGGCGATCTGACGCTGGAGATATTTGCCACGCCTGGCCACACCCGCGATCATACCTCGTTGTATCTACCCGAGATCCAGACACTGCTGACGGCTGATGCCGCCGAGTTGCCCTTTCCGCTGGCGCACAGCGCTACAGGCCTGCCGCAGCTGCGTGAGTCGCTGGCACGGCTGGCGGCTCTTCATGCGACAACCGTGCTACATTGCCACGCCCCGGTGGACATGGGCGGCCAGTTAGTACACGATAATCTGGCCTATTTTGACCGGCTGGAAGCGACCTGTCGCGCCGCGCTGGCGCGGGGTGTTTCGCCCGATCCGCCGCCGGATACCGACATGGCGGCGCTGGTGGGACTCCCCTACGACGCGGCGGTGACAGACGATGCGCGTTGGCAGCAGGTGAGCGCGTTCTTTCGTACCAGCGGCCATGCCCAACAGATACGCCACATGCTGACCTGGCTGTCTGGTGGGACTGATGATCCGGCGCAACCGTGAGCGCGGGTGGAGCCGAGGATGTCTCATCGCATGGATGCACATCCCGATCTGATGGTCTATGCGTCCATATATGGTATCACACAGACACGAACGCTGTATGCCTGGGGATGCTTTTCTGGCTCATGTCCTTCTTCCTTTACCAGCGACCACCCCCGAACTCCTGATACGATTCCTCAGATGTGATGCGCCGGATCCACTGCAGCCAGCCGTTGGTGAAGCGGGCTTTGTAGTAGACCGTGACTGGCTGGATCGGCGTGGTTGTGCCATCGGTCTCAAGCACCGACGTCGTCCCGTCCTGAAAATTAATCGCGAAGAGCGCATCGTCTGGCGCGTTGACGGTCTGGTAGAAGATGATATCGCCGTGAAAATCGTCCAGGATAACGTCACGGGCCGATTTTTCGCGGATCATGCCGCAAAACCGAACAAGGCCACCGCGTTCCCATTCGGGTGTGCCATAGTATGGCATCTCTTCTTTGGGGGTCGCTTCCCACTCGACCTCGCGCAGGACCAAGCGGCCATCACGAGTGATCGTGTAGTCGCTCAGACTGCATTCCAGGCTTTTGGTCTGGAAGGTGCGATCCTGGTATGCGTGATCGGGGAGCGCTGCGTGTACCCGCACATGGTCAAACATGCCCATCGCTCGTCCTCCTGTTTCCGTCGTATCCATACACCAGCTGAACCAGCTGGGTACCGTATCGCGCTGTGGGTCACGACGATTCGGTCTGGATCACCGGGTGCAAGACACTGTGGTGGCCGCCAACACGGATCTCGTTCCCACGCACGACTACCTGATCCGTCGCGCTCACGGGTGTCAGCGCGATCTGGTCCCCATGGATCGCACCATCCAGCGTGATCGTGGTCTGCACGTGGCTCGCCAGCCGATCGCGCCAGACCGCCAGGGCATCTGCCAGCGGCGGATCGCTGGCACCGGCAGCAACCCGGTCACTGTGCTGCTCCAGGAGGGCATCACAGTCATCATCGCGTCGATCGGACAGGCGCTGTGCGGTCATACGACTCCTCCTTGCTATCCAGCACCGCACGGTCATCCGCGTTGGTACACGCTGGCGGGACACGTCTGGCAATCGTCGGCTGCATGATGATCTTCAGCTATACGGGTCGCTTTGGTATCTGCTCCAACTCGATAACAAGACCGCATCCAGCGTGTTATGCAGCGATATAGTCACGCACATCGACCTGGGTGCCGGATGCGGCAAGCTGTTCGGCCGTGGCGAGGATCTGTGCCGCCGTGTTGTCGTCGACGTATTCTTCACCACAGTTTGGACAGACACGTGCCGGGACATGGCGTACCACCAGCGTCAGATTGGCGCGGGTCAGCGTGACCGTGGTCGTGCCTGGCTCAATCTCAGCGTGCTTACAGATCATGCATTTCATAGCTTTCTCCTACGAAAATTGGTATCCCAGTGCTGCGGGTCTGGTTCATAGTATTGTACCTCATGTACAATGAACATACGCCTGCATCCCATCCTGGCCGTGACGACCAGTATGCTCGGTGAGCAGGGTCAGCGCTGGCTGGCTGTATGCTATCATGTACTCACCCATCATTCATTCCCTGCACGCATCTGTCTGGAATATGGCGTGCTGATGCGGAGAAGCAGTATATCACATGGTGTGCTGGAACGGATCATAGGCAAGAACTGGCCTGCGCACACAAGGAGAACGAACGATGGCGACGACGGTTCTCATGACCCGCCAACCTGATAATTGCTACACGGCACGCGCCCTCGTCGAAAAGCAGGTTTTCGGCTTTGACAAGCCAGATATCGCTGGCAGGCTGACCTGCGTGAGAAGTTCGAACTCGCATGTGAGGTCATCACCACATCCAGGTAGAAATGGCCCATACACCACCCGTTCACCAGGGCGGGTCAATCGGCGTAGACTTGAGCGTGACATCGAAAGGGAGCAGACGACGCGATGAAACATGGTACATTGAGCTATCCTGACGGGCTGGAGCAGGCGGTACAGGTAACGACGGAAGAACTGGAAGCCCAGATCAGGCTCATGGCAGCACGGAACATGTTTGAAGTGGGCACGCTTTCGTCGGGGAAAGCGGCTGAGGTGGCTGGCTGATCGCGGGGTGCGTTGCTGGATATGTGTGGACGCTACCGGGTGCCGGTGTTCACCTATCCGCCAGAAGAGCTTGAAGCGGAACTGCACTCCGATCGGGAAACATTGCGGCAGATGGAATCATGAGTATCATCAATCAGGGGGCGTTTTTCTCGCCCTACTACCTGTTTGACCTGCTGGGTCGCCAGCACGCTTTAACCGGGCGTTGTTCATCGGCACGATTCTTTATGACGGTGATGCAACGCGTGTTCCAGCAGAGGCGTGCCGCATTCCAGACGCAGGTACAGGAAGCACTTGGCCAGGGGTAGCAGGTGTTGATCAAGGAGGGAGGAAACGATGCGTGTTGTTATCCCGGATGGCGTGTTGCAAGCTGCCAATCTGTCAAAAGCAGAACTCGTGCACGAGCGTGCGATCGTGCTCTTTCAGCAGAATCGGCTCACGCTGGCCCAGGCCAGTCGTCTGGCACAGCGTGACCGTATCTCATTTCAGCACGTGCTTGCTAGTCGGCATATGTCCATGCACTATGACGTAAACGATTTTGAAGAAGATCTGAAGACGCTGCATGGACTGGGCCAGCTATGATTGTGGTGAGCAATACATCACCGATCATCAATCTGGCGACTATCAATCTCGCCCGGCTCGCTGGCATTGATCCAGACACTGGTATCGATGGTATCCATCAGCGCCGCATCCCGCTGATCACCTCGGCACTATCCTGCGCCGCAGGGCCGAGGGCTGCTGATTCGGCGATCAGGTCGTCTAGCTCCGCGAGCGGATCGCCAGCCTCGTCTGTCGTCACCGGCAACACCAGGGCAACCTGCGGCGCGAGGCGTTCAATCAGCCGCAGCTTGTCGGCGGGCGGCAAGCGTGTCGCCAGCGTCAGAACCTGATCCAGCGTTGGGGGGGGCGTGGTCATGGGCATGTCCTTCTGGTCTGATTGATGTGTTGCCATCATGATACCCCGTTCCACACTGCGATCTTCAGAAACGCGGCATGAAAGGATCTGGCCCTGGCCGGTACACCGAATCTCCATGTCATTCCGAACTTCGATGGCAGGTTGGCCGTGCCCCACCATGCCCCAACCATGTCATTCCGAACACCGCCCGGGACGAATCTGATGCGACCCGCTGGCTGCTGGCGGTGTGAGGAATCTCCCATGATCTGCGCTGAGTCTGACGCTGAACAGCACAGGAGATTCCTCGGGCCGCCCCTACGCCGGTTGGGATGCGACAGGCGATCGGGTGGGCGGCCCTCGGCAATGACATGGGGAGGCGTTGCCACGACCGATGCTCATCTCTGTCATTCCAAGTTTCGATGGCCGGCTGGCCACTGGCGTGGGCAGAAACCGGACGTTTCTGCGGAGCGCCGCCCACCCCGCTCTTCTGCATGTCTCCGTGCCTGCGGACGGCCCGAGGAATCTTCAGCGACACACACCATGCCCAACCATGACCCACCCATGTCATTCCGAGGGCCGCCCACCCCGCCCCTCTGCATGCCTCCGTGCCTGCGGGCGGCCCGAGGAATCTCCAACGCATCACAGCGGAGATTCCTCCCGCCGTCGTAGCAGGGCGGGAGGCGTCCAGGGGCGGCGACCGCGGTCGGAATGACATGGACGTTCAGTGTCATGCCGAGTTTCGATGGCCGGCTGGTCACTGGCGTGAGCAGAAATCGTGTATGTTTCTGAGGAGCGCCCCGGCCCGGATGCCCGTTGGTGGCATCACGTCCAGACGGCGCGAGGAATCTCCTGTGCTGATCGGTGACCGATTCAGTGACCATCGTTGGGGATGCCTCCCGCTGCCCGGGACGAGCGCCCATGTCCAGACGACGCATGGGGCGGCGGTCGGAATGACATGGACATGCATCGAATCACAACGGCCCTCCATGTCACCCCGAACGCACATGAGGGGTCTACGAGGAACATCATGGGAGATTCCTCGCGCCGTCTGGGAGTAACCCACTGTCTACTCCTGACCAACGCGACATGCAGCGTACCAAACCGCTATCACACCCGCTCGCCCATAATCCCACAGCAGCCCTGTTCCCGATCAACTCACAAGTGATCGTCTTACTTCAAGAAGCTCTTGCTGCCCGACGCCAGCAGGAGGCTAAAGCCAGCGAGAAACCCGCTTAACCGCTCGCCCGAAAGGGCGGCAGCTTGCGGCGGGTTCCCGAAGCTCAAACTAATCACTATCTTCAGGTTGATCATACCAGCGGGAACGATTATTTTTCTGAACTGAAAGTGTTTCCAGTTATTATTCCGCCAGTATTCCGCCATTCTGTCGGAATATTCTATTGTTTAGGCATGAGCAAGCTATATGTGCGCACCAATTTCGGTATATACACAGGTTACAGCGTATGTCACCAGCATCATATCTGTCTGCATAGAGTTTGCGCTTGCCAAATTGTTATCTCCGATCTTATCTCATATTCATAAAATGTATGCTATACTTGCAACCACTGTATGGTAGTCCTGTGATGATTTTATAAGGCCATGCGCTGATAATTGGCACCCTGGCCCGGGAGCCACGAAGTGCATCGGTGTCTATCCCACCAGTTGCAACGCCAGGAAATATGAAAGGCTATGGATACTGGTTTGTCGTTGCCATCATCGACTGGCCTGGCCTGGCCTACCAGGCTGCCACTGTTGCGTGTTCGTTTGACACTGCGCCTGCTGGAAGATGCTCCCTTGCCAGCCTACAAAGGCGGCATGCTTCGCGGTGGCTTTGGCTACGCTTTTAAGCGCTCCTCCTGTCCACAACCATGTTGGGATCGTGACACCTGCGCCGTTGAGACGCTTTGTCCATACCGCTGGGTTTTCGAGACACCTCGACCGCCTGATGTAGAGCATCTGCACAACCTGCGTGATGTGCCACGTCCCTTTGTGATTGACCCACCGACAGATCGACGTACGCACTATGCTGCTGGCGACACGATTGAGTTTACGCTGACGCTGATCGGCAATGGCATCAGCTACCTGACCTATTTTCTATTTGGCTTCGAGCAACTGGCGCATATGGGCCTGGGTGGTCGATCCGGGCGCGCACGCTTAGAGCGGGCCGAAGCACTCCGCCCCTGGCAGCCAGTTGGTCAGGTGATCTACCAGGATGGGCGCACGTTGTCGGGGATTGAAGAGAGTACACATGCCTATTACTATGATGCACCAGCGGTGGCATTACAGGCTGCGTCCCTGCCTGGCGATCTGCTGCTCACACTCCGCACGCCGCTGCGGATCAAGTACCGCGGTGACTGGCTGCAGAGCGTTAATCCAGCCGCGCTCGTGCAGGCGGCCTGCTGGCGTATCAATGCGCTCTCGGTGTTTCACGGCGATGGCCCATGGCCGGTGAACCACCGCGCACTGGTAGAGCAGGCGCAAGCCATTGTGGTTGAGCATGAACAGGTGCGCTGGGAGGATTGGGAGCGTATGTCGCGTCATCGTCCGGACGCGGGCCGCATGAAGCTTGGCGGTCTCGTGGGTAGCGCCGTTCTGCGGAATGTTCCGCCGGATGTGTGTACGGTGCTGCTCTTCGGCAGTCTGGTGCATCTTGGCAAGGCCTGTGTCTTTGGGCATGGAGCGTATCGGATGGAGGCGGAAAGTTCGCTAAACAACCCCAGGTAACAGATCGGTTCATATACGCAGATTCTGTTGTTAATCAACGTTCAGGAGAGGAAAGTATTCACCATGGCAAGCCGACTGATCAAGCTTGAGGATGGAACTCTGGTTGAGGTCGAGGCCCTTCCCAATGATGTAAACCAGATTGCTGCTTCGGATGCTGCCAAGAAAGTTGATGAATCGATTGATCGTATTCATCCGATCCTTGTACGTGCCTGTCGCCCAATTATGGCAGCCTGGAATGAGTTAAGCAAGGAAATGGACATTGAACATGGCGAGGTGGAACTTGGGCTGAGTTTTGAAGCTGAGGGCAATGTCTACGTAGTTCGAGGCACCGCGAGCGCCAATCTTGTGGTGAAATTGACGCTCAAGCCAAAATCGTAGATGTCGAGATCTCGTTTTTGGTCGGCAAGGGGGGGGGGCAAATCCTGGTAAGAGCAGAGATGACGCGCAGGTTCTTGTAAGGTAGCCTGGTCATTGCACTGAAAGAGGAGAGTAGCCATGTTGACACGCCAGCAGATCGAGCATCAGCGAACCTTACTCAAGACGGCTCGCGATCATCTGGCGGTTCTTTTAAACCAGCATCTCAGTTTTGGAGCGTATGTGCCACCATACATCGTGACAGAGATTGTGCGCTATCGGGCTGAGATCACGCAGATCAAGCAGGTGCTGGGCGATGCTGGTGTACCGGTGGATGATGCCCCCAATGACGAGGCGGCGTCTAACACTGTGGATGCTGTCAGATCTACCTCAGCAGGCAGTTCCTCGTCGGCTGCGCAGCGCGAGAGTGCTATTCCCGGTGCTCAGTCCCCTCATAGCAGCGAAACCGCCAGTGCGACTCCAGACACTCCACAGAATAGTAGTCACAATAGCAGTGCGTCGGTCGTGCGTATTATGAGCGTCGATACAGAGAATACTGATTTCGGCACTGGCTTTGTCATCGCTCGTGATGCGGCGGAAGATGTGGCCTTTGTGGTCACATGTGCGCATGTAGTGCGCAGTGTCAAACCCGCCCCAATGATCTATATGCTTCCGGCGACCATCGTAGCAATTGACGAGAGTGAGCGCATCGATCTCGCTGTTCTTCGGGTTGTAGGATTAGATGAGATTACGCCACTAGAAACACAGCATTCAGTTGATGAAAATTGTACAGTCACCATACCTGGCTGGTCACGCTACGGCAAGCATCCACGACTGCTATCTCTGGATGCGAAGCTTGATCGGAAGACCTACATTGATGGTACTGCTCCACGCCAGCGTCTTGATGCCTGGGCAGTAGCGGTTTCCGATACCTGCAATTATCCTCTGCAGGGTGGTTACAGCGGCGCTCCTGTTATCGATCCTGATAGTGGGAAGGTCGTTGCTGTCGTTTATCTTGCAGAAGACAACGGCAAACGTGGGATGGCTGTGTCGATCAGTGCGCTTGCTTTGATCTGGTCTGATATGCCGGAGACTCAATGCACCTGTATACCAACATCCACTCCTGATCTTATCCAGACTCCTGTTCCTCCCATCGTTCATGTGTATCTTGCGGCCCATCAACGATTGCGCGGGATAGCCCATGGACAATCGGACGAAATAGTGATTGATTGGACACAGATGTTTGTTTCTGACGACCCCGATACTGACATCTGGGAGCAAAAACTTATTCCCGATCTAGAACGGCATATGCAATCGTTCCGTCGCAATGAGCAGAAGCGAATCGCCCTGCGCGCCGACGCACGAAATACAGCCGGTCTAGTTTTTGGATACGTCTTCTGCGAACGTTCAGGCTTCCACATTCAGTACACTGATCGGGAAGGTTCAATCTGGTATACCGACGACGCAGGTCATACACCATCGCCGGTAAATCGTAGTGAGACAACGGTACGCAAGAAGGGAACCGATACGATTGTGGAGCTGGCGGTGACGCAAGGAGTACAATCGGTGCGCGTGCCAGTTGATGCACGGATAACCTCAGAGCGTTTGCCAGTACGAAAACGCATTATGCTCGAACTGCCAGACAAGCCACTCCGAATTACGCCTGGCGAAGGCAATGTCATTGCCAGGCAAGTATGCGATATTATCAGCGACGAGGCTATACCCGGCGGGATAGTGCATATTTTTGGCGCATTGCCTCTTGGGATAGCTATTCTAATTGGATGGAGTCTCAAGGCAGGGAGAACTGTTCAGTGGTATGAACTCGATCTTGATCAGAACTACAGGCCAACATGTCTGTTGCGAACCTGAGATTCATCTGTAGCCTGATGAGTATAGCTAGTACAAAGTGTAAATTGACTGAGCCATCGACTTTTGCAATGCAAAACGCCCAATCCGTACTTTGGTACTTTGGAGGTGACACGTTTGAGTGAGCAAGAACGGCAACATATCGTTGAACTCCTGGCGATCCAACGGCGGAGGCTTGGAGAACTGGAGAAACAGGCAGCTACCCTTGGCCTGCATACGCCCCCTCATGTGGTGATCGAAATGGAAGACATTCGGCGTGCAATTGCCGACCTGGAATCGCAACTGGATCGCGCCCGTGCAATTCCGGTAGGGCTATTCTCTTTTGCCCTCGAGGCTATCGACACCCCCGATGCACGCGTGCTTGATTGGACGGCCTATTTTCCGCCAAAGTCGCCACCGGCTGCACCGCCAGTCTGGGCTGAAACGCTTCTGCCAGCACTGGAAGATCTGCGGCAGGATCTGGCACAGTTGCCCTATAAAGCTATTGCGCTGCGGATCAGGGCGGTGCTGTCTGCCGGACTGGCATTTGGCTATGTATTTCGCGTGACAACTGGTTTCCGGCTCTGGATTGAACAACAGACATCTGCTGTCGATGGCAGATGGCAGAACGAGTGGTGGGACAGCAATGCTGCGCCATCGCCGAATGCCACCCTTCTGAATGAGGAGGCACGCACGCTGCGTGAAGATGCGGGTGAATGCCTGATCGAACTGGCGATTAGCCAGGATACCGAACGCACAGTCGATTCCTGGTTGGCGACGGCTAATCTGCCGCTGTCACGCCACATCGTTCTGCGCCCACCTGAGGGGCCAGGCCGTGAGACAGTCAAGGGCAATGCGCATGCAATGGCGCTGGTACGCCAGATTGAACAGGTTATCAGCCGGGTACGTGCCGATCAACCGCAAGGAACGATCCATTTGCTTGGAGCAATGCCGGTTGGTCTCGCGGTGCTGGTGGGTACGCGTTTGAACCGCCGCGGGCCAGTTCAGTGCTATGAATTTTATCAGAACAGGTATGTGGCGTCGTGTAGCCTTGATTGAGATTTAGAGGAGAGAAATGTGCGTAGCATTCAGATTGAAATGGAGACCGTTACCCCGCTGTTTCTGAGTGGGGCCGATCAGCAGAAGAACGAGTTGCGCGCACCTGCTTTCCGTGGCGCACTCCGCTACTGGCTGAGGGCATTGCACGGTGGTATAGATCCCTCGCTTGAGAAGCTTGCTGAGTTAGAACGTGACGTATTCGGCGATACAACGCGTGGCTCGTCACTAACGTTGCGCGTACGTGGTCAACCAGAGACAAGGGAATGGTATCCCAGTGGTGCGCAGCGTGGTCTACAGTATCTGCTCTTCTCGATACGCCAGCGTGACCAGAAAACCCGGTCGGACATCATTCGACCGAGTATACCAACCGGCGCATCCTTTCAATTGGTGCTGCAACAACACGGCAAGACACCTGACGATAACGCGCTACTCCATGGAATGAGTGCTCTCTGGCTGCTTTGCAATCTCGGCGGGCTTGGCACACGCAGCCGCCGGGGTGTGGGCAGCCTCTCCATACGGGACGTGACATATACGGCAAGCAATGACTCACAGGGCAGCCAGATCCAGGGGTTATTAAACCAATTGCCGCAACTGAAGACATATGCAAAGACTCCCGAAGAGCTTAGATCTTCAATTACGGATGGTCTGCGTCGCCTCTGGGGTGAGCATCCACCGGTACGAAGCGACGGTTCAAGGCTACTGTCTGATTTCGATCAACTGCACCCGGATTACTGTCGTATTCTCGTGTTGCAGAAACCACGAACCCGCAAAAACGATACGGGTACCTGGAACCGCTGGGATGAGGCGCTTGAGTCGCTTGGGCAGGCGTTCAAGGCGTATCGCGCTGGCCTGGATGACGACCGGCGACAGGTTGGTGCGTTGTTGATGGGACGGGGCATACGAACACCTGATACTATTCAACGGGCCGCGTTTGGTTTGCCCATTGTCTTCTACTATCGTGGAGCCGGCCAGTCGGCGCTTGAGGGCGACGTCCATGATCGGCGTGCCTCGCCACTGCATATGCATATCACCCGGCTTGCTAACGACACGTTTGTGCCTGTCGTGACCTGCTTCAAGGCCCAACTTCTCCCCAATCGCGGGAAAGATCGCGAGCAACTAAAGCTACCACATCTTAATAGACGTAACGATAACGATCCCTACCTTCTTGACCAGCCTGATCTGCGGGAACTGGATCGATGGCTTGACGCGCTTCTCAGTGGCATCGATCCGTTGGATCAATCGCTGGAGGTCGAGCTATGAGCAGGCATTTGTTACTCTGGACACTGGCAGGCGTACAACCATTCATTGAGGCTGCGCGCAAGACCCAGGATCTCTGGATCGGCAGCTACATGTTGTCCTATCTTATGGAGGGAGCCCTGGAGCCAGTCGCGAGCCGAGCTGAACAACTTATCTATCCCGCCCAGACAACGATGCTCCCGAATTCGTATGTTGCTGATTTGCCAAATAAGCTGGTTGCGATCTGCGAGACTGGGTCTACGAAGGCTATTGCCGAGCAGGCTCAGCAGGCATTTTATGAGCGATGGACTACACTACAGCAACGTGTCTGGCGCAGACTATCCAGGCAGGTGGCAGCGATCACACCAACAAAGGATCAGTGGGATGCGCAAATTGATCCAGCTTCGCTTTTTGAAGTTTATTGGGTTGCTGTGCCTTATGACGATAATCACTACGGTGCTTGCTATCAGCGCCTTGAGGCAGCAATGTGGGCGCGTAAACAGACGCGTACCTTCACCCAGTATCCTCAGCAAGGTGAAAAGTCGACCATCACCGGCACTGAACTTGCGCTTCAGCAAGCTGGCAGTACTCGGCAGGATGTCCGCAGGCTCTGGGCAGCGATAGGCGAGGTATATGGCAACAAGCTTATTCGTGTCGATGGTGGTGAAAGACTTTCTGCAATCGATGCGGTGAAGCGGTTGGCCGCTTCAAAAAAGGGAACCGGGCCGAACCCACTCGAGGTCGACTTCAATCGTTTTCCCTCAACCAGTACTATCGCTGCTGCGCCGTTCGTTGCTGCCGTGCTAACCCATGCCGACAAGGTGAGTGGCAAACTTGTAGCCTGGCGCTCTCGATTAAACCAGTTCACAGGCCAGACAACACTTGTTGATGACAGCCACGCTGATGTGCTGCCCTACTTGAAACGACGTTGTGTCGAACAAACTGAAAAGACGCCCTGGACATCGGCCCACACCGGGCATGACCCCCGGCAATTCTTGCTCAAGCAGGATGGCGATACGCTCTTCGCTGCGACCTATACGCTTAAACGGTTGCAGCGCGACCATGAGCTTGCCTTGTCTGATGATCCGCAAGCGCGAGAGGTACTTGAGCAACAGTGTCAAGATACGATTAAGGCACTCCGAGAGTTAGTCGAAGCAGTTCGCAAGGCTGCAACAGAGCAGTACCCGGATTCAGTAACAGAGCAGTACCCGGATTCAGTTCCCCCACCTGTCCCCTACTTCGCCGTGTTGCAGATGGACGGCGATAATATGGGCAATACTATTCGCGCCCTCGATGATGTTGAAGGCCACAAGAAGCTGAGCCGGGCGCTCTCGACTTTCGCACGAAACATTGTTCGTGAATTGGTCGAAGACAAGCATCTTGCAAGGTTGGTCTATGCTGGCGGCGACGATGTGACGGCGCTTGCGCCCACAGCGGTTGCACTCACCCTTGCCGACTCACTGCGCGACAGTTTTGCTACGAACATTCATTCGGAAATGGAGATACTAATGAGTGCAAGCACTGGCATTGCTATCGCGCATCACCAGGATCCGCTTGGACGGACAGTTCATGCGGCCTGTGATGCCATTGATGCGGCCAAAGAACACTATGGGCGTAATGCCCTGGTGGTCACGCTGTTGCGCCGCTCTGGTGAGCAGACTAGTGTGGGGCTACCCTGGACAGATACAAGTGGCCGTCCGCTTGTGCCAATCCTGGAGGAAGTTACTCGACACTATCGGACCGGCAGGCTCTCACCTAAGCTTGGTTACGTTCTTTTAACCGAGGCTCCCATCCTGGCGGTGTTACCTGTTGCGGCACAGCAGGCCGAAATAAAGCGCCTGCTCACGCGCCAGCGTGCTTCGCCTGAGGCACTGTCAGACAAACAGGTTGCGAATCTAGCGGCTGATCTGATAGTCGTTGTGCAAGCGATCGAACAACGTCTTGGGAGCATAGAGAACGCCCCGCTTGAACTGCGCATGCCCGGTCCACGGCAAGGTATCGTCGAGCTTGGCGGCTGGCTATCACTGCTCGCATTTCTGGTACGAGGAGACCGTACATGATACGCGTATTTATCGAACCGACCGATGTACTGGTGTTCCGCACCGGTCTGCCTTTCGATGCTGGTCAGGATAGCTACGCCGCTGGAATGTTTCCACCTTCGCCGGAGCCGCTGCAGGGGGCGCTGCGTACCGTCCTCGCACGCGCACTCGGCAGGAACCGATCCCTCAGCGAGACGTTTGCGATCCACGCAGCAACACTGGGTGATGAGACTCAACCAGGTCGCTTTCGTATGCGCGGCCCGTTCCTGGCTCGAACTAACCCGACAAATCCAGGCCACATTGAACGGCTCTATCCGCCGCCTGCTGATCTCTATTGCGACCGAAGCGGTGTGACACGCGGGCTTCGGCCTGTTGAATTAACTGAGCAGAGCGATGTGCTTACCTCCTGGCCAGATGATGTGGCTCTGCAACTGTTCGCAGGCAGCAGTGCGAGTAAGGAGGACAGGCCCTTTAAGCACTGGCTGACCAGCGCCGAACTGCTTGCCTGGCAGCGGGGTGACGAGGCTTCTATCGCTGGTATCACGGGCGTGTCCCCAAGCAAGCTCTGGACGAACGAGCCGCGCATCGGTATCAAGCAAAATCCGGAATTCCGGTCAGTTGAAGACGGCTTTCTCTATCGGCTTGAGTTTGTACGTTTGCTACCTGGTGTCGGTCTTGATATTGATATCTGGCTTGAGGGGAATGGCGAACTAGATGAAGCTGGCCTGAAGCAGTTTATGAATGGTGCTACTGCACGACTCGGGGGTGAGGGTCGTAGTGTGCGCTTTCATCTTCTACCGCTAATAGCCGATCTGGCTCCCCCGACACGTAAGCGCTCGCGACTGTATCTGGCGACGCCTGGGGTTCTTGCTGAAGGCTGGCGACCAGCCGGCAACGATTGGTCAACGCTGACACATGCAGCACCAGATGCTGTCGCAATCGGGCGGTATCAGTCGCTCGGTGGCTGGCACATGCGTATCAACCCATCACGCAATGCACCAATCCCGTTGAGTGACAATAGCGGTGGTCACAAAATACTTGTGCGGGGGATTCCTGCTGGAAGTGTCTACTTTTTCAACAAGCAGATTGATTGGTCATCGATCAGTCGATTCACCGACGACGATCAGAAGAGCAAAATCGGCTACGGGGTAGCCGTTGAAGGAAGGTGGTAAGATGGCGTCTTCGATACTGTATCTCTACCTTGAATCGCCACTGCATGCTGGTACAGGCAGTGGTCTGGGAACGGTCGATCTGCCAATCCAGCGTGAGCGTCACACCGACTACCCACTGGTTCAGGGCAGCGGGATTAAGGGTGCATTGCGTGAGCTTGCAACCCAGAATAGCAGGAACCAGACAGTAGCCAAGGGAGATAAGGGGGATCTCTATGCAGTCTTTGGCCCAGAAACACCTAATGCCGCGGATCACGCTGGTGCTCTGACCGTTGGTGATGCGCGTCTGCTGCTCTTCCCGGTACGCTCATTGCGCGGTGTCTTTGCCTGGATCACCGCTCCACTGGTGCTGCGTCGGCTCCTCCGCGATGTCGCCCAGGTAAGCCAGATACCCCCCGACTGGCAGATTGACCTTGCTGACGATGATGGCGAAACGCCAACCGCGCTGGTCTCGACAGCGAACGGCGTTATGTTGCAGGACGAAAGCCTCGTATTGGAGGAATATACGTTCAGGGCACAACCGGATGCGCAGATTGATACATTTGCAACCTGGCTCAGGGCACAATTGGTCGGGCTAGACGCATGGTGGGCCCAGCGCCTTATGTCGCACCTGGTTGTGCTGCCAGATAGCGTCTTCCGTGACTTCGTGCTCCACTCAACTGAGGTTGTCACACGGGTGAAGCTCAAAACTGAAACAAAAACGGTGCAGGAAGGTGCCCTATGGACGGAGGAGAATCTGCCGACTGATACCCTGCTCTACTGCCCATTGATGAGTGTCAGGCCCCGCCGCAGCGCGCCAACAGTGACTAGCGATACAGAAGTACTCAGGTTCGTCGCGAACATCGCCAATAATGTTTTCCAGCTTGGCGGCAACGAAACTGTTGGGCGGGGTTTTGTACGACCATTCTGGAGTTTGGAGGTAGCCCAATGAATGCAGCAGATCGGAAGGTGAGTCGCCAGCGGCGTACTGAGCAGGATCGGGCCAGCCTGGCATGGAATAAAATAAGCGAGATCAGTGAGCGGGAGACTACTGATGTTAAAAAGAAGTACCATACGCTGGCACGCCAGCTTGGTGCTTTGACGCACACCAATGGCCTGACACAGACGCTTGCGTTCCTGATGGCGAAAGCAGCCAAGAAGGACGATCAACAATCAAAAGCCGAAGCACGTGCTGCTACTCTCTTGCTTGCGTGCCTTTGCGAAAGTTTGGCACCTCTGATTGGACAAGAAGCTGCCGCAACGAGAAAAAGTCTTATGAAACATCTTTTACTAGAGCCGAGTTATGTCCATCGCCGGGCTACGGTCGAAGTGCTGGCATTCGCACGCTGGCTCAGTCGCTTCGCCGAGGCCGAACTGCCCAGCGAAGAGAAGCCATCTCATAACAACGACGATCAGCCTGAAAAAGCATCACCCTCACAGGAGCGCGGCGATGGCCAATAAGTTTTATTTGCCTGGTGATACTGCCCGGCTCGTCGAGCAATATGAGAATGACTGCCAGCATCCTGGTCTACGCCTTGAGAAATATATTCCCAAAGTAGTCATTGATCGCGAGACAAAAAGTAGCGGTGGTGGAGGGCGCGAGCGCTCTGCACGTGTTGAGTGGTTAGAAGAAGTTGCCAGGCAGTGGAATAGCGGAGATGAGTCATATCAGGTATGGGAACACGCATCTCGACGCTGGGGGCAGATGGTTCAGGCACTTCAGGCAACCGACTATGCGTGGACAATGACGCTCGATGGACGACTCATTGTCGGCATGGGTCGGGAAACGGTCCTCGAAACCGGACTAACACTCCACCATACCTGGGGCTTGCCACTTTTGCCGGGCAGTGCCCTTAAGGGTCTCACCCGTTCGTGGGCCGAGCTTGAGATAGACAACCCGGATGCCGTGCGGCGGGTGTTTGGCTGGGCTTCAAACGAAACGCTGCATACGAAGACCCGGTTGGAAGCATCCGGGTCAACCTCAACAGTCGCGTCTTCTGATAGCAGTGGCATCTCAGATGCGCACATTGGCAGTGTGATATTTCTTGATGCTCTACCAGTTTTTTACCGTCAACCAGCGCGGCGCACAAAAATGGTTGTTGACATCATGAATCCACACTACAGCGACTATTATACTGATGGTATAAACCAGAAACCACCTGCCGGCTATCTTAATCCAGTTCCAATCTTCTTTCTGGCCGTAGAAGGTGGTGACTGGCGCTTTGCTGTTGTCCCACGTACGCCAGCATCCGCGAACGATGCCAGGCTGGCGCAGACATGGCTGCGAGACGCACTCGAGAATCTGGGTGCGGGTGGAAAAACTAGCGCTGGCTATGGTTACTTCCTTACGATCGCAGATTCGTCGTCCGATGTCACAACCGAGAAAGATTCATCTGCACCAGTTGTTCTGCGTCATTTTATTCAACGTGTGGAAAGCAGTAATGCCGGATTGCTGCCAGATATTATGCCCGAATGGCGTGAATTGCCGCTGGATATACGGAAGGCAGCGGCCCAGGTGATGATCAATTGTGCAATGAAGATTTTTAAGGTGAACAAGCTTGAGAAGAAGGCCTGGTATCGAGAGCTTGTGGAAGCAACACAGGAATAATATCTGTTGTTATCTGACAGCATTGCTTCTTGATCACAGTTGATGGAAAATACTAACCCGCGACACATACCCTCCCAAAATGGTCGTCGCGGGTTCCCCACTGCCTCTCCCACATCCTACTTCCACACTAAACCCCTACACCTCAAATCGAGTAACTCATAAAAAAAAGAGTTAAGCTTGAGAAGATATCACTAGTTCTCCTCAACCTTCCGTCGTATGCTGAATGCACCATAGAAGCACATGCGCATATATGGTTTCTGGCATTCTAAAGATAGTAACCGTTCAGGCGGTACCTGCGCCAGCGGGGGCGCGGGGGCCTGCGGCCCGCGCAAAACCGTCTTGTCGGCCCGTTGGGGCGGCTTTGCCGCCCCAACGGGCCGACAAGACGAGACTCCGGGAGGGGCAACGCCCCTCCCGACCACCCCACCTGAACGGTTACCTAAAGACATGGGCTAAATGTCAGCATTCGATCATTATCTCCTGTAAGGAAGGATCTAGCCACCATGAAACTATGTACCCTGTCGAGGTCAAACCGCCAGTTCTGGCGGCAAATCTGGAACAACTGCTTGCCGTCCGTACTCTTCTGGGGTTGTTATGCCATCATCACGGTCTTCTGCACACGAGGCAACCGTATATGTGGGGCGCGTTATGGCTTCTAAACATCGATGCAATCGCAACGCGTCGAAGGGGGCAGAATCGTCTCTGGCGCATCTGCGCCAGCCACTCTTGCTTCAGGTTGATGGCACGCCTGGTCTGCCGCCTGGTGGACTGGCCGGCATTGGGGTAGTTGTGCGCTGGCCGACTGGCGGAGTCATTACTTCGCGCTGTCTGCGTGCGACGGCGTTGACCTGCAATGAGGCTGAATACCAGGCAGTTATCGCTGGACTGGAGTTGATGCAGCGCAACTTTGCCGGTGCGCCGGTACGTTGTATGAGCGATAGTCGGGTTGTGGTTGAGCAACTCACCGGGCGTTGCCAGGTGCGTGCCGGACGGCTGGAGCCACTCTATGCTCGTGCGGCTGCGCTGGTGGCTCAATTTGAACGGCTCGAAATTATCGCCATTCCGCGCACATTGAATCGCCTTGCTGATGCGCTGGCCTGGGAGGCGCTCTCCGGCCGGCGGCGGATTATTCATTATGAATCTCCCGACTCTGACGTGAAAGTAGAAAGTAGAAAGTAGAAAGCTGGTGCTACACAAAAAGTGGTACTGGCAAGATGCCGGTGCTTCTGATCTGCCAGAGGCTAAACCACTCCGTGGATGGAAGACCACGTAATTCCTATCATTACACAAGTTATGCGGTCGTCCATCCAACGGGCGGATATCGCCTCCGGCAGGGTGGAAGAAAACATCTTTTGTTCCCGATTTTTTCGCCTCCGGCGAAAAAATCGGGAACAAAAAAGGTCATGTACCACGCTGCCGCAGGCGAAACAGGTTTTTCGGACGATCAAACGCCTGGTTTGTACGCCACCGCGTAACTCGTGTAATGACATAAAGGAGCATGCTGTGCCAATCTTGCCAAAATATAGAGGACCGTCGCTGCTTGAACAGGCGACGAGTTGTGAGAATTTGACCCTGGCTTACCGGCGGGTACGGTCAAATATCCGCCTGGATCGACGTGGGCGCAGTGCCGGCGTTGATGCGGTGACGCTGCGCGATTTTGAACATGACTGGTCTAACCAGATGGCACAACTCGCCGCCGAGTTGCAGAATGGCACCTATCGACCGCTGCCAGCACGATACGTTACGATCCCCAAGCGCGACGGCGGTCAGCGTGCGATTGCTGTGCTATCTATTCGCGATCGTGTGGCCCAGCGCGCATTCCAGCAGGTTCTTGATCCGATTTTTGATCCACTGTTTCTCGATTGCTCGTATGGATGTCGCCCATATGTGGGTGTGCCTGATGCGCTGGCACATGTCGTTCGCTATGCCAACCAGGGTCTGACCTGGGTAGTCGATGCTGATATTACAAGCTACTTCGACATGATTGACCAGCGTATTTTGCTCGGGCTGATCCGGCAGCGCATAGACGAAGTGCCGGTTTTGCGCCTGATTGCCCAGTGGCTTGCTGCGGGTGCTATGTCACCCTCACCCTCTGATGAGGTTCCACCGGCATGGCGACTGCTCGTGCTAGAGCGTGGTTGGGAGGCAATGACGACCCTGATCGATAAGGGCAGCCAGGCCTTGCAGTCGGGATCACCGCTTGCCGCCAGTGATCCCTATGCCGCCGCGCTGTGGGAGTCTTCTCGTCACGGGCCGGGCAATGGCACTGAAACCTGGACGCATTCCTCCACGCAACCACTTCTTGATCAGCGGCTCTGGTCAGCGCTGTCGCTGGCCCAGCCGGTACTCGCTGGAGCGCGTCGGGCACTGCCGCTAATGAGTCAGATTGGTAGTCCACATCTTATTGCCGCAGGTGCAGTGACTGTCGGCATGCTGGCGGCAAGTGAAATTGTCCTGCGCCGCCAGCCAGGAGGACTGCGCGGCACGCCGCAGGGCAGCGCACTCTCGCCGCTGCTGGCGAATATCTATTTGCATCCTTTTGATATGGCTCTCACTGCGCAGGGGTTGAAGCTGGTGCGTTTTGTCGATGACTTTGTGATTATGTGTCCGTCACGTCAGGATGCTGAACGGGCACTGGAACTGACTCGTCGTCAACTGGCAGTCTTACGCCTGGAGCTGCATGCTGAGAAAACGCGGATTGTCGATTACCACGATGGGCTGGCGTTTCTTGGTCAGGCATTATTGCCGCGCCAGCGTGGTCCGCGTATGACCGATGGGCTGGCAAGCTTTGCCCAGGCTGAGCAGGTTCTCCGCGACGCGGCTTCGCATATGCGCCGGTCGTTTCAGCGGGGAAATGGCCATGTGTCTGAACAGCAGCCATTAGAGACGTAGTATACGCCTGGTTTAGTGACAAGTGACGAGTGCGAAGTGACGAGATGCGCATATGGCTTGCAGATGCCTTCACATATATGTCCATTTCCGCATAGATTGCTTGATTTTGCACCAGGCAGCACGGCTCGCTGTCTTAGACATGGTTCACGTTTACTTTACACATGCAGGAAGCCTGTTAAAGCGTTCTGGTGAACCAGACGCCCTCACCCCTGCCCCCTCCTTTCACGGGTAGGTTTTTTCCGTAGGGACGCGCTTCTGCGCGTCCGCATGGCGTCCTGATGCGGAACACGTTCCCACGGACAGGCAGAAGCCTGTCCCTACGGATGGCGTTCCAACGCCATCCATCGAAAAACCTACCCCTGTGAGCCTGCCCCCTCTCCCTCAGGGAGAGGGGGGAGATGGGGCAGTCTGGTGGCGAAAGCTCCGCTTTCGCCACCAGACTGCCCCGTCCTGCTCCCCGCCCCTTGCAGGGGCGGGGGCCGGGGGGTGGGGTGATTCACGGCAGGATATTCGCTCATACGTGTAAAGTAAATCTAGTCGTCCTGAAACCATGTCTGACCTTCCAGAGGTTTAGCGAGCCGTGTGTTGATACAACAGAAACGACACGGAAGGAAAACAACAATGGCAACAATGTATGTTCAAGAGCAGGGTGCCACGGTTCGCAAGAAGAACCAGCAGATTCTAGTGATTAAAGATGGACAGACGCTGCGCGAGGTGCCGCTTCAGACGGTCGACCAGATCGTGTTGATGGGCCGGGGTGTCCAGATTTCAACTGCGCTGCTGGTCGATCTGGTTGAACGAGGTGTGCCGGTGCTGCTCACCAACCAGCGTGGTAGTCGTCTGTACGGCATGTGGAACGGTGGACCATCGCGCTTTGGGGAGCTACGCACGCAACAAATCTATGCTCTTAATGACCCGGCCCAGGCACTGGCGATCGGTCGTGCAATTGTGACGGCCAAGCTGGCCAATCAAAAAGCTATGCTTGCAGCGACACGCTGGAATGCTGCCGCGACAGCAATCACGCAGATCGACAGGCAACTGGCCAGTATTGCTACCGCAGCAACGATTGACATTGTGCGAGGGTATGAGGGTGCCGCTGCCGCAGCATATTTCGGCGCCTGGCGCACGTCGCTGCCTAGAACCTGGGGCTTCACTGTCCGTGCGTATCATCCACCGCCCGATCCGGTCAACGCGATGCTGTCATTCGGCTACACGCTGGCACTCAACGACGTGCTTGCGGCTGTGCATCAGGTTGGTCTTGATCCTTATCTGGGGACGTTTCATGTGACCGAAGCCGGCCGGCCATCGCTTGCTCTGGATCTGCTCGAAGAATTCCGCCCGCTGCTGGTCGATCGCCTGGTAATCGGGCTTATCAGCACCGGTACGATTACACGTGCTCAGTTCGAACGGCCTGCGCAGCGTCCAGAGGCGGTTTATCTAAACCAGGACGGGCGTGCCCTGTTTGTTTCGCGCTATGAGTCGCTGTTAGCGGGAACGGTACCCCTGCCATCGGGCGAGCAAACTACGGCCAGGCGGGTTCTGTTGTTGCAGGCGCAGGCACTTGCGCGGGTTATCCGCGGCGAGCAGGAAGCATATGTCGGGTTTACGCCGGGATCATGACATGTTCGCCTTCGGCGAACATGTCATGATCCCTTTTGTTCGCACCTTTTTCGCCGGAGGCGAAAAAGGTGCGAACAAAAAATAATTTCTTCCGCCGGGCGGATATCGCCTCCGGCAGGGTGGAAAAAGATTATCTTTTTCAAACTTTTTTCGCCGGAGGCGAAAAAAGTTTGAAAAAAAAGACATAAAATTCCGCGCTGCCGCAGGCGAAACAGGTCTTTCGGGCGATCAAACGTCCGGACTGTTTACATACCGCGTAACGCCTCTCATTGTGGCCAATGTACATCTGGTTATTGCAGGAGTGAGGTTCGAATGTTCACTGTGATCAGTTATGATATCGTCGATGATAAGCGGCGTACAAAGGTGATGAACTTGCTCAAGGGCTATGGTACACATGTGCAATATAGCGTCTTCGAGTGCGATCTGACCACTCCGCAGCTTGCGCAACTCGGGCGTGAGTTGCTGGATCTGATCGACCGCAATGTTGACAGCGTACGTTGTTATCTGCTTGATAGTGCAGCAGTTCAGCGCATCCGTGTGCTTGGCATCGGCCAGGTAACTAGCCAGCCGCTTTATATTATGATCGGTGGCCAACCCACCGGCACAGATCTGCCGGCCCGCAATATGGTTCGCCGCACAAAGAAATAGTAACCATATTATGATGTGAAACGGACATGCCCTATGCTATATGGGCACAGGCGGAGCGCACTGCCGGTTACGCTGCTGGCGGATCTGCGACGGCAGCCGGGCTGGAACCGGTATTCCTGGCGATGAGGTGTGGGGGAGCAGTTCCAGAATTCGATCCACCCGAAATGTGCGCTCTGCACGCGATGCGACACAGTAGGCGCGTAGATACCAGATCTCCCCATGGCGCTCCAGGTCGAGAGGTCGTATAACTCGTCCAGACGATCGCTGGCCCAGACGATCCTGGTATCCCATGACAACAAGGCGACGCCGTCGTAGTGCCTCACCAAGCATTCGCACTGTTGCGGTGACGGGCAGGGCTGGTGTAGATGAACCAGCACACGGCTCTTCATCGTCCCCCCTGACTGGTGGGGCAACCAGTTTATCAGTGATAGGCCAGGAGACTGGCTCGTACTCGGATGCAGCCCTGGCGTCAGCTACATCGTATGCCACACCTGGCATACATCCGGCAGGAAACCAGCAAAAGCCTGCGTCGTCGGCTGGTGATAGGGTTTCTCCGGCAGGTTCGGCAGGAACCACATGCCAGGTCTTTAGCTGTGTCCGGGCTGCTGTTACGACTGCACGGAGTGATGGTGGTACATTCATAGCAAGCCGGTGCTCGACCTGGTCGTCCAGGAGCAAAGGAGCATCAGGTGGTGCATACTGCCGGTAGAACGCGCAGGCCAGCAAGAGCGCGGCCCGTTCTCCTGGCATCAAGTCAGATGGTGGCACTGCTGCTGGTGCAACATCGATGCTCACCGCCAGAGACTCACGCTGGAGCGCACGGGTTAGCGCAGGTAGCTGCTCAGCATCGACAAGCGCGATCCCTGGCGCAGGACGGGCACGCACATAACGCCGCACGCTGCGACTGCGTGCGGCACGTGCCAATATTTCTGGCGGCTCGACAGTCAATACTGCTGTATATTCAACATGGGCCACCGCTGAAGGATGCTCCAACCCTTGCCACCAGCCGGTTGGTGCCGGGCCGGCGCGGTTGTCCAACAGCGCATGCAGCACATCTATGCTCCAGCCCTGGCTAGCTGCGCGGGAAAGGGTTGCCGGTGTCAGCATAAAGCAAGCATTCTGCCCACATGGATCGTGCCAGTCGGCAAAGGGCAATAAGCGTAGCAGGTCGCCATCAAGCGCTTTAATCTGCACCAGTAGCTGGCCTGGTCTGCCATAACGCCACTGGAGAGTTGTACTATGCGCATTGGCACAAACTGGACTGGCTGTTCGCCAGAAGAACGTATGCTCCTCTGATTGCTCGATCATTTTATTGCGATCCCAGGCAACCCAGCCGAGCCAGGTCAGGGGTCCTTGCAATGCGGCATTCCACACAGCAGCAGCACGACGAGGTTGCCAGGGCGCACGGTCGACATACCGAAAGCCGTGGGTCTGGGCGTCAGCCAGCGGACCAAACGCTGCGGCCAGACGTTCATATAACCCGATAGGATCAATCAGTGCCTTGTCCGGCAACTGTTCGGCCCAGGAAACCAGACGACGGCGCAGCAGTGGCCAGTCGATGCCATGATCATCAATCAAATGGGTACGGAGCCATGTATCGGGCATAGACTGCGCAATCCAGGCCTTACGCAGACGGTCAAGCTGATCGGCACAGGGCAGGCTGAGAAACCGCTGACCCGCAGGCATGAGGAGGGCGTGTTCATCTACGACCGCCACGAGACCAAGCTGGCATAGCAGCGGCAGCACAAAATTCAGGAGTGGTGCGGCCTCGGCCAGCGTCAGATTCAAGCGAGTTGCGAGCAAACGTATGCCGGTAGCACGTATGGTGCCGTCGATGCATACCGGTAGACTGGATGAGGTCAGTGTCTTCTCAGCAAGCGTAAGCAAAAGAACCCTGGCAGCATGAGACGCCAGGGGAATCGGGGCTACAGGTGGATGACCATGGGTGGGCACATTCAGTGGACATGGCAGCCAGCGACGGAGCTCAGGCGGCAGCAGATAGCGGGGTGGATGATGCGGAGCAGATGGACGCGGAAGCAGCCAGCCTAGCAGCAACAACTGTTCGCTCATGCTTCGTGGCTGTGGATCGGCGGCCAGGTCACGCAACGAGCGGACAGGGCCATAACGAGTGGTTAGTTCTTCCGGCGAAACACCACCCCGACAGTGGCGTAGATCCTGAAGCGCCGTGCGCACATTGTCCTCTAACAATGCATAAACCGCACGAACCGTTGCCTGGCGGCAGAGCGCTTGCCGGAGACGCATAATGCGCGTGGCAGTGTCGCAGGAACGGGGTAATGAGACGCGCTGAGTACGGGCGATCAGGCGCTGAAGCAGTGCGGGTGACTCAGCAAGCATGCAAGCCCAGAGATTCATGGTTGACCTCACAGCCAATAACCTGCTAAACTAGGATTCATACGGACATGGTATGCCGAATGGGCCATAATCGCAAGATGCATGAAGTAAGGATGGTCAATGGTTAGCTTCGTTCAGCCTATTATGACGAGCAACATAGACCAGACCGCTGTGCGCAGGTGAGGAGATCAGTGGCCCGCTACGAAGGGTCTGGAAACG
>RRYU01004032.1_pt1 | contig 34032 bp, 33 predicted proteins | sample 2162651 | NCBI WGS metagenome assembly RRYU01 (sample SAMN10267283, study PRJNA491782) | microbial mat metagenome | isolation source: biomat in the production well | place: Japan: Minami-Kanto gas field, natural gas well KTG3 | collected 2017-06 | reverse complement strand
TTGGCATTGGTAATGGTGGCAAAAAAACTCTGGCAGATAAACAGTCCAATCGCCGGATCCAGCTTGTTCTGGTTCTTTGCTTCCTCGGCGACCACCGCCAGTCCCTTCAGGGTGAAGACCAGCAGATCCTGCAGCCCGGCGGTATCTTCTTTTTTACCGCAGACACCGGCGATGGTGCAGCCGGTTCCTTTTGCTGTCTCCTGACACTGATAACAGAACATACTCATAAGAAACTCTCCTTTTTTCGGGGTTATTGTTGCTGGTTTTTTTTTCTGTACGCAACAATGCCCCAGGTAGAACGCGAAAAAATTGACCAAGATCAAAACATTAGCAGAAAAATCCGGAAAAACGACTTTTATACCATCTTGGCGTAACATTGACTCTTCTTGTCAGCTGTTTTTATCCATATTCTGAAATCCTCAAAACCGGCCCTTTTTTATTGCTGTTAATGACTGAATCAGCAGCAAGGTGGTCGCGACTTTTACCTTGTTTTGCCTTCACCGTATTACCAGAAAATCTCACATGTGGTGCCAGGCCGGATTTCAAGACAAAGGCACAGCTACCAATAATTTGATATGATGGAGTTACAACAAAAGAAGGAGGATAGTTATGAGTAGAGACAAGTCCTTAATAAATCCGGCGGATGTTTATAGTGAACCTAACGAGGTGTTGCTGGACGCATCTTTAACCCAGGAACAAAAAAGGGAAATCCTGAAACAGTGGGAGTACGATGCCCGCGAATTGGAAGTTGCCGAGGAAGAAAATATGGAGGGTAATGCTCCAAGTATGCTTAGAGAGATTCTCATGGCCATCGTCAAGCTTGATGCAGGAAGCGCGTCGGAAAAGACATCGACGACCAAACAAGGGTAACAAACCAGAATCCGGAGTGACGGGGTTGACAGGTTCAGACTCAGTGGCCCGGGTTGCGGAGATTTCTGTGGCCGGATTACTCTGGAATTCACAGAGTCAGTGAAACCTTGAACAATCTTGCTGAGCCTTAGTAAGCTACTACTGAGTGATCAAGGTTGGTGAGGAAAGGTATGTTCCCTGTTCTTTTTGTCCTGACAGTGGCATAGAACGGCATGATTTCCTCAAAATCATGCATTAGGACAGTCGATTATCTGTATTGTCACCTTGGTGTTTGATAAGTTATTTTACTCAATATACTAAATTTGCTACATGAAATGAAACTCCACGATTTGGTATCCATGGGCTCTTCCTCCAACGGTAAGCAGGACTATACCAAGAAGGAGAAACAGAATGTTCATCATACGTTAGATCCTCCGCAAGCCTTTTCGACTAACGATTAAGGCCAGTGGCACCAAAAAAAATCGCACTGCGATTTGATGATGGAGAGCTTACAACCATGCTGAAAAAAATAACATTAGTTCTTTTGCTGCTGCTCACTGGGTGTGTCGGTATGCCCGCCGGAATAACACCGGTGGAACCGTTCGATCTGGATCGTTATCTCGGGCGCTGGTACGAGATTGCCCGACTTGATCATCCCTTTGAGCGGGGGTTGTCGGAAGTGACCGCTGATTACAGTATCAGGGATGATGGACTGGTGCGGGTGGTGAACCGTGGATATGATCAGGACGCAGGCCGCTGGAAACAAGTCGAGGGGCGGGCACGATTTGTCCGTGAACCGACCCAGGGTTTCTTAAAGGTGTCATTCTTCGGGCCGTTCTACGGTTCCTACATTATCTTCGAGCTGGATCAGGAGAACTACAACTACGCCCTGGTCAGCGGCCCGGACACCTCTTACCTCTGGATTCTGGCCAGGCAACCGCATTTGTCCGATGACATCAAGCAACGGCTGATTGCTACTGCCCGAGACAAAGGGTTTGCCGTCGACAACCTCATAGTCGTCGAGCACGGGGCGGTTGATCAGTAAGGGCTTCCCGCAAATCCAGTTCCCAGTATAACGCCCCAGGAAGGGGATTGTCATAGTATGGTGGAACCTGACGAAAGCCGAGGCGTTGATACAGTCCTATGGCTTCGGTGAGGCTGTCCAGGGTATCAAGGCGCATGGTTGAATATCCATGCTGCCGGGCTATAGAGATTATCTCGTTTGCCAGTATTCTGCCTAATCCGGTGCCACGCCCCTGCGGTTTAACATACAACCGTTTCATTTCACAGATACCGTCTTCAAGTTTGCGTAACGTAACACAGCCGATGGGCTGATCGTTGTTCAGTGCCAACAGCAATGCGCCATGCGGTGGGGCATACTTGCCCGGCAGATTGGCCAGTTCCTGTTCAAAACCCTGAAAGCACAAATCCACCTGGAGGAACTCTTCGTACTCGCGAAAAAGACCGCGTATCATGTCGAGTTCCGTGGCTGATGCTGCTTCTTGAATGGTCACGCTTGCTCGCTGAAAAAGATGTTTAATCATATTGCCTGCCACACCTGTCTGGTCAATACATCACAGGCCGTCAGTTTTCTACCGTAAACAGCACCGGTATCAAGATGATAGCGCCCTGGTTCAAAGTGGGGTTCACCATCGGTTGTCGGATGATGGCCGACGACATGGATTTCACCATCCTGCCCTGGTGGCGACAACCGTTCCCACATCAGCACGAAGGGATCCTGCATTTCCAGGGGGATTCCCTGTTCAATCCCGGCATGGACAAAGACAAAGTGCTCGAATTGCCACCACAGATGAGTCGATCGCAAAAAGGCGATATGCTCGCTGGGAAAATCAGTGAGGTGGTTGATGCGATAGCTGCTCAGGGTTTGTTTGCCGCCGTTGAACAGGAAGATCGCGATGTCCGATTCCGAAGCGCCGGCTCGATAGGCACTCGACTGATCACGTAAACGGCGTCCAGTGATAGCGCCATCCTCAATGAGGGCATCGAGCAGCATCTGATCGTGATTGCCCCTAATAAAAACAGCGTCCGGGAATTCCTCACGAAAACGGATCAGCAGGTCAATCACGCCTTTGCTGTTTTTGCCCCGGTCAATGTAATCACCCAGAAAAACAAAGCGATCGTTGCTTGTGGGTGCAACGGTGTTCAGCAACCGATTGAGTTGATCCCGTTCGCCGTGTATATCGCCGATGGCGATTAATCTGTCAGGTCTGGTCATCTCTTTAATCACTTAAATTACCCCTGTTTCAGCTCTTCCTATCCCTGTTTCAATATATCCACCATGAATAAGCCGATGACAAAAATGTTGGCAAACCAGTAAACATATCGAATTGTTTTGTGCAGGTATGACCTTGATAACACCCAAACCAATAGCCAGTGAACGATATTGACGGCAATAAAAGCAGGAAGGGATATAATCAAGAAAACCAAGTATTCGCCGCCACCTGCGCTGACACTTTGCAGACCTAATGCGGTTTTCCAGGCCTCAATACTAAAGGCTACAATCGTTAGTGAAAGCACTAAGACAGCGGTGTTACCACTATAGGAGGCATACCTCTTTATTTTTTCTTTATTCATGAAATATCCATTTGTCAGGACAATCTTGCGCCATTGCTATATCCTCTTGCGGTCAGCAGAGGATTCCTGTTGCTTTATCTGCTCAATCAGGGCATTTCGAAACCGTTCAAAGACCCGGTTCGCCTGTCTCGTCGTCAGTTGCCGCGCCTCTACCTTGACGCACAGACCGATCCACAGGGCGTGGATGGTGGCGAGCGGTTCGGAGTCAGGGTCGTTGGTCAGCATCTGCTCCCACTTGTGCAATTCCGCCGGGTCGTGGCAGTAGTCGGAGTTGTACTCATTGGCAATGCCGAAGGATGGAAGGAAAATCGTCAGGAGCAAACAGAAAATCAAGGTTTTCATGATGAACACCCTTGTTATTGTGGTACCGTTTTTGAGAAGACATTCAATACCACAACGCCAGCAACGATCAGCACTATCCCAATAACTGCGGCAGCATCCAGCTTTTGTCCGAAAACCACCCAGGCAATCAGGGAAATCAACGCAATGCCGACACCAGACCAGATGGCATAGGCAATACCCACCGGGATGGTTTTGAGGGTTAAGGAAAGAAAGAAAAAGGCAGTTGAGTAACCGATGGCGACAATCAGTGACGGCCACAGACGGGTAAATCCTTCTGCTGACTTTAATGCCGATGTTCCAATGACTTCACTGACGATGGCTGCTGAGAGAAAAACCCACTGTTGCATCATCACCCACCATTTGTGGTTAGAGAGGTGTCCGCCTGAATGAAGCGGATCTGCAAATAAAAAACCCTTCGTGCGGAGGGGGGGTGCACGAAGGGTTTTTGGGAAGCTATGTAGCCCCCTTGATCTAAAGACTACTCCAACTTAGGATTTGGGGGCAAGAAAAAATTGACAGAAAAGATCACACCAACTTCCTGCACTCTAGTGACTTAATGTGTCACCGTGGCAGGTTATCCTTCGCGCTATCGTGTCGTCAGGAGATCAATATGCAAGCCATTCTACTCGGTCGAGCCGATCAGGTGCCACCGGAAAATCTGAATATCCCCCTGTTTCTTGACCGGGTACCTGCTGGATTCCCTTCACCGGCATCCGACTATTGCGAGCGCAGTCTGGATCTGAACGAGTTGTGTATCACCAAGCCCGCCGCCACCTATTTTGTCCGGGCTTCGGGCGATTCCATGATTGATGCCGGGATTTCCCCCGGTGATGTGCTGGTGGTGGACCGGTCTTTGGAGGCCCGCCATGGCGATGTGGTGATCGCTGAATACGGGGGAGAATTGACAGTCAAAAGGCTGGAGCTTAAACCGACGGTGCGGCTGATGCCGATGAACAAGAACTATCTGCCGCTGCTGATTCCCGAAGGGGAGGACCTGCAAGTGTTCGGCGTCGTTACCACCGTCATCCACTCCCTGCGCAAACCATGACCGATAAAGTCTTCGCCCTGGTTGATTGCAACAACTTCTACGTCAGTTGCGAGCGGGTGTTCCGTCCCGACCTGAAGCAGGTTCCGGTGGCGGTGCTGTCCAATAATGATGGCTGTATCATTGCCCGTAGCCAGGAGGTCAAGGATCTCGGCATCAAGATGGGAACCCCGGTGTTCAAGGTCAGGGATCTGATCAAGCAGCACAACATTTGCATCTTCTCCAGCAACTACAGTCTCTATGACAACATCTCTACCAGAGTGATGCAGACCCTGGAAACCTTCTCTCCGCGGGTTGAGATCTATTCCATTGATGAAGCCTTTCTGGATGTAAGCGATATCTGCCATCTTGAATCTTATGGCCACCAGATCAGGCAGACGGTGATCAAGGACGTGGGTGTGCCCGTGTGTGTCGGTATTGCCCCCACCAAGACCCTGGCCAAACTGGCCAACTATGCCGCCAAGAAATTCAAACAGAGCGGCGGCGTGGTGGATTTATCCGATCCGCAACGCCGGCGGCGTTTGCTCGATATCACCCCGGTATCTGAAGTTTGGGGGATCGGGCGCCGGCATACGGAAAGTCTCGCCCGCATCGGCATCACCACCGCCGGCCAGTTATCCCGGATGGATAGCCGCTTCCTCCGCAAGAAATACTCCGTGGTGATGGCGCGCACCCTCATGGAGCTGAACGGCGAATCTTGCCTGGATCTGGAGGAGATCGCCCCGGCGAAAAAACAGATTGTCTGCTCCCGCTCCTTCGGCGAGAAGATCACCGACAAAAACCAGGTCCGCCAGGCCCTCTGCGAGTTTGCCGCCCGAGCCGGCGAAAAACTCAGAAAAGAAAAACAGCGGGCAACCGTCATGACCGCTTTTATCCGCACCAGCCCGTTTGATAAAAACGAACCCTACTACGGCAATGCCGCAACCGGCCGTTTTTTTCAATCTACCTCCGACACCCGGCAGCTGGCCGGCATGGCCACCAATCTGTTTGACCGGATCTGGAAAGAAGGCCACCGCTACGCCAAGGCCGGAGTCATGCTGGGGGACTTTACCCCCGAACAACAGCTGCAATACCCCCTGTTTGCTCAGCCCGAGGATACCGACACCGCTGATCGCCTGATGCTCACCATCGATAATATCAACAAAGGTGTTGGCAAGATCTGGTTCGGTGGGCAGCGCCCGAAGAAAGACTGGTATATGAAGCAGGATCTCAAATCACCGGCCTATACGACACGCTGGGAGTGTTTGCCGGTGGTGAGAGTGTAAAATCTATCAAGCGTGGCTCAAAGATAGAAAATAAATCGGCCTTTGAAAGCCAGAGAGAGGGCCCTGTATCTGACGACCATGCTGCAAATGCCGCCGCCTGCATGAAGGGCACATGTTTCCCAGTAATCTCCTGATCATTTGAGAAGCGCGGCCGGGCTCCAGCAGGTTGTTCCTATAGCAATTTTCTTGAATTTTTTATTACAGCACTAACGCCTTATCCTCATTACGTCATCACAGATTATCCAGACGGTTTCACTTGCTCCGACCCACCGTTGGTCATGGGGGAGATAAATTGCAGGGGAGGCCGGGATTGGCCACGACCGGCTATTGGTTAGTGGCCACTATACATAGCCTCAATCTCTTCAGAGAACTGTTCTGCAATCTTCTTGCGACGCACTTTCAGTGATGCAGTAATCAACCCGGAATCAATACTCCATGGTTTTAGTTGAACATGAACACGGCGAACCTTGGCATAGCCTGGAAAGGTTTTCAAACGGTAGGTAATTTTTTTAAGGACGAGGTCTTGTACCTGCGGACTGTTCAATAGAGCACTGTCTTCAGGATCAATGCCCAGTTTATTAGCCAGAAATTGCCACTGACTTGGATTAAGCACGACAATAGCCGTTAAAAAGGGGCGATTTTCACCGATGACGATGGCTTGTTCAAACAGCGGATCGACAACAATATCCATTTGCAGGTCTTCCGGTGGTACTTTCTCGCCGCTAGACAGGACGATAATGTCTTTGATCCTCCCAGTGATAAATATCCGGCCATGATCATCGATGCGTGCCTGATCCCCGGTATGCAGCCAGCCTTCAGCATCAATAATCGAGTCGGTCTGCCGCCAATAGCCGAGCATGACGTTCGGCCCTTTCGTCAGCAGTTCCTGATCCTCGCCAATTTTCACCTGTATCCCCGGCAGAGGCCTGCCAACGCTCAACGGAAGATTGTCTTCCGGGGTATTAACAGAAATGATGGGACTGGTTTCTGTTAAGCCGTACCCCTGCAATATGTCCAGGCCGAGACCGATAAAGGTCTCGGCAATTGGTGGCGAAAGCGGAGCCCCGCCACAGATGGCCAGTCGTAACCGCCCACCAAGACGCTGAGACAGTTTCGTGCCGACAAGAGTCTTTAATAGTGGCCAGATTAAAAGTTGAATCGCCCAGGGTTGACGATTTCGGTGATACTGGAAATGATGCCAACCGGATTTAACCGCCAGTTGAAAGATTTTTCGTGCTGCCCAGGATTCATCAGCCAGCTTAAGAGTCATTTTATTGTAAATACGTTCAAAAATTCGCGGCACGGTGATTAAGATGGTTGGTTTAATTTCTTGCAGATCTTCTGCCAGCAAATCGATAGAGCGAACAAAGGCAACGCAGGCTCCCGCCATGATCGGAATATAATAACCGACGGTGCGCTCAAGCATATGTGACAACGGCAGAAAGGAGAGAAACTGGTCTTCCCGAGCGACCGGGACCTGCGCTGTGCCGGCGGCGGCATTTTCCAACATATTCCGATGACTGAGCATGACTCCTTTGGGCAAGCCTGTGGTTCCCGAGGTGAAGACGATAGTTGCCAGGCTGTCACTGTCAGCAGGGCTCACCTGATAGGTGAAGCCACCTGATTGCGGCAGCCAGTCGTCGAGTTGTCGCAGTCGTGGGTCACAGTCCACCTCGCAAACCGTCTGTAACGTCACAACGCGGATAATACTTTCGAGCTTTCCGGCAACCTGCTCAAATCCCTGCCACTGTTCCAAACCATCGGTCAGCAAAAGCTTCGATTCGGTTGATTGGAGGATATGGGCGAGGTTTTCCGGTCTGTCATTGACATATAACGGAACCGTGACCAGCCCCATCCCATTCGCCGCGAGATCTAACAAAACCCATTCCAGACTGTTTTTCAGCATGATGGCTATGCGGTCGCCAGCCTGTAGCTCCTCCTGTCGCAGCGCCTGTTGCCAGCGCGCTGCCTGATCTGCAACATCGGTCCAGTTGCAGTTAATCCAGCGTTGCGAAGAGTCCTGATAATAGCGGTAGGCTTTCCCCGTGGGGGTGCGCTTGACCCGACAGGCAAAGAGCCCGGCAATGGTTCCTGCTTCCTGCACAGAGATCAAATCGATAGTCTTCATGTTGGTCTCCCTGGCAAGGGGTTAAACCTAATGGTCGCCAGCGATCATTGGCGCTGATAGGTTAGCGGGCCGCCGGTGTAGGGAGCAAATCCGGTGCCGAAAATCATCCCGGCGTCGACCAGATCGGCCGAGGTGACGATTCCTTCCGTCAGGCAAGCCTCAGCTTCCAGCAGCAGGGGCTGTAATAACCGGTCGAGCAAAACCTCTTGTTGCTCTTTTCTGCACCGGCGCGGCCAGCTAAAGACCTTGGTCCCCTTGCGATAACGATAAAATCCTCGGCCACTCTTCACCCCCAGATGACCATCAGCAACCATCTTGGTAAGTGTTTCTGGTATCGGCCGATCGAAATAGCGGGTAAATACTTTGGCCACAGAATGACAGATATCCAGCCCGACTGTGTCTGCCAGCTGTAAAGGCCCCATCGGCATGCCAAAATCGAGTGCGGCCCGGTCGATGTCCAGAGGGTTGTAGCCCTCTTCAACCAACTCAACTGCGGCCATCAGGTAAGGCATGAGGATCCGATTGACCAGAAAGCCCGGCGCACTTTTGACCGGCAGAGGCAGATGCTTGATCTGCTGAACAAACTGGGTCGCGCTGGCCAACACCGGCTCGGCGGAAGCGGAGGCAGCAACAATTTCAACCAGCGGCATCTTGGCCACCGGATTGAAAAAATGAATTCCTAAAAATTGCTGCGGTCGTTCTAATCCTTCAGCCAGCTCTTCCAACGGGATGCTGGAGGTATTGCTGGCGAGGATGGCATCAGGACGTAGCTGCGGTTCGATGGTCTTAAAAAGCTTTCTTTTCACCTCCAAATTTTCAACGACAGCTTCAATCACCAGATCAGCCCCTGCCAGTCCCAGGCCGTCAGGGTCCGGCACAAGCCGGTCATGAGCTGAGCGAACAAGGTGGTTTTTTTTCAGCTTTTTCCGGAACAGTTGATCGGCCACTGTAGTTGCCGTAGCCAGCGCCTTATTGTCCAGATCCTGCAAGCTGACCTGCAGCCCCTGCAGGGCACACCAGGCAGCAATATCTCTGCCCATACTTCCGGCGCCAATGATATGCACCCGTTTGATCTGCTTTGCTTGATTCGGTTTGGCTTTCAGCAGGTTTTGCAAAAAGAAGACCCGGATCAGGTTCTGCGCGGTTGAACCGGTGATCAGGCTGGCGACAGAACGGGCTTCTTCCCGGTACATCTGCTCCGGATTGTGGCCATATTTCTGCCACAGCTCCAGCAGAGCGTAGGGCGCCGGGTAATGGTCCGGATTTGCCTTGGCGGCCGCTTTACGTTTGAGAAGATAAGCCAGTAGCGGTTTAACCACACGCAGATTGCCCAGCTGCGTGGACCAGGGAAGCGGTTTTGCTGCCGGACGCTCGTTCAGCAGGGTCGTGATCGCATTCTCTGTCACCCGTCGCGGTACCGCTGCATTGACCAGCCCGGCTTTCTTCGCCTGACGGGCATTCAGGTTTCTTCCCGTGAGCATCAGCTGCAGCGCCGGCAGTGCGCCGATCTGGCGAATGGAACGAACCGTGCCGCCGAATCCGGGGTGGATACCGAGCTTTATTTCAGGCAGCCCCAGGGCCGTTGACTCATCATCTACCGCCAGGCGATAGCGACATGCCAGCGCCAGTTCCAGCCCACCGCCCAAACAGGGCCCGTCAATGACTGCCAAGGTCGGCATCGGCAACTGCTCCAGTTTGCTGAAAAGCTCCTGTGCCTTGATAATGTAGTTCTCCACTTCGTCGGACGTCGTGAAGTCAGTAAATTCGTTGACGTCCGCTCCGACGATAAAACTTCTCGCTTTTCCTGAACGCAAAACCAGCGCTTGTGGCGGTTGCTGTTGAATCTGTACAAGCACCTCTTCCAGCTCCTGCAACACCTCACGGGACAGGCTGTTTTGGGTGCTGTCGGTTCGATCCAAAGTCAGATGGAGAATCTCATCCTTATCAAGCTGCCATACCCAGTGGCGTGATTTTTCTTTTTTGATCATGTTCTGTCTCCTTTGGCGCTGATGTTTTGCACCCTCACTCTGCCATCACCAGCATGGCACCACCTTGGCCGCCACCGATACACAACGAGGCAATACCTTGACCTCCTCCTCTGTTTTTCAGGGCGAGCAACAGGTGCAGAACTATCCGCGCACCACTGGCTCCGACTGGATGGCCAATCGAAACAGATCCACCATCGACATTAAGCTGCGATTCATCGATTTTCGGAATCAGGCTTTTATGTCCCAATTCCTGTTGAGACCAGGCCACATCCTGATTGGCCTTCAGGCAGGCCAATACCTGCGCCGAGAAGGCTTCGTTGATCTCCCAAAGATCGATATGTTCTGCAGCAGACGGGTTGCGCTGCAGCAGGCGGTCCATCGCGAAGATCGGGCCTAAGCCCATCTCCTGGGGAGCCAAGCCGGCCCAGGCAGTATCCAGCAGCCGCCCGAGAACAGGGAGCCGATATTTTTTAACTGCCGCCTCACTGGCCAGCAGCAGCAGAGCTGCTCCATCGGTAATCTGGGCACTGTTTCCCGCAGTAACCCGACCATAGTCCTTGTCAAAAACGGGTTTGAGTTTGGCCAGTTTCTCCAGACTGCCGTCCCGACGCAACCCTTCGTCGTTTTCAATGACTCTACCATCGGCGGTAAACAGGGGGATAATCTCAGACAGGTGTTTTGCATCGACTGCTGCCGCCAATCGCGCATGACTTTGCAAGGAAAAGGTGTCCATATCCGTTCTGCTGATGTTGAAGCGAGTTGCCAGGTTCTCAGCTGTCTGTCCCATGCTCAATCCGGTGGTCGGGTCGGTCAGCCCCTGGATGAGACTGATGATCGGTTTGAGATGTGGCGGCCGCAGCTGACTGATCAGCTTAAGTTTCTGCCCGAACGAAGTAGCCTGCTGCCAATCAGCCAGCAGGATGACCATGTCATGCCCCCAGATAACCGGGGCATGACTCATTGCTTCAGTGCCGCCGGCAAGGATCAGGTCGGAATAACCGGCAGAAATTCGTTCCGCAGCGGTCGCCAGAGCCTGCATTCCCGAGGCGCAGTTGCGCTGAACGGTCCAGGCGGGAACCGATTCGCCGCACCCCAGGCGCAAGGAAACAACTCGGCCAATATTGGCCTCATTTGCGGCAGGGATCACGCAGCCGAGGATCACTTCATCCAGATCTGTGGCTGCAAACTGTTGACGTGCCAAAAGGCCGCGACCAACACCGACAGCAAGATCCGCCGCACTAAATGGGCCGGGGCGACCTTGAACCTTCAAAAAAGGGGTTCTGGCTCCATCGACGACATATACAGGGCGAGCGTATCCGCCCGGCCCGGTTTTTGGCTGAACATTACCCATCATGAAGATCCTCCTTAAAAAGCATCCACCGCAATGACGTGCCGCCGGAGTTCACGCGCTTTTATCAGAAGGTTGGATTCATCCGGTGAGATGATCCCTTGTTGAACCGCCTTCGTCAAAAGATCTGGATCCTGACTGTCCAGAGTCCCTTGCTTGATCTGCTGGCGGAGTGTTTTTTCTAACGGGTCAGTTGCGACCGCCAGCAGAAACGCTTCTTCCAGCAGCTTTTCGGGTGCATGTTCATCGGTGGGGTGGAAAAGTCCATCAGTCAATCGGTCCCGCAGTTCGCCGGGTTCTAAAATCGTCGTTGCGACGTCACGTCCCAGGGTGTCGTTTGGCGGGGAAAAGTGTGCTCCGAGGGGGAAAATCAGACTGCGTAGCAGCAAGTGGAGCGGCCATGGTAAATTGCGCATAATTTCCAACAGGCTCTCCTGTATCCGGGCCAGAGAGCGCTGGACATTCCACTTCAGCAGCGCCATTTCGTTAGCAGGATGTTGATGCTCCTCTGCATATTTGAGCACGGCGGACAGCATGTAGAGCTCGCTCAGGACATCCGCCATGCGTCCAGTCTGCTTTTCCTTTCTTTTCAAACTCCCGCCCAAACTGCCCATAAGCAGGTCGCTGGTGAAAGCAAAGGCGGTACTGAAGCGGGTCGCATGCTGAAAGAAGCGTCTGTTCGGACTCACTGGTGAGGCGATAAAGCGGGACGAGGTCAGGCCATAAAACAAGGCCGAGGCCGCATTGCGCAAGCTAAAGGCGAGGTGGCCGAAGAACGCATGGTCAAACTGATCGACGGCTTGGGTTGCGTCTTTGTGATCTGCGGCCTGGAGTTCTTTTAAAATCCAGGGGTGGCAGCGAATCGCCCCCTGACCGAAGATAATCATCGTCCGGGTGAGGATATTGGCCCCTTCGACGGTGATCCCGATCGGCACCGCCTGATAGGCAGTAGCAAGGTGATTGCTTGGTCCGGCGCAGATCCCCTTGCCACCCTCGATATCCATGCCGTCATTGACAACCGACCGCATCCGCTCGGTGAGGTTCAACTTGACGATGGCAGAAATAACCGAAGGTTGAGAGCCCTGATCGAGGGCGCTGCAGGTTAAATTGCGGGCGGCCTTCATCACCCAGGTTTCTCCGGCTATTCGGGTCAGGACTTCTTCTATCCCTTCAAACTGTCCGATCGGAAGATTGAATTGACGTCTTACCCGGGCGTAGGCACCGGTATTGCGCGCCACCAGCTGGGCTGCGCCGAGGCTCAGAGCAGGCAGCGAGATCGCCCGACCAGCGGAAAGGCAGTCCATCAACATCTGCCAGCCTTTGCCGGCACCGGTGACGCCACCGATAATCTGATCGACGGGAATGAAGACATCCTTGCCGCTATTGGGACCGTTCATAAAGGGGACGTTCAAGGGATTGTGCCGTTTGCCAATGTCGATACCAGGGGTGTCCACCGGCACCAGTGCGCAGGTGATTCCGATATCAGTCACATCACCAAGCAGATGATCAGGATCATAAAGACGAAAGGCCAGGCCGAGGAGGGTCGCAACCGGCCCGAGGGTGATATAACGTTTCTCCCAGTTAAGCCTGATTCCAAGCACTTCCTCCCCTTGCCAATCCCCCCGACAAACCACACCGCGGTCGGGCAGGGAGGCCGCATCGCTGCCGGCTTCGGGACCGGTCAGAGCGAAGCAGGGAATCTCTTCTCCCCGGGCCAACCGGGGCAGATAATAATCCCGCTGTTCCTCGGTGCCATAATGTAACAGTAATTCTGCCGGGCCGAGGGAGTTTGGTACCATGACCGTCACCGCCGCCGGCAGGCTTCGTGCCGCCAGCTTGGAAATCAGGCAGGAATTGGCCATGGCTGAAAATTCCAACCCTCCATACTGCTTGGGGATAATCAGGGCAAAGAACCCTTTGGTTTTAATAAAGTCCCACGCTTCCGGCGGCAGGTCTTTTAATTCGTGAGTAATTTTCCAGTCATCAAGCAGCTCGCAGAGCTCTTCAACCGGTCCATCAATAAAGGCCTGTTCCTCGTCACTGAGGGTGGCGGGTGGATAACTCAGTAACTTGTTCCAGTCGGGGCGGCCGCTGAACAGGTCTCCATCCCACCAGACGTCACCTGCATTCAAAGCCGCCTGCTCAGTGACAGACAGGGTAGGTTTGATTTTGCGAAAAAATGACAGTATGGGTTTGGTTAGCAGTGGCTTACGGATCCGGGTCATATTCAGCAGCAGTGCCGCGATGATGAAGATCGGCCAGAGCAGCCACAGGACAAAGCCACTCCAGGACCAGCTGACAAAAATCAGGAATAGCCCCGCCACCAGGGTATGTACAAGACGGGAAGCCTCAAACACCAACATAATCCAAAAAACGAGCAGAAACAGCAGGACGGTGATCATGTTTTACCCTCCAGCATAAGTTAAATGGTGAATAAAAAAATCTGCAACCACATAGAATTACTTAACTCCATGTACTATAACATAATCTGGAATTCTCATTTGAGAAACTGTCTGCGGCCACTCGGCGCCAATGAAACCTGCTGTCAATCAGGGAAACCATGAGGTAATGTAGATATTTATTGATGGAGGGAATCAGTTGTTGAATATTTTACGTTCCATCCTGAGGAAAATTGGTCATCAACTTTCCATTTACCTGACCAAACCTCGCAGGGGCCCGGCAGACTTGGCGACCAGTGACCCGGAACTGCTTGTAAGGTGTCTGCAGCCCGGGGATGTGTTGCTGATCGATACTAATTCACGGGCCGGTGGTGTCATCAAGTTTCTGACACAATCGGGGTGGTCGCATGCAGCGCTTTACCTAGGACCGGAAAAAACTCTGAACAGCAACTGGGATGGGTCGAAAGTCCTGCTGGAAGTCGATGTGGCTGAAGGGGTGCGCCTGGTCACATTGAGCGAATATGCCCACTTACACACCCGCATCTGTCGCCCGGTCGGGCTATCCGCGGCGACCATCGATCAAGTTCTCAACTATGCCATGGATCGTCTTGGTCACAGCTACGATCTGAAAAACATTTTTGATCTGGCACGCTACCTGGTGGTGCCCACGCCAGTTCCCTCTCGCTGGCGCCGCAGCTTGCTGGCGTTTGGGAGCGGTGACCCTACCCGGGCCATCTGCTCATCTCTGATCGCTCAAGCTTTTCAATCAGTCCACTACCCGATTCTGCCGAATATCCGTTACCAGAAGTCTTTGGATCGCAACGGACAAGCCTTCCGCAAGCAAATACTGAAGATTCGTCATCACAGTCTTTTTGTGCCACGTGATTTTGACGTTTCACCTTACTTTCAGATCATCAAACCGCAGATTGAAGCCGGCTTTGATCCAATGGAACTGGATTGGGAGGATTCAGGTTAAAAGCAACAAGATGTCACTCCCGCCTTCGGCAACGCTAACGAGACTGAATTGCTCGGCGCGGCAAAAAAGTATAAATTCAACACAGTTAACAAGGAGATGGTTATCAATGCACACGGAAGTTCTGAACTTCTGGTTTCAAGAAATCGATGCAAGACTTTGGTTCGCTACGGACAAGGACTTCGACGATCAGATTCGGCACCGTTTTTTCTTCATGCTGCAGCGAGCCGCTGCCGGAGAGTTGTACTCTTGGCGGGCTACGGCAGAAGGGCGTCTTGCTGAAATTATCGTGCTGGATCAGTTTTCCCGTAACATATATCGCAACACACCGCAGGCCTTTGCCCAAGACCCGATAGCCCTTGTTCTAGCTCAAGAGGCAGTTGCTTCCGGGGCGCTGATGTCTCTGCCATCGACCCAACGTGGATTCCTTCTCTTGCCGTACATGCACAGCGAATCGAGACAGATACACGTCGTGGCAGAAGCGCTATATAATGAGTTCGCGCCATCCGAGAATTACAGGTTTGAGTTGATGCACAAAGCAATCATTGACCGCTTTGGTCGGTATCCGCACAGAAATGAGATTCTTGGACGTGCTTCCACGTCAGAGGAGTTAGAGTTTCTGACGCAGCCGGGCTCGCGGTTCTAGGTTTTGGCCTTCAGTATTTTTTGTAGATGGACAACCATTTGTTGCAGGCACGAAGGCCCTGACAGGCCGCGGTAAAAGCTCAAACATTGAAAAAATCTGTCTGACAGCTCGCTCGCCGCAGAATACGAAACACCCACGGATACCAGATCGTGGGTGTCAAATCGTAACGGCACCAGGATTGGTCTATGTGCCTCAACTCTATTCTGGCATCTGCTCTCCCGAGCCACCAGCCTCGCTGGGCAGGTCTCTGAATTTCTGCAGACCATCCTTCATCGGCTGTATGGTTTCCTGATAATGCACGTGAAAAGCTGGAGTAAAAGAGAAATCTTCGATAATCACCGCAGGCACATCGACGAGCTCCATCGTGGGGTGCTCAATGACAACGTGGCTGCCACAGATCTTGCACCACTTGCGAAGGCTTGTTCCTATGCCATTGCTTGTTGCGGCGATTTTGTCAAATCCAGCCAGACTTTCAGAGCCTTTGGTGATGTTGAAACTACCCGGCTTCCACAGCGTAAAAGCATTGACCGGTCCTGCCGACCAATGTCTGCAGGAATGGCAGTGGCAATAGCCCATCAGTTCCGGCTGACCATCCAGGGTGAACTCGATAGCGCCACAAAAACAGTGGCCTCTGTACTTCTGCGAATGACTCATAATGAAACTCCTTATTCTTGACAGGGTTGACTCCCGTAGCAAACTAATCTTCAAATTCCACAGACGATTGCGACTGCCTGTTCACCTGGAGCTTGAAAATATCCGGTCGGGAATAATGTCCTGCTACATCAAGGACTCTTCTTGCGCTACCAATTTTACCCAGATCAATATCCCAATATAAAATTCCGGATTCCTTACGCAGTGGTCCGGCGACAATGGCACCACCCGGCGCGATGACCAGGGAATCGCCCTGGTTCACCCACTCTTCGGCATCCGGATACAGCTGGTTTTTCCCCGGCAGGTCATCCGGAAAGTCGCTGCCGCGCATCAGGTTGCCACAGCCAACAACCCAGCAGCGTCCTTCACGAGCAATGTGTTGCAAGCTGCCGATCCATCCGTCGCCGCTGTCATAGGTTGGAGCAATGTAGATTTCTACCCCCTGTGAATAGAGGGTATGTCTGGCCAGTGGCATGTAGTTCTCCCAGCAGATCAGCGTACCGATGCGCCCGGCGGGGGTTTCGACCACCTTCAGCCCGGAGGCATCGCCGAATCCCCACACCATCCGTTCAGGGTTGGTCGGCATGAGTTTGCGGTGCCTGTTCAGCAGGCGACCATCGGGACCGATGACGATAACGGTATTGTAAAGGGTTGAGCGGCTGAGCTGGTTGTCGCGCTCTTCGAGGCCGCAGACGATGGTAACTGCATGCTCACGGGCCGCGTCGGACAACGGCTGCAGGTCATCCGAATCCAGATTGACCGCGTTGTCGAACAACCGCTTGTACAGTTCTTCCGACAGGGTCCAGTCTCCGCCCGGCTTGAGGCGCCAGACCCAGGTCGGATAGCCGGGGATAAAGGCTTCGGTGAAGATTACCAGGTCAGCTTTCTGTGCAGCGGCCTCCTTGACCGCGTCGACGGCCAGCGCAATCGTATTTTCCTTGTCAAGAAATGCCGGGGGTCTTTGTACAATCGCCAGTTTTTTCATGCTCTGCTCCTCCCGTTCTCTTTGTCTTGGTTAGCTTGTGGACTATGACTAAAGCATACGCATCGTTCATTCCTGCTTACAATTAGTGATAAACTGAAACATAATGTGCAAAAATGCACAGACGGGGAGATGCGATGAACTGGGACGACATGAAACTGTTTCTCGCGGTGGCTCGCTGCGGCTCAATCAGTGGCGGCGCCAAGCAATTGGGGGTACAGCACTCGACGGTGTCCAGGCGGCTGCGCGCGATGGAAGAGAAACTGGGGACGCGCCTGGTCGAGCGAAAAAGATCCGGCTATGAACTCACCCCGGCAGGTGACCAGATCAAACAGTCCGCCCTCCAGATCGAGCGGGAGATGCTCGCGGTCGATGAAACCCTGCTGGGAAAGGATGCCAATCTCGTCGGCCCCTTGCGGGTCAGTGCCATCAATAATATGGCTTCGTCGGTGCTGATGCCGATTTTCGCCCGTTTTTCTGCAACCCACCCGCGGGTGGAACTGCACATCAACGTCTCTAATATGGATGTCAGCCTGGCCCAACGGGAGGCGGATATTGCCATCCGCCTCACCAATTCGCCGATCGATACGCTGATCGGCAAACGGATGCTGACCGTTGCCTCGACTATTTACGGCAACCGCGAATATCTTGAAAACGTCCGGCAGCGGGGAGGTGAACCGAGGTGGATCGGGGTCTCCTGCTGTCAATTTCACAAAAGCTGGACCAAACAATATGGCCAGCAGCAGGCACACAGCTTTTATAGCGACGATACCTTGCTGACGCTTGCGGCGATCCGGGAAGGTTTGGGCGTTTCCTATCTGCCCTGTTTTATGGGCGATACAGAGCCCCTACTGCAGCGCTACTCCGACCCGGATCCCCGACACGACCTGGGCTTGTGGGTATTGCTGCATCCGGACTTGAAACGCACCGCCAGAGTGCTGGCCTTTCGTGATTACCTGATCAGGAACATTGAGGAACAACGTGAGTTGTTTGAAGGACGACTGCCACGAGTCTGACCGTAGGTTGGGGTTCAGTTCTGATAAACGGCAAAAAAATGCGGGACAGGAGGATCCTGGGTGTCGTCATAAGCTTCAAAACTCTTTTCCCTGAGACCACAGCGGATAAAGCCATCTATTTCTTCTTTGTCGAGGGGCAGGGGAATGTCATCTTCCTGTTCTCCCTTGAGACGACTTCGGCATGAGACAAGAAGATAACCCTGCGGTGCCAACAGCGAGACCATTGCATCTCGGGCCTGAGTTCGGTACTTACCGGGTAAAACCTGAATCGTATTACATTCATAGACCAGGTCAAAACGTTCAGCCCACTCGGCCGGGTAGGCAAAGAGGTCTGCTACAAGGTAGTGGACCCTGGTCTCTGGATATCGGTTTTTACATAGTCGAATCGCCTCAGGAGAAATATCAAAAGCGGTGACCTCGTAGCCGGCCTCGCTTAATGCTTCAGCATCATCACCAACCCCACATCCAACCACAATCGCTGTGCGTTTGGTATGACTAAACCTACAGTTTTTCAGCCATTTCATAAGGTAAGGGCAAGGCTCAAGGTCTGCCCAGAAGACAGCGCGGTGGTCTCCCTGCGCATCGGTGTAGATACTGTCAAACCAACCAGTAGGATCATTTCTATCCTGAAAAGATTTGACCATTTTTTTGTATGCGGCAGGATCAAACTCTTTCATTGTTTATCCATGTGTTTGAAGCGATTCGGTAAACTTCATATACACTAATTATCCTGGATGGGTATGAGTTTGTCAAAATTTAGGAGTTTCTCTGGATGTGCAGGGGTTCCAATAAATTACGACCATAAGAACAGAAACCCCCGCTCGGCGATCCAGGCGGGGATTTCTGGTAATGCAGGTTAGTTGAAATTGCCGTATCAAAATAATCTGATATGATTATCAGCATGGGAACACCACTGGAAGAAGGCCTAAATTTATCCAACAACCCAGCTCAAAGGAGTCCGCGATGGCAGTCAAAAAAATCCTAATGCTTGTCGGCGATTTTGTTGAAGACTATGAGGTGATGGTGCCCTTTCAGGCACTTCAAATGGTTGGATATACGGTACATGCTGTCTGCCCTGGTAAGAAATCAGGAGATTCGGTACGTACAGCTATTCATGATTTTGAGGGTGATCAGACGTACAGTGAAAAACCAGGCCATAACTTTGCCTTAAACGCTACATTTGACGACACAAAGGCCGAAGATTACGACGCGCTGGTTATTCCTGGGGGGCGTGCGCCGGAGTACATTCGCCTCAACGAAGCCGTATTGAAGATCGTGCAGCATTTTGCTTCAAGCAACAAGCCGATAGCGGCTGTTTGTCACGGTGCTCAGGTGTTGGCTGCCGCCGGAGTCCTTAAGGGGCGGTCCTGCTCCTGTTATCCTGCGGTCGGCCCTGACGTCACGATTGCCGGCGGACAATTCATGGATATTCCGGTTGACCAAGCTCACGTTGATGGGAATCTGGTCACGGCACCGGCCTGGCCTGCCCATCCAGATTGGCTCTCAAAGTTCTTAAAGGTTCTGGGGGCGAAGATCGAGCTCTAATTTTTACACTGAGTACCCGAGTTACCAGCATAGTTGTGTGGGACTGGAAGGATATTATTAATACGATTAATCATTCAACAGATGCAAAAGCTCTCGTTTCTTTGAATCGGGGGCTTTTGCATCTGACACCGCTGCTTAAACGGGAACAATGCTCCTGACGACCCAGACAGGGTTTTTCTCTTAAGGCAGTAGTTTTGCATCATGAAAATGAAAAGATCTGCAAACCCGGCTCCTGGCTGGACTGAATATTGTCCTGCTACCTCTCCATCTTGTTACCGGTGAGGCGTTCATGGTCGATCTTCACTTTGAAAAAAGAGATAGCATGGAGAGGATCGAGGCCCACCTGCGCCTGTTGACCGAAGAGATCGGGGAGCGCAGCGTTCTTCAATGGGACCGTCACGCCAGAGCCAGGGACGCCATCTACGAATATTTCGAACACCTTGGACTCCAGCCCATATTTGAAACATACAATTACGAGGGTACACCCGTGTCCAATGTGATTGCTGAAATCAATTCTGGCGCGGATTCCTTTCAGCGCTATATTGTCGGTGCCCATTACGATAGCGTAGCCGGCACCGCAGGCGCAGATGACAACGCCAGCGGGGTGGCAGTATTGCTGGAATTGGCGACCGTTCTTCAGCAAAACCGCAACCACTTGCAAAACGGGCCGAGCATTCGCCTGGTTGGTTTTGCCCTGGAGGAACCACCGGTGTTTTTGACCCGTTTCATGGGGAGCAAGATACACGCGCGTGCCATAAAGGCGAATCAGGAACGGCTTGACGGCATGATCTGCCTGGAGATGGTGGGCTATACCTGCCCTCAAAAAGGGTGCCAGTCTTACCCCTTTCCCCTGAATCTGCTGGGTTATCCCAAAACCGGGGATTTTATCGGTATCGTGGGTAACTTTTCATCGCGAAGACTTGCCGCTGCTCTTATGAATGCCTTTGACAAAAACCCAGCCATGCCCGCCATTTCGCTCAACGTACCCTTTAACGGTTGGCTTACACCCGCCATTCGTCTAAGTGACCATGCATCTTTCTGGGATCTGGGCTTCAATGCCGTAATGATCACCGATACCGCATTTTACCGCAATCCGCACTATCATCAGCCATCAGACACCATGGAGACACTGGATGTTGATTTCATGGCGGAACTAGTCCGGAGCCTGTTCCTTTTTTTGACGTCAGCGACTGACAGGAGGCACCTTTCAACTGACCTTCCCTATGAACACTGAAAAGGCCGGACAGGTAGCGACGGTGTATGTGCGATCTTAAGCAAGACATGAACCCTGCCGCTCTGTAGCAGCACCTCACGGGCGCCAATAACGTCCGGAAAGGCACCACCCACAGAACAGGAAACGCCTACGGAGACCAAAATGAGGGCTTTTTTATGATGCAGCAGTCGCAGGGCTACCGTCAGGAGTGGCCTAAGGTCGCCTGCGAAAAAAAGAGACGAGAAATTGAACGGAGAAAGTATCCGGTTCAACTGAAACCTTCTTTGTCTTGAATGTCATTATCTGCGGAATGTCATTATCTGCGGAATTTCAGTTTCGTGTGTCGATGGTTAATGCGACCATCTTAAAGACGTTCAAGTCTGTCCCTGAAGACCGGTTTTAAGCGTTAGAAGGGGCACAGATAATAAGGTGTTTTTATAAACCTGCTGTTTTTACTTGAGTCAAGCGGCTGCAAGAAGTCTCATTCTTATTTTTTTGGCTGCGGTGTGCTATATATTTTTTCATCTTTGCTGGAGGCTGAGACCTGAATGTTCGGACTGCGGCAAACATATTCCATACCGAAACGAAAAGGGAATTACGTTGTCGGGCCTTCAAAAAAACAAAGATTCTGTCAACGCGTCTAAGCAGAAAATGGGTGAGGAGAGCAAATCTGCACCAGAGGAAGCGCTGCGTCGGCAGAACGCCCTGTTACACGGCATCAATCAAATAGTTTCCGGGGTTTTTACCTGCGAGACGGAAGAGGAACTCGGGGACGTTTGCCTGCGAGTCGCGGAGGAGCTGACCCGGAGCCGTTGCGGCTTTATCGGCCTGGTTGGCGCTGATGGCCGGTTTAACGACATAGCCAACAGCGACCCGGATAGGTTCGTCTTCAGGTTGGAGAATAACCTCGGCCATACACAAGCCCCATCAGGGCATCGGGTCCATGGTATCTGCGACCGGGTGCTGCTCGACGGCAAGAGTGTTCTTACCAACGATCCCACAGCCCACCCCGACTGCATCGCAGTGTCTGAAGGCCACTCTCTTCCCAGCGCTTTTATTGGCGTTCCCCTGACCAGCGGCGAACAAACCATCGGCATGGTCGGCCTCGTCAAGCGTGAAGGTGGTTACCACACTGAAGATCTTCAGATCCTGGAGACGCTTTCGGACCACATGGTGCAGGCGCTTATGCGCAAGAAGTCCGATAGTGCGCAGAAAAAAACCGAACAGATGTTGACGGTGGAGCTAGAGAACACCCGACTTCTTCAGCAGTTCAGCGCAGAATTGATCCAGGGCGCCGACAGCGAGACTCTTTGCGGAAAGATTCTCGATACGGCCGTGGCGCTCCTGCACGCCGATTTCGCCAGCATGCAGAGGTTTTATCCGGAGCGTGGCGTCGGCGGGGAACTCCAGCTCCTGGGCCACCGCGGGTTCAGCGCCGAAGCGGCCGAGTCCTGGGCGTGGGTGCGACCGGAATCGGAATGCGTCTGCGGGATAGCCCTGCGCACAGGAAAAAGAGTTGTTGTCCCGGATATTGAAGTGTGTGACTTCATCGCTAACGGGGGGTATCTGGAAATTTTTCGCCAGGTTGGCATCCGAGCGGTGCAGACGACGCCGCTTATCTCGCGGTCCGGCACTCTGCTGGGGATGCTTTCTACCCACTGGCGCAACCCGCACGATCTGTCAGTGAGTGAGATGAGCGCCCTTGACCAGTTGGCCCGCCAGACCGCCGACCTCATTGAGCGTAGGCAGACCACGGAAAATCTGCGCAGGAGCGAGGAGCGATTTCGCATTTTGGTCCAGTCTGCGTCGCAGGCCGTCTGGGAATCAGATCCGGGAGGTCTGGTGGTCAAGGACTCCCCCAGTTGGCGGTCTTACACAGGGCAAGCATTTGAGGAATGGCGCGGCACCGGGTGGATCGATGCCGTTCATCCCGATGATCGGGCACGTGTCGAGCGCCAGTGGTGCGAAGCGGTTGCGGCCGGCCATCATGTCGATACCGAGTTCCGTCTGCGCAGCGCCGACGGTGAATGGCGGTGGACGAATCTCCATGCCGCCCCGGTACAGGACGGTTTTGGAAAAATCCTCAAATGGGTGGGAATGAATATTGACATCACTGATCGTAAGCGGGCAGAGGAAGCGCTATATCAGCAGGAAGAAAGGTTCCGCGCTCTAATTACGGCCAGTTCCGACCTCATGTACCGGATGAGTCCTGACTGGCGGGAAATGCGCCAGCTTGACAGTCATAATTTTCTTGCCCAAACGCTCGAGTCCGATCGCACCTGGTTGGAACGATATATTCCTCCCGATGATCAGCCGCAGGTAATCGCCACAATTAATGAAGCTATCCGGACGAAGAGCGTTTTCGATCTGGAACACCGGGTCTGCCAAGCCGATGGCACCCTGGGCTGGACACATTCGCGAGCTGTGCCGATTCTGGATGACAACAGCATCATTGTCGAGTGGTTTGGAGTCGGCAGCGACATTAACGAGCGAAAAGAGGCAGAGGCGGCTATCCGAGAGGCTAAAGTGGCGGCGGAAGAAGCCAACCGGGCCAAGAGCGAGTTTTTAGCCAACATGAGCCATGAGATCCGCACGCCGATGACCATTTTCATGGCCGCCATCGAACACCTGCTGCAGATCGATCGCAATCCCGAGCGGCGCAACCTGCTGGAAATGGCGGACCAGTCCGCCCAACGCCTTCGCGCCTTGATTGACGACATTCTTGACTTTTCCCGCATTGAGGCGGGGAAAGTGGAAATCGCGGCGACCCCATTCGAGCTTCGGGCCTTCTTGCGCCAAGCTGTAGAGATTTTTTCCCTACCGGCAAAGGAGAAGAGCCTGCGGCTGGACATGGAGGTGGCGGCAAAGGTTCCCTCCACGGTTGTCGGCGACACCGATCGCCTGTGGCAGCTGCTCATCAACCTGATCGGCAATGCTGTCAAGTTTACCCATGAGGGGGAGATTCGCATCAGCGTGCGGCGGCAAGGCAATTTCCTGGAATTTTCGGTGATGGACACCGGCATCGGCATTGAGGAGGACAAGCTCGAACTCCTCTTCCAGAGCTTCAGCCAGGGGGATACATCATTCACCCGCCAGTACGGAGGTACCGGCCTGGGGTTGGCAATCTCGAAGGGTCTGGTGGAACTGATGGGGGGAGAGATTTCGGTCTGGAGCCGAAAAGGACAGGGAAGCAAATTCACGTTCACCCTGCCCCTGAGAACCGTCGAGTCAAAAAGCTCCGTAAAGAATGAAACGCCGAAAAAAGAAGACGCAGAGCCACGCGCCGTCCGCATTCTACTTGCCGAGGACGATCCGATGATTCAACAGATGATCACCGTGGCGCTGAAACAGAAAGGTTGGCAGGTTGAGAGTGCTGAAACCGGGCGGGAGGCTCTACAAAAATGGTCGCACCGACACTTTGATCTCGTTTTCATGGACGTGCAATTACCGGAGATGAACGGCCTTGAGGCCACCCGCACTATTCGTGAGAAAGAAGTTGGGAAGGGGGAACGAACCTGGATCATCGGACTGACCGCTCATGCGCGGCATGAGATCAGGGACGAGTGTCTGGGGGCGGGGATGGATCAGGTTTTGACCAAGCCGGTTAAGCTGAAGGACCTTTACACAGCCGTCGTCGACTGCATTGGGAATGCATGATTTTCCTGTAGCTCGAAGGATTGTCTTGCTCCGCATAGATCGTGAAAAGGGACACCTTGCCGCTCCAAAGCCGTTGCGAGGGAGTCCTTCAGGTTGGAATCGGTGGGGTGTTCTGGCTGAATATTTATTGACTCTATTTGGTTATCTCCCAGGGCTCATTCATGCCGTGTGGATCATCGCCAAACACTGAGTAAATGGCTCTGAGTGATGTTTGCTGGAAGGGTATAAGCCGGCATCGGCCTAACTGGGCTGGTCACCTGCTGGTTGACAGGTTTTTATAATTTTCCCCTCTGCGCATTTTCTCCGAAGCATTGACTTGTTCATCCGGGTTAGAGTTGTCCCCTCTGATTGGTCAGGATCTGTTGGAATATGTTATGCAAGAGACAACATGTACTGATGTTCGTTGGAAAAGGCCATTACTTTAAATGGTACAATAATCTTTACCTGACAGTTATAGCCATTTAGAATAAATAGCATGTTACGAAAATCCGTCAAACGTATGATCAGCGCACGTATTCCCACTGAATACGGTGAGTTTCAGTTGTGCTACTATACCAACTCGGAAGATGCTAAAGAGCATCTGGCCTTCTACCTGGGCGAGATTGACCAGGGTGAAGATATCCTCGTCCGTGTCCATTCAGAATGCTTTACCGGTGAAGTGTTAGGTTCGACGCGCTGCGATTGTGGTGAACAGCTCGACCGAGCACTGCAAATGATTTCAAAAGAGGGGCGGGGAGCATTGATTTACATGCGCCAGGAGGGTCGCGGTATAGGTTTGATGAAAAAAATCGAATCTTATAATCTGCAGGATGCCGGCTATGATACCCTTGATGCCAATCTGATGCTGGGTCATCGTGCCGATGAAAGGGAATATACACTGGCTGCGCGAATCCTGGAAGATTTGGGAATACGCTCGATACGTCTGATAACCAACAATCCATCCAAAATTGAGGGACTGTCCGGCGAGGGTATTGTTATAACTGAACGTATCGGTTTTGAATCATCGGTCACTCCTGAAAATATACGTTACCTGCAAACTAAAGTGGAACGCATGAGCCACCTGTTGAAACTCAAAAACATCAAAACGGTAACAGTAAGCGACACATTGAATGAACCTCAATCAAGAAATTGAAAACTGGCTAAATACCCGAAAAAAATCATTTCAATCTGATAGCCGTCCGTTTGTTACCCTCTCCTATGCCCAGAGCTGGGACGGCAGCATTACCACCACACGTGGGCAGACAGTGGCGCTGAGTGGCGCTGATTCCAAATGTCTGACCCATCAACTCAGAAGCCTCCATGATGGTCTTCTGGTCGGGATAGAGACCGTACTATCCGATGACCCACAACTGACGGTAAGAGAATGGCAGGGGAAAAACCCACAGCCGATCGTTCTGGATACTTTGAACAGGATGCCAAAATCTGCACGCCTCTGCCGACACCCTGACAAGCAATGCTGGATACTGACTACCCGCAGCCATTCAGAAGTTGAGTTTTCCGGAGCCGAAATTATCTCCCTGATCGATACAGGCACAGAATCTGTCCCTTTGGACTCCGCCCTGCAACTGATTTTAGAGCGAGGGATAAAGAGTCTGATGGTGGAAGGTGGTGCCACGGTTATCTCGGCATTTTTGCGGGCCCGCCTGGTGGATGCGGTGGTCATGACTGTAGCACCGGTCTTTTTGGGGGGATACAAGGCGATCAATGACCTTGTTACCACCACCCCGGACGTACGGCTCCATATCAATCCCCTGTTTACCGAACGCCTCGGGAATGATCTCATCGTCTGGGGTGACATTCAGTACGGAATATGGTCATGACAAAAAGTCAGCAACTCTGGTTTACCGCCCCCTACTCTGTGGAATACCGGGAACAGGAGCTGGGTCAGCCGGGTTCTGATGAAATCCTGGTACGCACCCTCTGTTCCGCGATCAGCGCGGGAACAGAAATGCTGGTCTACCGGGGCCAGCTGCCACAGGATCAGGCTCTCGACGCAAACATGGAAAGCCTGGAAAACCAGTCCACCAACTATCCCTTACAGTACGGCTATGCCAATGTCGGACGAGTTGAGGCTGTCGGGGAAAAGGTTGACCAAGGGCTGATTGGCAGTCATGTCTTCGCCCTGCAACCCCATGTGACGCATTATATTTCCAAAGCCAGGGCGGTCGTTACATTGCCAGGAGCAATCGACCCCGAAGCCGCGGTATTTCTGGCCAACATGGAAACAGCGGTGAACCTGGTACTGGATGCAAAACCGGCGCTGGGTGATCATGTTGTGATCCTGGGGCAGGGTGTGGTCGGATTGCTGGTCTCAGCGATCATCTGTCGCTTCCCACTTTCGGCCTGTTACGCTCTTGAGCCTTTTCCGCTACGGCGTGATGCGGCGGGACAACTGGGAATTAAGCATACCATCGACCCGGATAGTGAAAATGATATGGGAATGATGACATCGGCACTACATGATACCCCCGGACATGGAGCCGATCTGGTCCTAGAACTGACCGGCTCACCCGCTGCCCTTAATCTGGCCCTGAACCTGTGCGCCTACACTGGCCGTGTTGCTGTCGGCAGCTGGTATGGGAGTAAACCGGTGACCCTGGATCTGGGTGGCCGCTTTCACCGTGAACGTATCGAGATCATCAGCAGTCAGGTCAGTTCCATCAGCCCTGAACTCACCGGACGTTGGAATCGCGAGCGTCGTTTTGTTACGGCCCTGGAATTAATCGAGTCGATCAAGCCGCAACAGTTGATAAGCCACAAGGTCGCATATGCTAGCGCCCATGAGGCTTACAGACTCCTGGACGAATCACCTGATAAGGTCGTGCAGGTGATTCTGACCTACGCTTGCTGACAACCCTTATTGCGGAGAAATTGAATGTACAGCATTGCCGTCAAACGTGATTTTATTGCCAGTCACTTTCTTATCGGTGGTGATTGGGGCCGCGAAAATCAACCCCATGCCCACCATTACGTGCTTGAAGCGAGCATCGTACACACCGAACTCGACCAACATGGTTACCTGGTGGATATTGTCGATATCGAAGCGGTCCTGACCCTGACGGTTGAATATTTTCAGGACCGCCTGCTGAATGACCTGCCGGAATTTGACGGACTCAACCCAAGTCTGGAACGCTTTTGCCGTATCATCTGGCAGAAATTGCTGGCGGGGATTAAGCCGCCCGGCGCAGGAACCCTGTGTGTCAAACTCTGGGAAAATGATAGCTGCTGGGCATCCTACCAGCAGCCATATTAAGCGGCGCGGATGCACGTCGGCCTGCTGATATACGGTGATATCAACAGCCAGAGCGGTGGATATCTGTATGACCGTCAACTTGTGTCCTACCTGCAACGTCAGGGTGACAGGGTCGACATCATCAGCCTTGCCCATGGGAGTTATGCCGGTGACTTGATCGCCCGAGGCATCCCTGAACAGATCAGCTGCGATCAGCTGGATATCCTCATCCAGGACGAACTCGTTTATCCCCGCGCCTTTAAGCTGAATCCGGCGCTGAAATTCTGTTTAAACTGTCCCATTATCGTCCTTGTGCACCTGCTCGACAGCAGCAGGCCGCAGCTCGGGCTGCGGCGTTTGCTGGCGCGGTGGGCAGAACGTCGCTATCTCAGCAGTGCTGACGGTCTTATTCTTAACAGCCGCAGTACCCGGCAGAAGGTTGCTGAACTGCTCGCTGGTGATCTCCCGCCGCACACCATTGCTGTCCCAGCAGCCGATCATCTGGTGCCGTCAGTCCCTGAGCGGCTGGCAGTCAGTCCAGCCAGCAAAAGTCCGCGGCTGAATATTCTTTATGTGGGAAATGTCATCGTCCAGAAAGGACTGCATGTTCTCTTGCAGGCCCTTGAGAGGATGGACCGAGGTTGTTTCAGGCTGACCATAGCAGGACGTCTGGATATGGAACCAGCTTATGTGAAACGGATCAAACGACACGTAACCCACAGTCACATTGGACCGTCTATTCAGTTTGCCGGAGTATTAACCGGCACCGAGTTGGCCGCCTGTTACCTGAAGAACGACATCCTCGTCCTCCCCTCGGTGAATGAAGCCTACGGTATCGTCTATATCGAGGCTCAAGGATTCGGACTCCCCGTTATCGGCACCCTGGTCGGCGGAGCCGCCGAGATTATAAAACATGGCTGGAATGGCTACCTGATGGAACCTGGCGACAGCACAGCCCTTGGCGAATTGTTGATCAAGCTGACTAAGGATCGGGATCTACTCGAACGCCTGGGCAGCAACGCCCGGACCTATTACCGACAACACCCGAGCTGGGATGATAGTTGCGGGAAAATTCGCGATTTTCTGATCAAGACCATTCAGGTGCGAGAGCAGCGATCATGATAGACGAAACCTTTGACTACCCGGAATACCTGGAAATCAAGCAGGCGATCGATGACAGGAGTCTGAATCAATCGGTCTGGCAGGCATTGGCTGAAGCACTGAGGTCGCAAGCCGGCAACCATGGATTCAAGATACTGGAAATCGGGGCAGGTATCGGTACCATGATCATTCGTCTGCTGGATGCTGGCCTTCTGAACCATTGTCAGTATGTTGCGGTTGAGCTCGAACCCGGTTTTGCCCGGGTCGCTCAAAACAAATTGTCGATTTGGGCCGAGGCCCATGGCTACAGAATGGCAATTATCGGTCCATCGAGTTGGACCTTGGAAAAAAAGGAGAAAGTGACCGAGATCCAGTGGCTAACCGCTGATATTCTGGATCTTCCCAATGGTTTTGATTGCGGCTATTTTGATCTGCTGATTGGTCACGCCATTATTGATCTTCTGCCGGTCCCCGAGTGTATGCCGGGATTGCTCCAGCTGATCAAACCCGGCGGTAGCTATTATTTTAGCCTGAATTTTGCCGGCGTCACCAGCTTCTCCCCCTCCCATCCGCACGACATGGAGATCACAGAGGCCTATCACCGGGACATGGATAGACGTTTTCCTGAAATCAAATGGCGAGCCAGTCAGACCGGTCAGGTGCTGGGGAGCTGGTTAAAAGAACAGGGACACCTGGTTCTGGCCGCAGGGGATTCAGACTGGCAACTTTCCGCGGGGTCCACGCCGTCCGGTGAAACTAACCGCTTTATCGCTAATATACTGGATACCATGGCAAAGGCTCTGGCCGGGCTGGCAGGTCTGGAGGTATGGCTCAATCTGCGCCGCCGGCAGACTGATTCAGGAATCCTGCTATTTTTTGCCGCCAATCGGGATTACTTCGGCCGAACCAACCTGCTGGATACGCCGCAGTGCAAAGAGTCCGACCAACAGAACGACGACATCGCGTAACCTCATCATCGCTATCACCGCGGCGGCACCGGTCAAAGGCAGCCCAAGACCGGTAAAAGCCCAGAACATGGCTGCCTCCAAGGTTCCGACCCCACCCGGCAGGGGCAATAAAAAGGCGAGGCGCATGGCTACCACCAGCAATATCAGACCGGTGAAGCCGGGCTCAATAGCAAAAAACCTCAACAGCAACCAGATCTCAAATATCATTCCAGCCCAGCCCAGCAGCGAGAGGGACAAAGCCAGGGACAAAAAAGGCTTTTCGGCACGAATTAACCTGCGCAAGCCGGCACCGAGATCATCCCAGTGGCTGTCGATCCGTGCCAGTTGCGGATGATGCTGCCAACGCCGGGCCAGCTTTTTTATCCAGCCGGAGACCTTTTCCTGATGCGACATCAGGAACCATCCGCTCCATGACAATACCAGGATCATCAGCGCCAGCGCCATGGCAAGGGCCGGCCAGTCGGTGAGACCAAGCGCCGGGGTCAGCATCAGAATGACAAGGCCCAGCAGCAGAACGGCAAAGTTGATCCACAGCTCAAAGAACCTGTCCAGTGCAACAGAGAGTATCGCCAATGACCCGGAAGCAGAGAATTTTTTCCAGAGCCAGTAGACCTGGAAGGGTTCACCACCAAACTGGGGGCCCGGGGTGATAAGGCTGATCAACTGTCCGGCCTGGCGCAGCAGGAACAGATGGCTGAATGAAATATTCAGTCCACCCGCGATTGACAGACAGCGCCAGCGTTGGACATAAACCAGGATGATCGCCAGATTAAGAACCGACCAGAGGCCCCATTGCCACAGGGACAAGCCTGACACCGAGTCCAGGATTGTCGCCAATGGCAGGCTCTTGCCTATCCAGAGAACCAGCATTAAGGAAATGAGCCAGGTGAGGGTCTGAACTAACCTGTATTTATTCATTTACGCACCATCGTAGCGATTCACCCAGTCATCATCCCATGTCCATAAACTGAAATCACCGGTCCCCAGTACCAGAATCCACACTGCGACTGGCAGGATCATGACATCAAACAGACTGGCCAGAGATGACGAACAGTAGTAACTGAACAACAGCACCAGCGCCAGGGCTGAACTACGTCCCAGAATCCCCAGCAGGATCAGCAAAGCGCAGGCTATCATGCCATACAGGACCAACGGACTATCCGAGAGGTATTCCATATGGCGCAGTGGCCATGTCAGTAGCAACCCGGCCAGAAGGAGGCGTAATACTGGCTGCATGAACAAATTAACGATTTTTTCACCGCGCTTTAGAACACTATGATTTGTTAACGATTGTTCTGATATCCTGCCGCTCACGATCAGCCAGTCGATCAGAAAACCCGCCAGCACCGGCAGCATAAATGCGAAGCCGGCAATCCGGGTTGCCGGTGGTTGAAATACCGGAAATAACACCACGGCAATAAAACCCATCTGGAACCCGGCGATGGTGCGCCGGGAAAGTTTGGGTTTGAGGGCAAACAGGGGCAAGTTGTTTTTTTGTCGGTAACTGAGTCCGCCCTGGAACAGGTAATAGGCACAACTGACCAGCAGATAGGACCAGTGTATTTTCCCGTACCAGGCCGCAAGTAGTGGTGCAATCGCCAACCCCAGGGCATCGAAAACTGTATCCAGTTCCATTCCCATCTGGCTGACCTGACCCGTTTTACGTGCAGCAAAGCCATCGATACGATCGATAATGGCTGACACGGTATAGTACCCGGCGGGTACAAAGGCAAGGAGTCCAGGAGGTGATTGTTGGAACAGGAACCCTCCGGTGCAGGCGATGAGCCAGCCGCGCAGAATAGTCAGCTGATTCGCCAGGCCTAAAGAGGAATACAGAGCATTTCCAGGGCCTTTGCGATTCAACGGCAGATACGCTCTGGTCTTGTATAATACCAGGATCCACAGCAAACCAGCCTGCACTAGCCATTGTGCTGCCGATCCCCAGGACCAGAGCCCTCCCATGCTCAGACCGGTAAAAAGCAGAACCGCCCAGCCATAGGTTGAAACACACCTGAACTCGCCCAAGGTAGCGACCATCACTGGAGGATCTTCTGGGTGAAGCTGCTTGTTGATATTGGCTCGACTCATATTACGACGATAGGGATGCCGTGACAGCAATGCAATCGAAAATTTTATCAACGAAGGGCAAAGTAAGCACGCTAAAAGACAGAAATCCGCAACCTAATGGCTTAAGCCCGGGTTTAGGCAACGACAAACCATACAAACCATAGCGCACAGCAGCCGGCGCTCCGGATTTATTATCGATGAAAGCATGTCAAGGGAAATCATGTCATTGTAATACAGTTTTGCGTTGAGGTAAGAATTTTCTGCCCCGACAAGTAGTTTCCTGCCCATTGTCGATGCTTCATCGGCCTGTTAACTTTTTAGGCTGATGAGCAGCTAACCCAAAGTTGAAAGGTGGTCTTGTGAACCGAATCCACCGACTCAATAAGGAGGAGAACAGGGACCAAACCGAACAATTCCTGGATTAGCATCAGCGCGACCTGCAACTCGGGCAACGCCAAAATTAGTTGTCATCTGATACGTCCGCCCGTGGGAGATATAGTCGCTGTTATTTGCCTCCCGCGATTGTTAGATTTTTAGCTCCAGCAAGGTTGAAATTTCTCAGGAAAGGAGAATCCTGTTATGCGGAATCTGCTTGCCAGAAAAATTGTTTTTCTGATCGTCCCTCTACTGGTGCTGCTCGTCCCGACCGGTTTGACTCTGGCTGCCGAGCAGCAGGAGAGCCTCGCACAGGAACCTAGTGCGCAATTGCAGAAAGAACACGACATCACCCTGAAAATGCTCGATGCCGCCCGCCAGGAAGCGGCCATGATTCGGCAGGCCGGCTCCCTGAATGCCCAGCGCATCCTAAAAATGCACGATTTTTTCAGCAATTTCGTCGACAAATGCCATCACGCCAAGGAAGAGCGCTTCTATTTTCCGGCCGCGAAATTTTACGATGGCAAAACCATTGAGAATCTGACCGCGGAGCTGGTCAACGAGCATAACTATGGTCGGACGCTGCTGCAGGAATTGGCCTATATGCTGGAGCAGAAAAAGACGGCTGATCCGGCACTTGTGGCTGACCGGCTCGAGCGTTATGCAGAAATGATTCGCGCCCACATCGGCAAGGAGAACCAGATTCTCTACCACCAGACAGACCTCAGACTGCCTCCGGAAGAAAAGGCTGGGATGATGGAAGGTTTTGCCCGCATCGAGAAACAAGAGCTGGGTGAGGGCTTCCATGACAAGTACCATGCCCTGGCTATGGAGGTTCTCAAGTAGGTCGTCTGCGTAAGTCCTGTGACAGTCAGATTAGAAATAACAACCAACCAAGGAGACAGATTATGGCGATCAAGAAATATGGCTCCGCCCAGTGGCAGGGCGGACTGAAAGATGGCAAAGGAACCATTTCCACCGAAAGCGGCGCCATGGACAACCACCCCTATGGCTTTGCTCAGCGCTTCGAAGGTGTTAAAGGCAGCAACCCTGAAGAGTTGATTGGTGCAGCCCATGCCGCCTGCTTTTCTATGGCTTTTGCTAAAATCTTGGGAGAAGCCGGCTTTACTGCTGAATACATCAAAACCTCTGCCGAAGTAACTTTAGACAAGGTCGGCGATGACTTCGCCGTTACCGGCAGCCATTTGACGATGGAGGCCAACATCCCGGAAATCGACGAGAAGCAGTTTCAGGAGGCCGCCGACAAGGCGAAGAAGGGCTGTCCGATCAGCAAACTTCTGGATGCCGAAATCACCCTGCAGGCGGTCCTTCAGTAATACACCGTTTTTTCAGTCATACAAGATGGGCAGCCTTTGATATGGGATAAGGAAGGCGGAAAAGAGGTCATCCCTGGAATTGGGGTAGTGTCTTCAGGCCACGGAAGAACGTGCCGGAAGGGGAGGCATCCTGGGTGTCAGGTGTCGTAGTTCAGACTTGATCTGACACTGAATTTGACTGCAGATCGCCCCTCTCGAGCCAATCGATCCGGAGTGACCCAGATGACCTTGTGTTGCAGATGCACACGTCATTTTGAATCTCCTGAGGTTCTTGCAAAAGTCATAAGTTTCGGCACTTCAGAGCTTCGCC
>RRYU01003487.1_pt1 | contig 34038 bp, 28 predicted proteins | sample 2162651 | NCBI WGS metagenome assembly RRYU01 (sample SAMN10267283, study PRJNA491782) | microbial mat metagenome | isolation source: biomat in the production well | place: Japan: Minami-Kanto gas field, natural gas well KTG3 | collected 2017-06 | reverse complement strand
AAAACTGGTGGGTATACTTGGCCTTATGGACACTTTAAAGGAGGATTCGGTATCTGCAGTGGATGCGCTGAAAAAAATGGGGATAGAGGTCTTTATGATTACTGGGGATAATGCGAGAACTGCTGAGGCTATTGCAGGGCAACTTGGAATTGAAAATGTTATTGCTGATGTACTTCCTGAGGATAAAGCTAGGGAAATTAAAAATTTACAGGAGGCTGGTAAGGTTGTGGCGTTTGTTGGTGATGGTATTAATGATGCACCGGCACTTGCTCAATCTGATCTAGGTATTGCTTTGGGAACAGGGACAGATGTTGCGATTGAGACGGGTAATATTGTAATAATGCGAGGTTCTCCAAAAAAAGTTTATACTGCAATAAAATTATCACAGCGTACTTTTGCTACTATTAAGCAAAATTTATTTTGGGCATTTATCTATAATGTAATTGGATTGCCTATTGCGGGATTGGGATTGTTAAATCCTATATTTGCGAGCTTTGCGATGTCGATGAGCTCGGTGTCTGTGATTACAAATAGTTTGAGGATAAAAAGGTTTAAGGAATAATGCTAATTTATTAATTGTATTTAATAAAAACTTAAAGATTTTTTAAGAAAACTTCTGTACTGTATTTTTATGAAAGAAATTTTAAAGAAATATTTTGGATTTGATGAGTTTCGGCCTTATCAGGAGGAAATCATTAGTACTGTTTTGGAGGGGCGGGATAGTTTTGTTTTAATGCCTACTGGTGGTGGTAAATCACTTTGTTTTCAAATTCCGGCGCTTAAGTTTGAGGGACTTACTCTTGTGATTTCTCCTTTGATTGCTTTGATGAAGGATCAGGTTGATGGTCTCAAGGCAAATGGTGTTGCGGCTGAGGCGCTTAATTCTTCACTCTCTCAGGATGATATTTATGATATTTGTCAGCGGCTTGAGCGTAATGAAATTAAAATTTTGTATATTGCTCCGGAGCGTCTTGGGGTTTGGGATTTTAAAGAATTTTTGCAGAATTTAAAAATTAGCTTGGTAGCTATTGATGAGGCTCATTGCATATCTGAATGGGGGCATGATTTCCGTCCTGATTATCGTAATATGCAGAGCATTAAACAGGATTTTAATGCTCCAGTAATTGCACTTACTGCAACTGCTACAGAAAACGTAAGAGTTGATATATGTAAGCAACTTTCTCTTGAAAATCCAAAACATTTTGTTTCAAGTTTTGATCGCCCAAATTTAAATATAAATGTTAAAGCAAAACAGGAACACTTTGAAAAAATTGTTGATCTACTTAATAAATATAAAAATGAGTCCGCGATTATTTATTGCTATTCTAGAAAGGAAACTGAAAAGCTTTCTAAAAGTTTAAAGGAAAAGGGATTTAAAACCGCTCCCTATCATGCTGGTTTGACTGCGGTGACTCGTAGGAAAAATCAAGATGCATTTGTAAAAGATAAAGTGGATGTGATCATTGCAACTATTGCTTTTGGTATGGGTATTGATAAACCTGATGTGCGCCTTATTATTCATACAACATTCCCAAAAACTTTGGAGGGTTATTATCAAGAGATAGGGCGTGCTGGTCGTGATGGACTTGATAGTGAATGTGTGGTTTTTTACTCACATGGTGATAAGCGTAAGCACCAGTTTTTTATTAATATGATGGAATTTGAAAATGAAAAAGAGAGGGCTGAAGTAAAGATGCAGGATGTCATTAATTATTGTGAGCTTTTGACGTGTCGGCGGGATTTTATATTGAAATATTTTGATGATAATTATGGTAAAGATACTTGTAACAATTGTGATAGATGTCTGAGTGATGATGAAAAGTTTGATGCAACAGTAATTGTGCAAAAGATTTTATCGGCTGTAATAGAGCTTAATAGTAGATTTGGCAAAAGTTATATTATTGATGTTTTGAGAGGATCTAAGTCTAAAAAAATAATTGATTGGAATCATCATAGATTACATGTTTATGGAATAGTTGAGGATTTTTCGAAGGAAGATCTGCAACAAATTATTGATACTTTGGTTTCTGTTAACTTGTTGGATCGGGATAGAGGTAAATTTCCTATATTGTCGGTAACACAAAAGGGTTATGATTTTTTACGTGAACGTGAAAGTATAAATTTAACTAGACCAGAGGTTAGGACTGCAAAATCAATAAAACCTAAAAAACTGATGCATGATCATGGAGATTATGATGTAGCTTTATTTGAGGAATTAAGGGTGCTTAGACGGGATATTTCGGATAGAAACGCTATTGCTCCTTTTATGGTCTTTGGTGATGTTTCACTAAAGGCGATGGCTAAATTTAGACCTAAAAATAATGCTGAGTTTTTAAAAATACATGGTGTTGGTGAGTCTAAGTTAAAGAGGTTTGGTGAGGCTTTTTTGGAGGTTATTAATGGTTAATTATCAATATGTTAAAAACACTACCTGATATGTTTTTAATCGTGCTTATAGCTCTGCATCAATCTCCATCTCGAGATCTATCCATTTTTCTTCGATATGCTCGTGTGCTTTGTTTAATTCTGCTAAGCGTTCGTTTTTTTCTTGGGAAAATTTTGTATAGTTTTCTTCAAACCATTTTAGGATCTGTGCTTTTTCTTCGTTTATTTTTTTAAGTTCTCTTTCTACTTTTTTTAATTCTTTTTTTGCTTCTTTTAGTCTGTTGATTGGTCTTTCTTTTTTTGTATTGCTGCTGCTTTGGTCTGCGGCTAATTCTTTATCAATATTGTTTTCTAGATGGTAGACATATTCCTCATAATTGTGTAGATATCGCTTTACACCTCCATCTTTTACTTCTATAATACCGTTGGCCAAAATATCTACAAAAGTCCTGTTGTGGCTGACAAATATGACTGTACTTTGTGTTTTTCTTAGTGCGTTTGCAAGGGCTTCGACTGTCTCAAAATCTAGGTGATTGGTTGGCTCGTCCATTAGTAAAACGTGGTTTTTTTCTAATAACAACGATGCTAAACAGAGACGGGCTTTTTCTCCTCCGCTAAGTACTCTGATGTTTTTTTTCAACGCTTCGTCTTTAAATAAAAAATTTCCGGCCATTTCAAAAATTTCTTGGTCGGATATATCAGATGGTGAGACTCTATCTAAATATGCTTTTACTGTTTCGTCGGAATTTAGAAGCTCCAGTACGTGCTGTGCGTAGTAACCTATGCGTATGTTTGCTCCCCATTTCATCTTGCCCTCTAATTTTGAAAGCTCACCTGCGATTGTTTTTAAAAAGGTACTTTTACCCTGTCCGTTGTCACCTAGTACTGCGATATGCTCTCCCCTTTCGATATCTAAACTAATGTCTTTTGCTACAACTTTATTGGCATATCCTATAGACATATCGTCTATGTTTAATGCAATACCAACTCTATTGTCAATTTTGGGAATCCTTATTTTTGAAGCACTCATTGGGTGTAAGATCTCAATGGTTTTTAGTTTTTTGATCTGTTTAATCTTGGACTGTGCCTGCGAAGCTTTTGATGCCTTGGCTCCAAATCTATCTACAAATTTTTGTAGATGTTTTTTTTCTCGTTCTACTTTTACGTTAAACTTTTGTTTCATTTCTAATTGATCCTCTTTGTATGCTAGGTATTCTTCTAAAGATTGTGGAAACATTGTTATTTTTCCTTGGTCGATTTCTGTTGTTTGTTTACATGTTTTTTTGATGAATTCCCTATCGTGTGATATTAAGAGAAAAGCTCCTTTATATGTCTTAAGAAAGCGCTCTAATAAAAGTTGGGTAGTCAAATCTAAATAATTTGTTGGCTCATCTAAAAGTAATAAATTTGGATCTTTGAGTAGCATGCTTATCAGTTTGACTCTCATTTGGTATCCTCCGGCAAATGATCCAATTTTACTTTCCAACATTTTACCTTTTATTTGAAACTGTCCTGCAACTTTTGCACACTGAAAATCTTGTTTATTTGAGTCGCGAAGTAAAAATTCCATAACAGTTTCTTCTAAATCGTATGGATTGTGCTGTGTCAGATAGCCTATTTGAGTGTTTGGATGGACATTTATATCACCAGCACTTACTTCTTCTAAGCCCATTATTATTTTAAACAAGGTCGATTTTCCTGCTCCATTGCGACCAATTACAGCAATTTTTTCTTTTTGTGAAATATCTAAACTCGCATTTTCAAAAATCACATGCGGTCCGTAGGATTTACTGATCTGATTTACTTGTAGTAGTGTAGCCATAGTTCGCACATCATAGCATGGAAATTATTTTGCTGAAAGGTTTCGTTTAATTCTATCATTGTTGTTGCCTTTACTGTCAAATAAGCATAGAATGGTTTTTAATAATAAGTTAAACAAAAATGTATGAGAAATTTTGGAAGAAGTGATAGTCGGGAAAATCGACAAATGCATAGTGCAACTTGTGCAGATTGTGGAAAAAATTGTGAAGTGCCTTTTAAACCGACTGGAGGTAAGCCAATTTATTGTAGTCGTTGTTTTGAAAATGATAACAATTCAGGATCAAGCAGAGGTTCTAGAGATGATAGAGGTGGGAGAAGTAATGATCGAGGACGCGATGATAGAGGTGGGAGAAGTAATGATCGAGGACGCGATGATAGAGGTGGGAGAAATGACTGGGGACGTGATGAGCGACCTAGGCCAGAAATGCATAAAACGACTTGTACTGATTGTGGAAGTGGCTGTGAAGTTCCTTTTAAACCAAGTGGAGATAAGCCGGTTTATTGTGATAGTTGTTTTGCTGGAGATCGTTCAAGTACTAGTAAAATAATTCAGTCTGATAAAAAGCATGATGAAATTAATGAAAAGTTAGATAAAATTTTGGCTATATTGCAAAGAATGAGCCCAACAAAAGTTATAACTGTTAAAAAGGCAAAAAATGAGGTAGAAGTATTGGAAGTTGAAGATAAAGATCTTGCTCCTGAAAAAATGTCTACTAAGATACTTGCTGTAAAGAAGGCTGTTGCTAAAAAAGCTCCAGCTGCTAAAAAAACTGAAGTAAAGAAAGCTACAGCTAAAAAAACAGCGACTGCTAAAAAGACTGCAGTAAAGAAAACTTCTACGGTAAAAAAAGCTACAGCTAAAAAATCTGTGGCAAAGAAAACTAAGTAAATAAACAAGTAAAAACAAAAAGCCCCATCGTAAGATGGGGCTTTTTGTTTTTCTAAATGAAAAAAATAAACCTAGCTAACTAGGCTAACTTTTGTTGCATTAAGACCTTTTGGACCTTCTGTAACCTCGAAAGAAACTTTGTCTCCTTCGTTAAGGTCGTTGTACTCTACATCCACTAACTCATTAGCGTGGAAAAAAAGATCTTTTTCTTCTCCCTCACGAGAGATAAATCCGAATCCTTTGTCTGTAAGACGAGTAATAATTCCTTCTTGCATGTTTTACGTGTGTAAAAAAATAAATTTTAATTACCAAACCTTGACTGCCTTAGAATGAAACTTTTACCGCTCACAAAAGGACAACAATGTGTGTTAACTTGCATACTTAATATCATTATTCATATGGCTTGTCAAACTTTTTTTGACTTTTTTTATAAAATACACAGACATTTAGGACACCGTGGTATGGATAGAAAATACACATAAAATCGATGAAAAATAAATTTATCGCGAAAAAACTGTCACTTCGCTTGAGCAAAAATATAAAATAAATTTGAATAATTTGAAAAGTATTATACTTTGAGCTTACCTTTTTGCAAAACTCCGTCTTTTAGCCATATTACTCGATCTACAAATTTTGCGTCATCTGGTTCATGGGTTACCATTATTATTGTTTGGCCGATGTCTTTGTTTAATTCTTTAAATAATTTTAATATAACTCCTGAGGATTCGCTGTCTAGATTTGCTGTTGGTTCGTCGGCGAATAGTATCATTGGTCTATTTACTAATGCTCTGGCGATGGCTACTCTTTGTTGTTCTCCTCCTGACATTTCTTTTGGCAAGTGCCGTAATCTATCACCTAGACCTACTTTTTCTAACATTTCGGAGGCTGTTTTTATATATTCTTTTTTATCTATATTTGAGAGCATTAACGGTAAATATACTGACTCTAGGGCTGTTAATTCTGGTAATAGTGCGTAGGATTGAAATACATATCCAAGTTTTATTAGACGAAACTCAGATTTTTGTTTTTCCGTAAAAGTCATTAGATTTATTCCATCCATGATGACTTCTCCTGAAGTTGGTGTGTCTAATAAGCCGAGTTGATGTAGTAATGTTGATTTTCCAGAACCACTGCGTCCCATGAGGGCTATAAATTCACCTTTTTCAACTCCAAAACTTACACTTTTAAGTGCATGTGTTGGAACTTCTCCTTGATATGTTTTTATTAGATTTTTGACTTCTATTATCATTTGATATAGATAATTTATAAAATTTTAGCCCCAAATTGATTTTAATATACTTTCTCTAGCTCCACGGTATGCAGGAAAGAAACCACCAATTAAAGCTGCTGCTATTAGGCTTATATTACTTATCCTCATAATATTAAAAGTTATCTTTAGAGATACCCATCCTATAGGAAAATCTAGGGGATTGGATATAAAATATGGACGTACGACAAATAAAATCATAGAGGCTCCGAGTAAAACTCCGATAATAGCATAAAATAATGCTTGTATTACAAAAGATAGCACTATTATTTCTTCCTTCATTCCTATTGCTTTTAAAATTCCGATTTGCCGTCTTTTGTTTACTACACTTACAAATATTATGATAAATATGGTAACTCCGGCTACAATCGTGCCAATTACTCCGAGTATAATACTGATCATTACAAAACTATCGCTTGCACCCGCTGTAAATCCCATTAATTCACTCCATGTTTTAATATCCTCGTTTTGAAATCCTATATGTCTTATTTTATCCACATAAAAATCCTCACTACCTATGTCTTCTATTTTAACTAATACTTCTGATGCCCAATTATGTACTTGTAATACGGACTCCATCTCTTTTTGTGATATAAAACTCATTTGATCGACTGAGGTGCTTTTTGTACTAAAAACTCCTTTTACTGTGTATGTCCTTGTTATTCCGTTGCTAAAATAGACATCTACTTCATCACCAACTGCAACTCCAAGGCTTAAATGATCTAATGCTCCACCATATCCTCCTGCAACTTCTTTTCCTATTATTATTTTGTCAGTATCTCTGGCTTCTAAAAATGCCCCCTCTACAATTGATTTATGGATTTTTGTAACTTGTGCTTCGTCTGAGGGGTTTATTGATTTTATTGGCCATCTACCACTTTTTATGTCTTCTCCATCATTGCTTTCGTCGTGTTTGATAATAACGTTGTCCACATAGTGAGATGATGTTGCAACTACTCCTGGAATTGTTGAGATTAATTTGATTGCACTTGTATTTTCTATGTATCTTTCGTCGATTGCTGGTTCGATTACAATATTGCTGTATTGATTGTCGATTGATTGAATATTTATTGCCTCCACGATCCCGCCAAATACTGAAGAAATGAATACAAGATTAACATATGCGAGTGTCATTATTAGGATTGTCATCGATAATGTACCTTTGTTTCCCCTTTTTATTGAAGTATATGCTAGAAAAAAAGCTGCTTTTATATTCATTTTTATTTTTCGTAAGAAATAATTTCTTTGTAAAGTGCGAGGTGTGCTTTGGTGTAAATAAATGGAATTATTACTGTTTTGTTTTTAAATATTTTTAATAAATTCATAGAGGAATATATTTATTTTTGTTTTTAAAGATTACATTAACTAAGGGTAAAGTCAAAAAAATGTGTTATTCTAAAAAATTAGGATTTTATATTTTATTCTTTAATCATTGTGCCCTCTAATATGTGATCAGCTGGCTCTGGATTTCCGTCGTCTGGTTCTAAGGTAAGTACGTAGAAATCGTGATCTAGTAGGTTTTCTGACGAAGTGAAGTTATTGTGATAATCTCCTAGACTTCTTACTGCTTTGCCTGTGCTAAGTACACTTAGGGGAGAGTTTCTAACTATCCAACCTTCGTAAAAAAATCCTTCTTCTGGGTGTGGCAAATCTTTAAATTCTGCAAAAAGCATATATCCACCCTCTTCGTAATATGCGCCAACTGTACCTGTGGCAATTCCTCCGCTTACATCAGCTAATTCTCCACTAAAATCAAATGGACCTGGTCCCATAGATTTTTGCTCATCAATCCAAGCCTCGATACTTTCATCTGCTATGCCCATTTCTTCTAGTGCTATAATCTCTTCCTCAGTTAGATTGTGCTTTAGCATCGTTGCTTCACTGATTGTTGGTTGAGTTGTTGTTATCTGGGGTGTTTCATCAGTAGTGAGTACGGGTGTGTCTGTTGCTGTACATGCTGTTAGGGCAAGTAATGCTGTGGCTATTGCAATTGCTTTAAATTTCATAGTTGTGCTGTTATTTAGATATAAAAATGCTAGAGGTAAGTGTACTAAAATATTTATCTTATGACAATTTTGTATTTTAATTATTAAATCTAACTGTGTCTTAAGGCTTCGATTGGATTCATTAAGGCGGCTTTTTTTGCAGGGGCGTATCCAAATACTATTCCTAAAACTACTGCTAGTGAGAAAGATATTAATGCTTCGTATATTGAAAGTACAAATGGCCAGTTAAATCCCAATTTTGTTGCTACTACACTGATGAGCCAGGATATACTAACACCAGCTAGAAGTCCTAAAAATGCGCCTATTAGCGAAACTAATACAGCCTCTAGGATAAACTGAGCTTTTATGGTTGATGGTTTTGCACCCAAGGCCTTTCTGAGACCTATTTCATTTGTTCGTTCTGAAACAGATACGTACATTACATTCATTATGCCTACTCCCCCAACTACGAGTGATATTATGGCCAGTAGGAATAGTAATATCTGTATTCCGCCTGTTACTGCGCCTATGATTTCCATGGATTCTTCTTGGGTTCTGATTGCAAAATCGTCTTTATTTGGATCTTTGATGTTGTGGTTGGACCTAAGAGTTTTTGCTACTAATTGTATTGTTTTGTATATTTCTTCAGAATCTTTCATATCAATTGCAATGGCTTGTATATGGTCTATGCCTAGAATAAATTTTTGAGTTGTCCTTATTGGCAGATATACTAGTTCATCCATATTCATAAAAAATTTTGCTCCAATGTCATCTGCAACACCGATAACTCTATAATTGTGCTCACCTATCTTTATTTTTTGATTGAGCGGAGCTCTGTTTTTAAATAGTGTCCGTGCGACGTCTGAACCTAAAACCACCACTTTTTCTAAATTTTTATCTTCTTGGACTGTAAAGAATCTCCCCTGTGCTAGATCAATTGATTCAACCTTTGGATAGTCCCCTTCTACTGCCCAAAACATTGTGTTTTTTTCTGTTGAGCCGTAACTGATTTTTTGTTGATTCATTATCATTCCATATGCATTTTGCACATTTTCAAGTCCGCGTAAATCCTCTATATCATCAAGTGTCAGAGTTTTTACTTCTACTCCTGCGACAATGGAAGTGGCTGTATTTGCGTCTTTGGCTCTCCCCTCTAAATTGGATGGAACTTGTATTTCTACCCATAAAGTTTCGGAACTTACTGAAGACATTTGCTCTAAAACTAGGGCCTCAATCCCCGCTCCTACTGATAAAACTATGATTACTATTGCTGTACCTATAAAGATTCCTAGGGTCGTTAAAATTGTGCGTAGTTTATTTCCTTTTAAAGAAATTGCTGACATTTTTATTAGTGCTCTATTCATTATTCGTAGCGTAATGCGTTAATTGGATCGAGTTTTGCGGCTTGTCTTGCTGGATATAGACCAAAAAGTAAACCTACTAAAAGTGATATTGCCACTGACAAAATCACTGAAGATGCAGGCACGGTGAAAATCCAGTCATATCCTAACGAACCGACCACAAGACTGACTATGTAAGAAAAAGAAACCCCAGCAAATATACCGATAATTCCCCCAAACATGGTTAATACTAAGGTCTCTACAATAAATTGACTGTTTATATTGGATCGTTTGGCTCCTATTGCTTTTCTTAGTCCAATTTCGCTTGTGCGTTCTTTTACTGTCATGAGCATTATGTTTGTGATCCCTATACCTCCTACAAGTAGGGAAACTGCGGCAATTAGGGCTAGAAATAATTTTATACCATCAGTGATAGTTGTGAAGGCGTCGAGGGCTTGTGCAAGTGATCTAACTGTAAAATCCTCATCTACTTTTGTGTCTATGTTGTGGTTTCTTCTTAATATTTTAATAGTGGACTGCGTTGCTAGTGTAATGTTTTCTTCTTTGTCTACTTTAAATCTTATGGCTGAAAGATGATCCTCACCTATTAAAAGTTTTTGAGTGGTTTTAATTGGAATATATACTTTGTCGTCTGGATTTTGAACTAGCATGGCTCCTTTTGACTCTAAAACTCCTATGACTTTGAAAGATATATTGTTAATGCGGACTTTTTCTCCTACTGGATCAGAAACTGGAAATAGTTTATCTTTCATATCTGCACCCAATATCATTACTTTATCGTAGTTGTCGTCTTCTTTTTGTGTAAAAAATCGACCGCTAGCCATTTTTTGATTTTCGGTTTCCATGAACCCACTGCTTACTCCGCTGTATGCTCCTGTTATTGTTTTGGATTTGTATGTGATTTCGCCGTTGCCCTGGACATAGCTACATATGCTATCCACATATGATAAATTGCCTATATCGTCTGCATCATCTTGGGTTAGGGTCTTAATGACTACTCCATATGCTGCGGCTGGGGCTGAATTTTCTTCGGAGTATCCTGGTAAAACCCCTATCATATTTGTACCTATTTTCTGAATTGAGCCTGTTATCAGGCTTTCTGCTCCGGCACCAATACTTAAAATAGAAATAACACTTGATACGCCAATAATGATACCAAGCATGTTTAGTAATGCCCTAATTTTGTTTGCTCTTATACTAGATAAGGCTAACTTTATTGCTAATACGTAATTTTGCATTTAGCTCTATTATTTTTTCGGTAGTTTTTTTGATTGAATTTTTCTGTCTTTCACAATAACTCCGTCCTTTATTTCTATTATTCTTTCTGATGTTTCGGCCAGTTTTTTGTTGTGGGTAACCATTATTATTGTGTGTCCTTTTTGGTGAAGTTTGTGAATTATATCCATAATTTCATCTGATGATTTTGAATCCAAATTACCTGTTGGCTCATCTGCAAAAATCAGATTGGCGTTATTTGCCAAGGCTCTTGCTATTGCTACTCTCTGTTGTTCTCCACCTGATAATTCATTTGGTTTATGAGACATTCTGTCTTTTAGTCCTACTGCTATTAATGCTTTTTTTGCAAGAGCGTCCTGTTCTTTTTCTGATATTCCTGCGTAAATTAGTGGTAATTTCACGTTTTCTAAGGCTGTTGTCCTCTTTAACAGGTGAAACTGTTGAAAAATAAATCCGATTTTTTTGTTTCTTATTTCCGCTAAAGTGTCCTCATCAAACTGCTTTAGTATTTTGTTTTCAAACATATATGTGCCGCTTGTTGCTGTGTCTAGAAAGCCAAGGATATTCATCAAAGTTGATTTTCCACTACCTGATGGACCTATTACTGAGATAAATTCGCCTTCAAATATTTTTAAACTGACACTATTTAGGGCTTTTGTTGTGACTGTGCCCATGCAATAGTGCTTTTTGATATTTTTGATTTCGATTAATGGTGTTTTATTTTTCATAGATAATAATGTTTTCGCCTTCTTTTAAGCCTTCTAAAATTTCTACATATTCATCACCCTCTAGTCCTAAAGTTAACTCTTTTTTTACTTTTTCCTCAGCTACTAACACATATGCAAATGCTTTTGTTCCGTCGTATTCTATAGCTATAATTGGAGCGACTATTATGTTCTGCCTGTTTGCAGTTTGTATTTCTAGATCTGCAGTCATACCTGATTTAATCATATCATTCTCATCCATTAAAGTTATATAGGCCTCATAATATATAACTCCAGAAATAATTGTTTCAGCTGGATTTATTGCTGAAACTGTTCCTTTAAATGTCTCTGAAATCGGCAAAGAATCAAAGCTTATATCCACAGTATCACCGATACTAATCTTATTAACATCATTTTCAGAAACATTGGCTTTAAGCTGCATATCCTCTGTCATCATCACAATCATGTCCTCCTGTAAAGAAATATTTTCTCCAACTTTTTTTGTTATATCTATAATTTGCCCCCCCATTGGTGCAAAAATCTGGCTATCTTTCATCTGTTTTTCTACTTGTTTGTATGCTGCTTTAGCATTGTCTACTCTTGCTATATATGTAGCTGTATCTACATATCGTGGATTTTTTACTAAATTGTCATAACTTGCCTTTGCCTGTTTTAAGGCTATCTCCATTAGTGATATCTTCATTTGTGCGTTGTTTTCGTCTATTTTATTTTGTACTTTAGTTGAGCTTAATGCAGTCTCAGCGATTTTTAAGTTATTTTCTGCTGTAGCAAAATTTGTAGATGCATTGTCTGAGTTGGAACTAATTCCTAATTCTGCCTTCTCCAAATTTAGTTTTGATGCATCAATTGATTGGACCAAACTTTCTGTGTTTAAAATTTCTGTATTAAGACTGCTCTGCCTTGTTGTGATTGAATCTTTGAGTGTTTGAAGTAGGTTTTCTTCGATTGCGCTAAATTCAAGAAGTTGGTAGGTCATATCAAGTAGGTCTTTTGTTTTAGATAATGAATCTTGTAGTTTTTCTAGAAATAAATCTATTTTGCTTTGATATTCTTTGCTACTATGGTCTGCTATCATTGTATCTAGTATAAGTTTTTCTTTTTCTAAATCTTCTAAGGATCTACGTGCATAACTATATATATCTATTATTACACCATTTAATGTAAGGCTTTTAGTCCCAAGATATTGGTCATATGCGTCATTTGCATGTGTGTTGTCTACACCTATTATTTTATCTGCGGCATTTATTGAGACTTTTATTTCGTTGTAGGCTGCGGAAATGCGAACAGCAGTTTTTTCGTACTCGCTGATGAGTATGTCTTCTGCAATTTTTATAGAATTTTCAGAGCTTCCTTCTGTGTTTTTAAGTGATTTTTCTGCGTTTGTGAAAGCTAACTTTGCATTTTCTACATCTAATTCTGCTTTTTTGAGTTTTTCTATATTAGCTAATTTTGTGTCTTCAAATATTTGTTTAGAATTTTTCAAATTAATTTCTGCTTCCTCTATTTTTGTTGAGGAAATAACCTTTTCTTCTTCGGCAGGCCCTGCGTATTTTAGATTTAATTCTGCATTTGCAATATTTAAGTTTGCCTTGGCTTTTTCTAATTCTATAACAAGGTTTTCATTTTCTAAACTTGTAAGTAATTGATCTTTTTTAACTGTATCACCTTTTTTTGTACTTATAGATTCTATCTGTCCTGAATTTTGAAATCTTAGTGATATTTTGGCGTTAGACTCAGTTGTAGCATTGACGTCAACGATCTGTTTTAAATCGGCTCTTTTAATTTCTTCTGTAACAAAGCTTGTTTCGGTACCCTGCCATAAAAAAGCATATAAAAAAATGGCGCTAGCAATTATTACAAAAAATATAAGTGATTTTTTTAGTGTAAATATTTTCATAGAATTTTGTGAGGAAATTTCTAGTTGATATTACTCAATCTCTGCTAAAATATCAATGATTTTAAGTTTTTTATTATATATGGGTTCTCAAATAATTATAATTAGGCATGGGGAGACAATTGAGAGTACTAAGGGTATTTTGTTGGGTCAGATGGATGGTGAGCTGAGTGATAATGGTCGTAAAGAAGTTAAAGGTCTGTGTGGATTGTTAGATAAATTTTCTATAAAAAAAATTTATTCTTCTGATCTTGGGCGTGCAATTGCCACGGCTGGGATTATTGCTTATGAGCTTAATATTAAGGATACTGAGCTGAATAAAGTTTTGCGAGAGCGGTCGGCGGGTGTTTTTGAGGGTAGGTCGACTGATGAGGTTGATTGGATTGAGTATGAAAAAGTTGGGCTCCCCCATCGGAGGCATAAGGGTGGTGAATCATTTTTGGATGTTGAGGATAGAATTTGTCCGTTTGTTGAGGACATGTTGGAGTTTAAAGAAAATACATTGCTAATCTGTCACAGTGTAGTGATGCGGATGATTGTTAAAATTGTTAATAAAATTAGTTTTGAGGATGCTTTGGGGATGGATCTTGATGCTAAGTTTTTGGTTTTGGATGGTAGTAGAATAAAAATCCAAGATTGGTCGTAAATTTTATAAATTATTATATACATGGAAAATGAAATAGAGGTGAAAATTTTAGAGATCGATGTTGATGAAGTTGTTAAAAAACTTGAAAATATTGGTGCCAAAAAGATTGTTGATGCAAATATTGTTGCTGAATTTTTTATAAATAGTGATGCTAAAAAAATTAGATTAAGGCGCGTAGATGGTAAAAACATTCTTACATTCAAAAATAAATATGAATCTAGTGATTTTTTGAAGACTGATGAAATTGAGATATTTTTTGATGATTATGAAAAAATGAAAAAGGTTTTGATTGAGTTGGAATTTATACATTATGGTAGCTCTGAAAAAACTAGGACTACATATAAATATAAAAATATTCATTTTGAAATTGATACTTTGCCTGGAATACCGACGTTTTTAGAAATCGAATCTGTGGATATGCAGGGAGTAAAAAATGGAGTTGAGTTGCTTGGTTATAAAATGAGTCAGACTTGTATATTGACTGAGAGGACAGTTAAAGAACATTATGGATTAGCATAATTAAATTAAAAATTTCTATGTCTAAATATTATATTTATATAGCGCGATGCAGTGATAACAGTCTTTATACGGGCTATACTAATGATTTGATTAGTCGTCAGGCTACTCATAATGAAGGTAAAGGTGCTCGATATACTCGAGGGCGTCTGCCGATTAGGATTGTTTATAGTGAAGAGTTTGAAACAAAATCTGATGCGATGAAAAGGGAGTATCAGATAAAAAACCTTAGTAAAGAAAATAAGGAAAAATTGATAACTGATTAAATGTCTTCATTGAATGATGATAAAGCCTTTTTTTGTAGATCCACCACTGTGTCGTCTTCATCTACTATTTCGGTTTTTATGATTTCTTCTATAATATCTTCTAGTGAAATTACACCTTCAAAACCTCCGTATTCATTTTTAATAATTGCTAAATGGTGTTTTGATTTTATGAATTTGTTTAATAATACATCCAACTTAATATCTTTGGAAATTACTAGTAATTTTGCTTTTTTATATAAGTGTTCTATTTTTTGTCCCAATTTAATGTTTATTAATTTTTTAACATATAAAACTCCGACTATATTATCGGTTGTGTCTTTATAAACTGGAATCCTACTATAACCTTGTGATTTTATTTCATCAAATAAATCTGCGTCTAAAACTCTGTCTATATCTAATGAATAAACTACAGTCCTTGGTGTCATAACCTCCTCTGCTGTCCTTGTTGAAAATGATAATGCACCCATTACAATCCGTTCCTCGTCTGCATCTACGTCACTTCTGGTTGTATTGCTGTGTTCTTCTACAATTTTTATTAGCTCGTGTTTTGAATAAATTGTGTTCATTTCTTCTCCTAAAATTTTATCTAAGGCTTTAGCAATAGGCCAAGTAAATGGATAAAACATAAATATGAAAATTTTGACCAACCAAGCTGTTTTTGCACCTAAATGTAGTGCAAATCTTGAAAAAGTGGCTTGTGGCAAAATTTCACCAAAAATCACAATTAGCGCAGTTGAGATTATTCCTGCAGAAAAACCATTGGCTATGTCCCCAAGGTAAATCGCCAAAGTTGAATTAACAGCCACATTACCGAGCAATAAAGTACAAAGTAAAAGATTACCATTTTTTCTTACCGAATAAACTATAACTGCGTTTTTATCTCCTAACTTAATCTTTCTCTCAAGCTCACCTTTACTTAGGCTTAAAAGTCCAAGAGTTAATCCTGAAAACATGCCGGATAAGAGAACTAAAAAAATTATTACAAAATAATCCATAAATTTGATAAAATATTCCTCTAATTGTAGCATAAAAAGTCGCTATATACAATCATATACTGGATTATTTAGTTTTATTTATAAAAAATATCTTATTGATTTTTGTAATATTTTGTTTTATGAATTATTTGTAGATACATTGTATTATTTATTTTGTAGATACTTTGAATTTAATAAGTATTTTAACTTAATAAACGTGATAGTTTGGACATTAACGGTAAAAAGTCGACTTAAAAGCTACCAGGCAACTAGGTATACAGAAGAAGCTGAAAAACTTGGTATTAAATTAAAACATGTTTGTTCTGAGGATTTTGAGATTGTTGAGCCATCTGATCAGAAAAATAAAATTTGGCATAAGGGAAGATATATAAAAGTGCCGGATGTACTAATTACGCGTCTTACGGGGATGAAGTATTTTTCGCATGCGCTTGTGCGGCTTTTAAAGAGTATGGGAGTGATTGTAATCAATTCTCCTTCTGCAATTGAAATTGCGGATGATAAATTAAGGACAATACAGGTGCTTACTGCAAATAATTTACCTATTCCAAAGTCGATTTTGGCAAAGTATCCTGTTGATATTGACTTTATTGCAAATAAACTAGGCTTTCCTTTGATTATGAAAACTGTTAATGGTGCTAAGGGTGAAGGCGTGTTGCTTTTTGATAATTATAATCAGTTTAAAGATGTAATTACTGTGCTTCATAAGGCAACTGAGGGTAAAGCCAATATTATTTTTCAAGAATTTATTTCAAATAGTTATGGAAGAGATTTAAGGGTTTATGTGGTTGGAGATAGGGCTGTTGGAGCCGTTATTAGACAGGGAGCTTCTGGGCAATTTAAGGCTAATGTCTCCGCAGGAGGAAATGCAAATCCTTATAAGCTTAGTCCTGATATTTCAAAATTGGCAGTTAAGGCCGCAAAAGTACTTGGATTGACAATTGCAGGTGTAGACTTATTGATTGATGAGGATAAGTTTTTAATATCAGAGGTTAATGCAACACCTTCATTTAAAGGTTTTGAGACAACTGCAAATATCAATGTACCTAAAATGATTTTAGAATATGCTTTACGTTTAAAATCTAAGCTTAGGTAAATTTTTGAAGCATTATTTCAAAATGTTAATTTAATCCAAATTTTTTTGAAATTAATTATTTGATTGTAAATAATTAATTTTGTTTATTTTTGATAGAATATTCACTCTTGTAATATATAAGACTCATTCCAAATAATAGTATTAAAATGTACATATATGTGCTGTATTCTGGAACCATATTGATAAGTGTAAAGTCCATGCTTGATACTGCACCTGGGTTTCCTGCCGCATCTATTGCGTAGATTTCCCAGCTGTAGTCTCCTGGTGATAGTGATGCTACAGCTTCTGTAAAGCTTGTACCAGAGTTTATACCTGTAATCTGGTATTGCTCAACATCTCCACTATTTTTTACTGTAATAACATATCCTCCACCATCATCGGTAGTACGTTTCCATAGATAAACTGGAGTATAGTCTCCTGTATTTCCATTTGGACTTACTTGAGTTACTGCAATAGGTCCAACAGAATCAACTATAAATGCTATAGCACCTCCATTGGCAGTTGAATAATCACTTGTACCAGATTGAGAATTAGTACTTCTAACTCTCCAATAATAGCTTCCATCAGTTAATGTTTGTGGACTTGACCCTACAGTATATGTACCTGTACCTTCAGCTTGTCCTACTGTAAATGACATAGATCCTTCAGATGCTAAAGCTGATGTATAATCCACAACAGGTGATGAAAAATCTGAGCTATCATCAATCTGTATTTGGTAATCCACAGTCAAATCAACTGGATCATCAATATCAAATGTAAGTGTCGGCGTATTATCTTGTGTTGTAGATCCGTTAGTTCTAATAAATGGTCCTAGATTAGAAACTACAGGCGGTCCTGGAAATATCCAATTTACGTTGTTTCCACTGTCAGTGATATTTAGGCCTATTGTGCTAATCTCAACCAATCCATCACTATAATGGTCGTGATTGTAACTATCTTTTGTATCTAAGTATTCAAAGTCTCTTGCTCCATTTGGGTCAAAATACCAATATGAGTCATCTAATGTTGAGCGTAAGGATAGTGTTGCTGTTGGCGTACCTTTTAGAGTTGTTGTACCTGTCATAACTTGATGTTGTCCTGCTTCAAAAAACAGAGTGTCATCTACAGTTACTGTTTTTGTGAAGTTGTAGAAGGTGTGATCGTTTGATCCGTAAATTGTTTGATCTGTACCTGTTAGAGTCACTGTTTGTGTTCCTGGTACAAATTCTGCGTCTCCTGCTGTTGTCGCATCACAGGCTGTAGAATCTATGCCTGGTGCTGGACAAAGTACCCAATTTCCAGCCAAACTAATATCAGAAGTTCCTGTATCTAATGTTCCTAGGAATATTTCTAAGTCACCATCTAAGTTTAATGTGTTACCTAAAGTTACTGTATTTGCTTTAGCATCTTTTGATATTTTAACATCATTGAATGTTGAAGCTGATGCATTTGCAAATGGTGAATCTATTGATCCTATAAACTCTAAGGTTCCTCCATTGTGAGTAAATGTTGCTCCTGATTCTTGATCCCATCCTCCTTTTACTTGCAAGGTTCCTGATGCTGGTGGTGCAATAAATGTCCCACTGTTAAAGTCGACTCCTACAGCATTTTCGTAGGCTGAAACTACATTAGCACCTATTGCTGATGTAAATGTTCCTCCACTAATATCTAATTCGTTATTAAAGGTAACAGTTGATCCTGCACCTGCAATGTATATACCACCATTACCAACTGACAGTAGAGCATTGTGAATAACACTATATGCCCCTGTATTTATAGTACCTCCATTTGTTAATATTGGACTGAATGAAAATACATATCCATCCTCTTGAATATTGTATGTACCTCCACTAATAGTAACTGTTGAACCAAAAGATGTAGATCCAGTACCTGTATTGAATGATCCTCCTGTAAATGTAAAAACATTTGATATTCCTATCGTTGCACCTTCTACATTATATGTTCCATCATTTAAATAAAGTCTCCATTGATTAAACACTCCTGAACCTGCATTAACTACTCCTCCATTCATAGTTACAGTCGACATTGTAGCTTGCACTGTATCTTGTGCATGATATGTTCCTCCGTTTATATCAATAAAAGCATGATCTACTAACGTAGCACCACCAGTATTATTTCTGTTACTTGCGTAAAAATCTCCTCCATTTAGTATTAAACGATTATTATCGTATGCATTGTGAAGATCCATTGTACCATTTGCTGTGTTTTCAAATGTACCGGCTGTTATTGTAAACTTACCTCCATTTGTAGCGTTACCTGTGTATACATTTCCTGATGTGGTAACTGTAAGGTTTGTATTGTTCAACTCTAATTGTGGCAAATTTGCGTTATCTGGTAGAACAATGTCATTTGCTGTTTCTAATACAAACAGACCATCTCCTCCTGAAAAAGCTGACTGCCAATCTACTGTTGACAATGGTCCTGCTACAAATCTTCCACTGCCATCAATACTACCATCGGTCAAAGTTAATGTTTCTGTAACATTAACAGTTGTACCTGATCCAGTTGAAAAATTATCCCTAGCGTAGTGGTTATATGTTTTGTTTATATTTAAGTCTGTAAATGTTATAGAATCCCCTGAGTTAAGCGTAACCCCTCCAGAATTTGACCCTTCAAAAATCATTGTTCCTTCCTTGTCTGTATAAACACCTGTTCCTGTAAAATTTAAAGTACCATATATATGACTGGTGTTAGCAGGAGCAATATAGTTACCGGATGTCATTATTACAGAAGTTACGTAAAAATCACTTACATTTTCCATGTCAATACTTCCTCCTCCAATATATAAACTGTCCATTGAAAGTGATTGAGTACCAACTGGTGTTGCTGCTGAAGTTTCCGCATAATAGATACCACCATTTAGAGTAGTTGATCCTGAATGAGTAACCTGTGTTGCACTACCAGCGTAAAAAGTTCCTCCAGTTTGTGTAAAATCATAATTAAATGTCAAATTACCATTTGCTGTGTTTTCAAATGTTCCTGCAGTCAAAGTAAATGCGCCAATTGCAGTTACGCCACCTGCAGTAGTAATGTCTAGATCTGTATTATTCATTATCAAAGTTGGCAATCTTACACCTGCTGGAAGCTGAAAATCGGCAGCATTATCTATTTGTAATACTCCTGTACCGGCAAGAAATCCAGCATCCCAGTTTTGTATACTTCCTGTTGCAGATGAAATTATTTTAGAACTGTTATATGCAATAAATTCTCCCTTTGTAAAAGTTAAAATTCCTGTAACAGTCAAAATATCTCCAGTTTCAAAACGAAAAGTATCATTAGATGTGTTTCCTGTTTTATTTATTGTAAGATTGGTAATGGTTAAAGAGTTGTTAAGATTCATTATAGTACTAATTGTACCATCAAAAGTCATTGAACCTCCATTATCCGTATATGTTCCTCCCGTTGAAATATTAAAATTATAGTTAAAATAAATATCACCAGTTGGTGCGTTTAAACTTCCTGACGTCATTGTAAATGTAGAGAATGTACTTGCTCCAATATCAACAATATCAACATCAACAACATCAAACGTTCCACCTGCAATCGTGAAAGCTCCTTCTATTAAAATTTCTGTAGCATTTTGACCGTCATAAAGTCCTCCATTTAAATTAACAGTACCATTATGAGTTATCTTTGCTGCAGTACCTGCGTTAAAAGTCCCTGCATTCTGGACAAATGCTCCTCCAATTGTTAAATCCCCAGTTCCTGTAACGTTTAAGGTTGCGTTGCCATCTGCAATTGTTAATGGTGGCACCCCTCCTTCTCCAGGTACGGCGCTTGTCTCTAAAGTTATTGTCTTTGGCGTTGTAAATGCTAACTCTATCTCATCATCTCCTCCACTAAATGTTGATAAATGTTTTAGATCTCCCTGTACAATCCATCCACCTGCATTATATGCGTCAGTTTCTCCATCCTGAAGTTTAAGTGTCCCCACTACAGTCATTATATCACTTGTACCTGTTCGAATTTTCCCTCCAGCACCTGCAAGATTTATTGTTACACTACTAAATGTCTCAGTTCCTAAAACATCTACCATTATTGTACTTGTACCAGTATAATCAAATTCAACTATTCCACTATTATGTTCAAAAACTCCTGTCCCGTTAATTGTCATATTTCCAGCCATTGTTGTTGTTCCTGATGTTGCATAAAAAATACCGTCAGATACTGTAAAAGCACCGTTATAATCCATTGTTCCTGTTGATGCTGCCATTGTTCCTCCGCTTTGCGTGAATGTACTTATTACTGCAAGACTACCTGTCCCTAAGTTAAAAGATCCTCCGCTCAAAGTCATTGTACTACCAACTGTTATTATTGCATTTGTTAGTGCTATTATACCATCCTCCTGAACCAGCGTTGTCCCCGTTGTAACTGGAACTCCAGATTCTGAAGTCAAAGTTCCTGTATACCCGGTATGTAAATATATTGACCCAACTGCTATAGATCCGTTTAATAAAACGTTGTCTACATCTCCTGATGTAAAATGTGCAGCATCTGATACTCCTGGTTGGGTCGTGTCATTTGCACCACCGGTCGTAGTTGACCAGTTTGCATCTGATTTGAAGTTTCCACCTGCTGGGCCAATCCAATATTTATCAGCTGCAAATGCGCTAGCACTTAAGGATAATGATATAAAAAATGCTAAAATTATTAGCATTGAGAATCTGTTTGCGATTCTTGAAAGGATTTGAATTTTCATATTTTTTTGTTTTTATTTTTTAAAATAAATTTTGCTTTATCTAGTAAATAGCAATTTTTATCATTGTATTGTATCATTTTTTTATAAAAAAATAAAGGTAAAGTGGGGTAAATAAATTAAAGTACAAACACATTTGGGGCATCTTAAAAAATTATAATATGGAGTTTTTATTACTTTACACCATAAATTATTAATTCTTTGAAGTCCGGATATTAGCTCTAAATTAAATTTTGGAGGACTTTTAGTGCGATTGGTGAAAGATTTTTTTCATTTATACTATCTAAATCTATCCACAGTGCGCCATCCGAGTCATGACCATCAGCAATAGTATTGATTGTATCATTTAATAGTTTGACTTTGTAATACAATCCAATGTGATGAGTTTTTGTTGGAATACCATCATCAATCCATTCCGATTGAAAATCTGCGTTATTTAGTAAAGATATTATTTCTATTTCGGCTCCTATTTCTTCACTAAACTCTCTATGCAGGGCATCTATTAAGTTTTCGCAAAATTCAATTCCACCACCGGGTAGATCATATTTTCCTCTGTATGGTCCCCTAGACTTCTTGATTACTAATAATTTATTTTTATCTATAGCAATGCCGTATATGCCGATATGTTTATTTTCATTCATAATATTTTATTATGGTTTATTTTTCACACTTATCCCTATTTATTCGAAAGTTATTATCATATAATTTATTACTAATACTAATCAAATATATTAAAATACATTCTAAATGTAAAATTATTGGATTATTATTTTGTAGCTATAAAATGATGTAAGTTGTTTTTTTGTGATATAAACTATTAAAATATAATTTGCTTTTTCTAGTCAAATTTTATTAAATTTATGTAGATAATTAACTATTAAACTAATGGAAGAAAAAAGATTTAAGCTGTTGTCGTCTATACACGTTTTGTTTATAAAAGAAGATGAAATTTTAATGTTATTGAGAAAGAATATTCTCTTAGATGGACTTTATAGTATCATTGCTGGACATCTTGATGGTGGTGAAACTGTTTTAGAGGCTGCCATACGTGAATCTAAGGAAGAATGTGGTGTTGATGTTAATCCTGAAAATATAGAAGTTAGAACGGTCTGTCATAGCTTTAGTAGACATAACAATAGAGAGTATGTTCAATTTTATGCAATTTGTAAAAAATGGTCAGGTCAGATTGTTAATATGGAGCCAAGTAAATGTGGTGAAATAAAATTTTTTCCTATAAATGAGTTGCCACAAAACACTGTGCCATATATTAAAGATGGAATAGAAAAAACTCTTAGTGGGGTTCACTTTTATGAATACGGATGGATAGAAGGGCAAGACTAATAGTAATATATAAATTTACACTTTTATTTTATAAAAAATTTAGTAAATTTTAAGATTTGTTTGTTATATATTTTTGTATGGCTAAATAAGTTAGCGATTTAGAGTGTTTTGAAAATATATTTAATTCTATCTACCTAATCCGAGGTCAGAGGGTTAGGTTGGATGAGGATTTGTCAAAACTATATGGTGTTGAAACAAAAGTTTTGAATAAAGCTGTGCGTAGAAATATAGATCGTTTTCCTGTAGATTTTATGTTTCAGCTAACTCATGAAAAGTGTGGAAAGCAATTGAGGGACTTATTTTTACAGATAATGCTGACACTATCGGATATAAAGTTGATTGATTTTGGAGCTCCAAATTGAAGGAAGTTGGAACTTTTATCTAATCACTCATTAATATGTATTAATAATGCTGAATGGTCTGATCCTAAATCTTTTGTTCTTACATAATCTACATCCATGTTTGTAATGACGTGATCAAGGGGAAGTGTGAAAGGTGTATTTACCATCCAAGTATATAAATTTTTATTTACATAATTTCCAAAACGACTTCTGAAATAAGAAGAATAGAGCGAGGAATTAAAGTCTCCTACAATTATAAACTTAGACTTTTTTTGCTCATAAGATTCAATTATTTCTACTAACTGATCAAAAAATTCTATATTTTCTTGAATATTTTCCCTTCCAACTGGACGATGAGCATGAACGGTTATAAGATCATAATCTTGATAGTGAATGATGCATAATGGCAAATGTGTTTGCCCCTCTACTTCTGCAGATATGTAAGTATCTGTATAGACAGTACATGAACTAGCGTATGCTCTATGATTAATAACTGGCGTAATATCTATATTTTCTAAACTTTTCACAGTCAATGGATTTGATTCTACAATCGCGATAGTTATTGGAGTGTATTTTTGAATTGCCTTAACAATAGGTTGAATATCATCATTACTGTAATGTGAATTTATATAAAAAATGTCTACATCTGTAATCTCACCACTAAAATATTGAATTGGATGTAATAGTAAGATATAGAGTAAAACCATAAAGATTATTCCAACTATAGATATTCTCCATTTTTTTAACGCAAGAAGTCCAGTGGTGAATAATAATGCCAGAATAAAATATTGAAGTTGAAAATGGACTAAAAGATGGAAAATGAGGAAAACTTTTTCAAAAATGATAGAGCAAAGGGAAAATAGGATTGATGTAAACAACCCAAATGTGAGCACCCAAGATAATACTTTCTTTTTCATGGATTATATAATACCACAATATAAAATTGGCTTATATAATATGTTTGTTTAAATCCTGGAGCTGCAAAATGAAGGAAGTTAGAACTGTTTTAATCTATAATAACTTGCTTTTGTAGTTCCTTCTTTAATAACGAAACCTTTATCTACTAATCCCCTTAAAAGGTTGTGAGCCTGTTGTCTGGAAATATCTAAAAGAGATGCAAGATCAGGAGCTGTTAGTTCTATTCTTTCCTGGATGATTGATAAAACTTCTTTTTCTCTTGTTGTAGGTCTATCACTAACTTTCAATGTGTCTAATGAGTTTTTAACTCTACTCAATGCACTTTGAAGGGAATACTTAAAACCTAAACTAAAGTATTCTAACCATTTAGATTTATCTCCTTTATCTGCTGTGTGTAATGCGTCTGAATATCCTTTTCTATCTACATCATAGTAATCATCAAGTACAAAATACTTATTAATTTTATACTCTTCTTTAGTTAATATAAGAGCTGTTAAAAGCCTGCATGTTCGTCCATTTCCATCTTCAAATGGATGTATATACACAAATTGATGATGGAAAATTCCAGCCTTTAGTATTGATGGTAAATCACTATTATTTGACCATTTTATAAGATCTTCGAGCATTTTCTTAATTTGAATTTTATTATGACTAGGCGGATTATGCTTTATATCTAATTTAATTTTTCCGTCTTCCTCTTTATATTTACCTACTATAATTGGTTTGTTTCTTATTTCTCCTGCAATATCATCATTTATTCCAATCATCAAATCAGCATGAATTTGTAAAGTGTTTTGTAAAGTTAATTGTCCACTACTATAGTTATCTAAATTTTTTAAAATATTAAAATAGTTTACTATTTCTTTTTCATCTCTGTTAACAGGCACTCTATCATCTAATAAAAGATTTGTAACTTCAGGAAGTGATAAAGGATTTCCCTCTATGCTATTAGAAATATATGAGGATTTAATCTGAGTATCTCTTTCGAGATTTAACTCTATTTCTTTAGGTATACGCAATGACTCCAGTTGACCATAAAAGCGCTCACATTCATTTATGATCTGGAAAAGTCTATTATCTAATTTATAATTTGGATTAAACATGTTTATATTATATATCCTGGAGAATTAATTGTAAAGCTTTTTGTAAATGTTTTTGTAAAGTGTTTGGAGCTCCAAAACGAGGGAAGTTCGAACTTTTTTTGTGGTGTAGTATGCTTTTAAATGAAGTGATTTATGCAAGATATTTTAGCCTTCTCGCATGTATAATGACACCTTGTCATCATTCTCCAACCTAAGGGTTAGATTACCTGTTCTTATTTTATATTTTTCGATGGTAAATTCTTGGCCATCTATTTCTACCCTACGAATAGTTTCAGATAAATACCCCTCATTAATTACTGTCTCAGGAATTGTATTAATGGCACCTCTATCAATTGAGACACTTACAAGTTTACTGAATTCTCCTGTAAATTTTTTCCTAACAAAAGAACTAGTGAGAAAGTTTTTAAAAGGAGGTACGCGTAATCCCAAAAATACATTTAATATGTCTATTTCACTTAATTGTCCTAACTCATCATTGTCTTGTAACTCTGTGTTTTGCTGCAACTCTGATGCCTTAGTATTTATTTGAGATATAAATTCTTCAAGGCTAACTTTAAAATGCTCCTTTATAATTCCAGTGATAATTTCTAAGGCAGCATGCTTAGCTGCGTCATCTATATTTGCTGGTAATTCTATTGATGCTTTTTCTATATCTTGCATCTTTTTAGCTGCACCATTAAAAAGTTGATTAATCACAATCTCTATTCTTGGATTAAAAGAATTATTCCCTCTTGCTGCAATATAGGCATAGTGTAGCAATTCTGGTTCTAAACCTAATTTTTGCATGGCTTCTCTTTGTATGTGTGAGGACTTATCATTTTCAGTAGATAAAGCTAAATACAGTTGAAACATGGCTTCTTTGTTTACAGATTTTCCTCCTATCCTTCTAGCAAAATCGACTAAAGAACTTATCGTTTCTTCATATATTTGATACTGTTTTATAAAATCCGCATATGAAATTAATAACTGCTCTAAGCTATCATTGTCACTGACATCCATCCTGACTTGTTTATGTAAAACAATTATCTGCTCTTTAAGTGTTGGCATAGCAGTTTCTATAGTTTCAATAAACTTTAGTCTTTCGTCTGGGCTTTTAAACGACTCATAATAATATAAAATCTCTTTATAAATTATTAATGCTGATTCACTATTTATTTCAACTTTTTGTAACAATCCTGAAAAATATTCATGGTGATGATCTGTACTTTCATCTGTATTATTTATCATCAACTGATCTAGACATTCTTTTAAGAATATTTTTAACTCATAAGAACTTTCTGAGTTAAATTTTATCCCTTGAATAGATCTTAATACTGCTGGCTTTAACTGGGAAAAGTATGTCGGCACAGTATGAATAAGAGTAGTGTCCATGTTCGTGTCCATATCACTGCTTACTTCAAATATTTGTGGATTAAGATTGTCGTTTACTATCCGGGATGTAATACTTCTAATGCTACTTGGACTTAAACCGTTCAAATTATAATTACTATCAAGCATCTCTAGGTAATATACTAAGGTCTCAAAGCTGTCGGGACAAATACTACAATTTTTCGCAAAAATAAGATTTTTACCACATTGTGCCAGATTACTTATACGTTGTAATTGTGCAATAGTATTTATTTCTACAACACTTTCTTCATCTTGAACCAGTTTAGCAACTGGTTCTTCTTCACTCTTAGGTGAAAATCCTGCGATTTCAGCGATACTTTTAGGATCAACTCTATAACTGACTTTAGTTCCCTCATAAAAGCCATATCTACGAATCATTTCGGGGAGTAATCCAGAATAATTAATTCTACTTCCATCGTCCAAACATACTAAGCTACAATCTATATTGCTATACAAATCATCATTAAAAGGAGATTGCTGACTTCCTCGCCATGCTTCAATCTCAAAAATGAATATTCTTCCGTTGTATTCAAATGCATGTTTTTTATTTGACCCTTCCTCTTTATATCCAACTTTTAAAGCTTTCTTAAAATAATCTAAAAATTCAGCTATCTGCTGGTGATTTAACTCCATTTTTAAAACTATATCATTATCGTTTGCAAGTACTTGTAGTAAAGATTCATCAACTCCAAGAAATCCACTATATGAAAGTTTTGATGGTCTCATTTCGTATTCCAATTGTGATATAGAAGTTCCATTTAGAGATTTAAGCCCCTCAATGGTGGTAGTGTCATTGATGCCATTCATATTAAAACCCTCATCTGTGATAACAACGTCAGCTGGTTTATTTTGCAACTCATCTGGAGTAAGTTGTCGAAGAACCTTAAATCCATTACTTTCAAAAAACACAGGAGATTCTTGTGATTCTTGTAATTTTTCAGGTTGTATATGTTGAACAGGAATGGTGGTTGGTTTACTGTTTTTATCCAATTTATTAGACATGGTTGAAATTTAATTAATCAAGTTTGTATTATACCTTTTTTTTATCTTATGTCAATTCGCATCCCTATGGTATTATGTAGTCCACAGACATTTAGGACACCGTAAAATATCTATATCAAACAAAAATCCCTATTAACCTAGATCTTAGCTCAAATATTCTGGAGTTCCATAATGAAGGACGTTGGAACTTTTTTTGTGGTGTGGTATATTGGCTGTTTTTATATTATGATGCTATTGAGTATCTCCTCATTAATTTTCGAAAAAACTTTCTATCAATGTCAGCCGCTTTTGCTGCTAATGAAATATTTCCTTGATTACTTATTAAAAGATCAGAAATATAAAGCTTTTGAAATAATGAAATGAATTTATTTTTAAAATCTTTGAAATTTTCTGTAAAAAATTGCGGAATAATTTCTGTTGAATTGTCTATATCATCATCTATGTTTGGATTTTTCTTAATATTTACTATATCAATGCCGTATCTCTTTATTAATTTTTTAAAATAATTTATATCAACATCTGCATCAACACTTGCTTGAGTTATGTTTCCTTTATGCTTCTTTAGTTTTTCCTTAACATATATTCTTTGAAAATAATCAGTTATATACTCAATTAAAGGCTTATATTCTGTACTTGGATATTCTTCTATTAATCTAAGAATTAAGTGATGTAAATCTTGATCGACATTAATTAAAAATTCTTTTGTATCCTCATGAATGAAAGGACAAATAGTATTAGTGATTTTACAATGTTGATCATTAACTTCAGGGCATATAATTACTTTAGATTTATCATTATATATTTGTAACGGTGTTCTTGGAACTTTTCTTTCAGCACACTCAATTATAGCCACTCGAACTATTTTTCTTAAATCTTGTACGAAGGTACATTTAGTACCATCAATTTGACATTGCCCCTCGCTTAATTCACTGCATTCTACATATTTTGTTCCATCTTCATAAGTTTGTAGTAGTGTCTCTGGATTCTCTTTTCGATTACAATCAATATAATCTACACTGATCCTCTTTGGTGTATTACTCATCCTTAAATGTTTATGTTATATGTATTGCAATAGATTATATTATACTTTTATTTTGATATGTGTCAATCCCATGTCCGTCAGGTATTATAAAGTACACACATTTAAGATACCCATAATGAATAAAAAGCCCTAGTTTTGTTTTACTATAGCCTAGATCTTAGTTCGATTATTCCTGGAGATCCCCATTGAAGGACGTTGGAACTTTTTGAAAGAATTTTAAGGATTGTTATCGTATGTCTAAATTATGAATTAATAATACAATGAAACATACAATCTCTAGCAAATTTATATTGATATTTTTCTTAATCCTTGTTATATTGTACCTATACCCTAGGTAAAGGTATGAATGCGGTTGTAAAGTACTGGATTAAAAAATGTCAGAATTAGTTAAGGTTATCTAAATAGCTTAAACTAAATATATATTATGAAGAATAAAAATAAAAAATTAGTAAGCTTTCTTTTATCCCTTGCATACATAGGACTAAGTCTTGCAGGGTTTGATTTTGTGAATACTGATACTACATATGCTTTCGCAGACATTAGCATTAATAATATAGGAATAGATTGTGAAAACGATACGCAATATTGTACTCAAGAGCATACAAATGATTGTGAAAATTGCGAAGCCAACAGCAATCATTGTCATTCTATATATTTATTACCATTAATGGATAATTTTGACTTATTCAACTTCAATATTTCTCCTCAATTAAGAGATGGCAGTAGATTTAAAAACTTAAGCTACACTCCTAAATCACCTCCTTCCTAGGATAAAGTTTATTTTAAAATGACTTGTTTAATAAAACAGTTGTTTTTATATAAATTTTAACCAATTAAATAATGTCTGCTAATAAAAATACACTATTGCCTGTAAGCATAATTATAGGTGCAATTATTATCTCATTTGGCCTTTTTTATGGCCTTGCTGGGCAACAAGGGATACCCAACAATTCAGAAAAATCTGATTTAATAGCTAAAGATAAACCCACGATCATAGAAAAAGAAGAGGAGACTTTTAATCCAATTCTAGCATTAACTGAGGAAGACCATATATTTGGAAATCCAGATGCCAAAATCTCTCTTATCGAATACTCAGATTTTGAATGCCCTTACTGTCAAAGATTCCACACTACTCCTGAATTAATCGTTGAGGAATTTAATGAAGATGTAAATTGGGTATACAGACATTATCCATTATCCTTCCACGATCCCGCAGCTACTCTTGAAGCAAAGGCAACAGAATGTGCTAATGAAATAGGAGGAAATGATGTTTTTTGGGAATATGCTGGACTTGTTTTTAATCAAACACCAGGTAATGGAAAAGGAATTGATGAAAATGGATTAGTAGCATTAGCTGATGATCTGGATATTGATACAAACTCTTTTAAAGAATGTTTGGATTCAGATAAATTCCTTGATCATATTAGACAAGACTTTAATAGTGGTTCTAAACTTGGCGTTTCTGGTACTCCTGCAACATTTGTTATTAATCATGAAACGGGTAAACAACAATTAGTTTCAGGTGCACAACCGTATGAAAGTGTAAAAGCCATTGTCGAAGATATGATGTAATTATTTACTTATAAATTTATGAAAAAAATATTATTTTTAGCAATTATTGGCTTATTTATATTAACTGGTTGTGTCGCAACTGGTCAAAATTTAAATTTAACCTCTGATGGGCCAATAACTCATAACTGGGGAGATATAAACATTATGGGAGGACTTGTAACTCATAAGTTTGAATTAAAAAATTCAGGTGAGAGTGAGATTACAATAAAAGGAGCTCCAACTTCTTGTATGTGTACAACAGCCCAATTTGAATTTGAAGGCGAAAACTACTCTCCAGAATTTAGTTTGCATAGTAATCCAAAGGATTGGTCTCAAACTGTTGCCCCTGGTGAGGAATTTGAAGTTCACGTGACCTTTGATCCTTTAGCTCATGGACCTGATGCAACTGGACCTCTTACAAGGGTAGTTTTTCTTGAAATAGAAGGAGATACTGAACCAATGCAGTTAAAACTTTATGCAAATATCCTTTCTGAAAAAGATTATAAAAAAGACCACGGTTCAGATGGATTTGCTATGGGAGACTTTGTTTTTGAAGAAAAAGATTTTGATTTTGGAAAGATTAAACAAAGTAGTCCAATTGTAAGTCATGATTTTAAGTTTAAATATACTGGTGAGGAAACAATTTTAGTCACAGGTGTGCCAACAAGTTGTGCTTGTACATCAGCATCGATAGATAAAAAGGAGCTAAAAAAGGGAGATTCAGGTATAATAACTGTAGGATTTGATCCTAACCTTCACGAAGAACCCGATGGTGAATTTTTTAAGACTATTAGTGTGTTGACTGACCCTTCCCAAAAAGAGGACGTGGAGCTTAAGATTTGGACTGAAATTGATTTAGATTTAGGACCGGATGCATATAAATTAAAAGAAGAACATGTTGATTAGTTTTATAGCAAAATTTACAACGTATTAAATAAGTAATTATTTAACCAAAATCACTATGATGAATAATTATAGTTTTTCGAAAACTGTTGATTTGAATTTTGAAGCAGCAATAGAAAAAATAAAACTAGAACTAGAAAAAGAAGGTTTTGGTGTAATTACAGAAATAGATGTCAAAGCTACATTAAAGAAAAAGTTAGATGAGAATTACGACAATTACATTATTTTGGGAGCATGTAATCCACATTTTGCTTTTAAATCCCTTAAAGCTGAAAATAAAATTGGATTATTGCTTCCTTGCAATGTGATTGTTTATGAAGATGGAGGAAAAGTATTTGTTTCAGCAATTAAGCCAAGTGTAGCAATGTCTATTGTAGACAACGAAAATTTACATGACATAGCAGGTCAGGTAGATGACAAATTAGAAACAGTCATAAACAATATTTAAATATGGAGTTCGTATTCGCTCACGATTAGCTCGCCCGAGGAGTATTATGTCGGGCTACAGATCCTCTGCTTTGCTTCGGAGTTTGGAGCTGCAAAGCTAAGGAAGTTCGAACTTTTTTTGTGGTGTAATCATATGACTATCCCATTCCGCAATTTTTTCCAATTACTATTCCATTTTCATCAAAATATACCTCTATAGTCCCCTGCCATCCATCTTCTGGGTATGAATAGATCCATCCTTCCTTTATTGTTGATTCTCTTTCTTCTCCCTGTCCAAAAAGGTTCTCACTCATGTTAGATTTAACTATAATTTCATTTGCTTCTCCCAAGCTTTCCAATATTTCATCTTTTGTTAGTCCTTCTTCAATTAAATCATTACTTGGATGTCCACAGCTAAAACACTTCCTCGTAGTTGCTGATAAGTCCCCTGTGTATGGGAAATATTCACCGTTGTAAGATGTACATACTCCGTCTTTAATTCCTGTTCCTTCGTATTCTATATTCTCCTTAGTCATTGCATACATGTAATTTGCACAATATTGTTCTTCTGGCTCTGGACTTTCTAAGACTCCTGTAGTTTTATTGTATTTATATATTTTTTTACAACTTAGAGAATCTCCTCCCGGGATAAATACAATAAAATCTTCGTAGCTGTAGTCAGTTATGTGTCCATTATCTGTGGAATTAATATTTTGTCCTGTTTGGGTTAAATAAACTTGTCTTAAATTTGAATACCAAGGTTTATCTTCAAATTCTCCTAATAGCCCTTTTTCATAATAACTTGGCTCCATGTAATCTGAATAAATATATCTAGCATCATTATCTTTTAAAGTTTTCTTTCTATATAGCATTTCAGCAACCTCTTTACGGCTCATGCTTCCTGCAGGAAAAAAGTTAAATTTACCGTGAGAATCCACTGTAGAGGCATCAATAACTTGAATATGCTCCTTGCCAATAGAATTTGATTTAAGTGAATATTCCAAAAAATTCCAATACCATGCAGATCTATCTACATCAGGAATCTCTCCGGACCACTGCATCCCTTCAGGAAGCTCTTTATTATTAAATTCGAGTGTAGCCATTTTTATAGCTTCTACCCTATTTACGCATTGATTTGGTCTAAAGGTATTATCTGCATATCCTTGAATGATGTTTTTTTCAAGTGCAGTTAAAACAAATGAATAATACCACTCATTTTCATCAACATCTTTAAATGTATTTGTTCCGTCTACTGTTAAAGTTTCTCTTTCTGTGAGGAATAACATTTTTAGAAATTCTGCTCGAGTTACACATTGGTCTGCTCTGAAAGTATTATCTGGATAACCATCTATAATTCTATTTTCATGCATCCAAAAAATTGATTTGATATATGGTGTTGTTTCCGTAATATCTAAAAATAAAATACCCCCTAACTTGCTTGATTCTGTATTTATTCTAATAGCATCAGCCGTGATTTCAGGATCTCCTTGAAGATCTACTTTGAAAAACCCTCCTTCTTTACCGTTAAAATCAAATAAAATATCTAAATCAATCATTTCTCTTCCACCTATCTGAAAATCATTCATTACATATAAATTTGGCTCGGTTTCGATAAAGTTAAAGCCATCACTAATCTCTAGGATTTTAAGATCCGTATTGATTGTAAGTGTAATATTTGTCACGGCAAAACTCCCCCTATTCTCAAAAACTATATGCTCTGTAAACTGCTCCCCCTCTATTACTGCACTCATCCCCATAACACCATATCCATAATGTGTACCATCGGGATTTAGCCCGGCATTTGCAATAGGCATTAAGGTTAGTAGCGAAACTGAAATTATAAAAAGTATTGTTTTTTTAATCATGTAAATATTTATTATTGTTTGCTGTTGAACTATAACAAACTTTGATAAACAATAAAAATTATAGATGTGAGTCTGAGGGTTCTATCCTGGATCTCCACATTGAAGGACGTTCGAACTTTTTTTTGTTGTAACTTCTAATGTTATGATATGTTCTTCTCATGAAAAATAATAAAAAAAATTAATTCATTTATATTTCTGTTCACCATAGTATTGATCTTCGGTTTTTTTGTTGCGACGATTTTGATATCTCCCTTTTATCAAGGCTTAACAGAGTCATATTTTAGTTTTTTAAAAAACCTTGGATACTATGATTATATATATAATGACTCTTGCATACGATGTATTGGAAATATACCTCATGATATTCCCTACGTTTTTATTT
>RRYU01022551.1_pt2 | contig 34138 bp, 34 predicted proteins | sample 2162651 | NCBI WGS metagenome assembly RRYU01 (sample SAMN10267283, study PRJNA491782) | microbial mat metagenome | isolation source: biomat in the production well | place: Japan: Minami-Kanto gas field, natural gas well KTG3 | collected 2017-06 | reverse complement strand
ACCCCGAACCCCGAACCCCGAACCCCGAACCCCGAACCCCGAACCCCGAACCCCCTACTCGGCCCTCAGCAGTGGCTCCAGCACCGGCCAGACATTCTCAAGGATCCGCGGCTGAGCCTCAGCGGTCGGATGCAGGCCATCGGCCTGCATCAGGGACCAATCCTCGGCGACGCCTGCAAGCAGATCGGGCACCAAGGGGACGTCTTCGGCCTTGGCGACCTCATGGAACACGGCTTGAAAGCCCTCGGTGTAAGCCGCACCGTAATTGGGCGGAAGGCGAATGCCAGTCAGCAGAATCTCGCTGCCCGCCGTCCGGCCGCGACGGATCATCTCAACGAGATTGTTGCGGATGACGTCGAATCCCAGACCACGCAGGCCGTCATTGGCACCGAGCTCGATGACGAGGAGGGTTGGACGATTCTGCTCGAGCAAGGTGCCGAGGCGCGTCAGCCCCCCCGACGTGGTATCCCCCGAGACACTCGCGTTGACGACGCGCTGCGGAAGTCCGAGGTCTCGCAGACGCTCCTCGAGGAGCGAAACCCATCCGCTTTCGCGGTCCAAGCCGTAGCTCGCGCTCAGACTATCGCCAAGCACCAGGATCACCGGGGGATCGGCCGATGGCTTGGCGGTCGCGATAGCCGGTAGCAATACACAGGTCAGCAGGAGTAGACGGATCATGTCAGGGCAAAGGCGTCAAGCCGTGTCGAAAGCGGTCGCTGTAGGTAAGCATGTTACTGGTCCGGCCGGTGGTTTGACCATCTTGGAGCGTCTCGACCTGGAGATCCAGGCCGGCGAGGCGGTGGCGATTCTCGGCGCTTCCGGCTCCGGCAAATCCACATTGTTGGGACTGTTGGCCGGTCTCGACAGTGCGACCTCGGGCGAGGTCTGGCTGTGCGGTCAGCGTGTCGACGATCTTGACGAGGACGGCCGCGCAGCACTGCGTAGCGGGCGGGTCGGGTTCGTGTTTCAGAATTTCCAGCTCCTGCCGACCCTCACGGCGCGGGAGAATGTCCTGCTCCCGCTCGAGTTGACCGGGACGCGCGACGCCGCCCGCCGCGCCGACGAAGCCCTGGATCGGGTCGGACTGACGCCGCGGGCCGGACATTACCCGCGCCAACTCTCCGGCGGCGAGCAACAGCGTGTCGCCATCGCCCGTGCCTACGCCCCGCGGCCCGAGGTTCTGTTTGCCGACGAGCCGACCGGGAATCTGGATCAGGTCACCGGCGAGCATATCATCGATCTGCTCCTGGACCTGCGCAGCGACGCCGGAGCGGCTCTGGTCCTGGTCACCCATGATCCGCGCCTTGCCGAGCGCTGCGACCGGCGCCTTCATATGAAGGCCGGCCACCTGGAGCAAGGCGCATGAAGACCTTGCGCATCACCCTGAGACTTTTGGGCCAAGATTGGCGGAGCGGGGAGCTGTATCTGTTGGCCGCCGCGCTCATCCTCACCGTGGCGGCCATCACTGCGGTGGGCTTTTTTACCGATCGTGTCGAAAGCGCCATGGCGCGCCAGGGGGGTGAGCTGATTGCGTCCGATCTGGCCCTCGACTCCGCCACGCCGCTGCCCGACGAGTATCAGGCGCGGGCCGACCGCATGGGTCTGAGCACGGCCCGGATCATCGAGTTTCGCACGGTTGTCGTGGGCGAGGAGGGTCCTCAGCTCGTCCAGGCCAAGTCGGTCGATACAGCCTATCCATTACGCGGGCGTCTCAAGATTCGCGACGACTTCGAGGCGCCGGATCGCGAGGTCGAGACCGGACCACCCCCCGGTCAGGTTTGGGTCGAATCGCGCCTGCTGCGGCTGCTTGACACAGAGCTTGGTGCGCCTGTGGGCATCGGAGAATCGCGTCTTCCGATGGGTGCGATCCTGAGCTACGAGCCGGACCGCGGCGGCGCGCTCTTCGCGATGGCGCCTCGGGTCATGCTCAACCAGGCGGACTTGGAGGCCACAGGACTCATCAGCGAGGCAAGCCGGGCCGAGCACCGCTTGCTGGTTGCCGGTGATGCGGCCGCCTTGGAGCGGTTCAAGAAAGAGATTCAGGGCACCCTGCCGGTCAATATCCGTCTGATCGACGGCAGCAGCGCGCGACCTGAATTCGAATCCGCGGTCGATCGCGCCTCGCGTTTTCTGCATCTGGCGACCCTGGTGACCCTGTTGGTCGCCGGCGCGGCCATCGCGCTTGCCAGCCGTCGGTTCGTCGAGCGTCAGACCGACGCTGTCGCCGTGATGCGTTGTCTCGGGGCGCCTCATCACCTCTTGATGCGCGTCTTCATGCTCAGGCTCGTGCTGTTCGGTCTGGTCGCCAGTCTGGTGGGCTGCCTGCTCGGCTGGCTCGGCCAGCTCGGGTTGATGAGCCTGTTGTCGGATTGGTTCGCGATGGATCTGCCGACGCCTTCGCTCGCGCCCGTCGCCGTCGGTGTCGCGACCGGCCTGGTCGCTCTGCTTGGATTTGCGCTCCCGCCCTTATTCCAGCTCGCCCAGGTCTCGCCGCTGCGGGCGCTGCGTCGCGATCTGGGTGCACCACGCGGATCGGCCGTTCTGACCGTCCTCGGTGCGACGGCTGCACTGGCCCTCTTGATCGTTTGGCAGGCCAATGACCTGCAACTGGCCTGGAAGCTCATGGCCGGCGTGCTCGGTGCCGTCGCGAGCCTGGTGATCACGGTCTTGATCCTGGTGCGTCTCGCCGGGCGGTTGGCCGGTCGTGCGCGCGGGGTCTGGCGGCTCGGCTTGGCGGCCCTGGCGCGACGTCCCACCGGGGCGGTCCTGCAGATCTCGGGCCTGGGCATCGGGATCCTGGCCTTGCTTCTATTGGCGGTGGTCCGAGTCGACCTGCTGCGGGCCTGGCAGGAGAGTCTGCCTGAAGGCGCCCCGAATCACTTCCTGATCAACATCCAGCCCCAGGACGTCGGGCCTCTCGGCGACTTCCTGCGTGACTCGGGCCTAGGCCCTGATTCAGGTTCTGCGCCGGGCTCCAAAGCGAGCGAATCCGAGATTTATCCGATGATTCGCGGCCGGTTGGTCCGCATCAATGATCGCACCGTCGTGCCATCCGAGTACGAGAACCCGCGTGCCGAGCAGCTGGCCTCGCGTGAGTTCAACCTCAGTCACGGCGTCTCGCTCCAATCGGACAATCGCATCCTGTCGGGTGCCTGGTGGGCGGATGCGAATGCGCCTCCCGAGCTGTCGGTCGAGCAGGGCATCGCCGAAACACTGGGGATCTCACTGGGCGACGAGATGACCTTTCTAGTCTCGGGGCGCGAGCTGAGTGCCCCCGTCACCAGCCTGCGCGAGGTCCAGTGGGACAGCTTCAACGTCAATTTCTTCGTCATCTCCTCCCCCGCGCTCCTGGGTGCGGAGCCCGCAACCTACATCACCAGCTTCTACCTGCCCGACGATCGCGAAACGGTGATCCCGGAGTTGGTGCGGCGCTTCCCGAGCGTGACGCTGCTCGACGTCGATGCCTTGCTGACCCAGGTCCGCCAGGTCGTCGACCGCGGCGTCATGGCGGTGGAGTATGTCTTCCTGTTCACCCTCGCGGCCGGGATCCTGGTCATGTACGCCGGGATCCAGGCGAGCCTGGAAGAGCGCCGGCTCGAGCACGGCATCCTGCGCACCCTGGGTACAGGGCGTCGCGCCCTGCTGACCAGTCTAGCCGTCGAGTTCACCGCCGCCGGCATCCTGGCGGGCGCGCTCGCCTCTGTCTTCGCGGAGCTGACCGGCTGGCTGCTGGCCGAGCAACTCTTCGGTCTGGCCTTCAGCTTCAACCCGACGCTCTGGCTGATCGGCGTCTTCGGCTCCGGACTCCTGATCGGTGTCGCCGGGACAGTGGCGACCTACCCCTTGTTGATCCGGCCGCCGTTGCGGACCCTCCGAGAGGCCGGTTAGCCTAACCATCGGATGCAAAATGAACTTTTCGAGATACTGGTCGTCCCGCTATCGGACGACTTGATCGCGGAAGGGCGCGCCGGTTGCCGCGACTCAAGCGCCGATCCTGGCGCGCAGCTCCGCCCACAGCGACCGATAGGCGTCGGACGCGGCATCGGCCGGCGCGTAGGCCGGTAGCGGCATCCGGTGCAGGCCCATGCGCTCGATCTCAGGCACGAGCGGGATGACAGACTCCATCAGCTCGGGATACTGCCCGGCGAGCAGCCCCATGGTCTCGGTGTGCAGGATCCGGTCGCGATCGACCATCGAGAAGAACGGTAACAGGCGCAGCTTGCCGTGCCCTTCGTCAGCGGCCAGAAAGTCGCTCAGTTGGGTCAGGGTGCGCGCCGAAAGGGTGCTCGGAATCAGCGGCACGAGCAACGCGTCTGCCGCGCGGAAGATGTTCTCCGACATCAGCGAGATGCTTGGCGGGCAGTCGAGGAAGACGATGTCGTACTCCCGGCGCAACGGCTTCAACAGCCGCTCCAGCTGGCGCACGGGCTTTTTCTCGCCTTCCAGCAAGATGTCCATGTTTCGGTATGAGAAGTCCGCAGGCAGCAGGTCGAGCAGATCGAAGTCGGTTCCCTTGATGACATCGTCGAGCTCACGACGACCGCTCAGGAGCGCGTGCCCGCCGCCCTTGACCTTGGGACGGACGCGAAAGTAGTAACTGGTCGCACCCTGGGGGTCCAGGTCCCAGACCAGCGTGCGGTTGCCGGCGACGGCAGACAGGTAAGCGAGGTTGACCGTGGTGGAGGTCTTACCGACGCCGCCCTTGATGCTGTAGATGCCGACGATCTTCATGGCGTCGTCCCCGCCACCGTCAGGTCGGCAGGACCCTCGATGGCTGACGTGGAGCAGCCGGCTGCGCTGTTGGTCGGAGCCTGGCGACTGCTTCTGCAATTGAACAGCCTGCGGAACAGCTCGCCGTTGGCCTTGGTGTCGAAGCCGGCGAAGATCCGGGCAAACTCCTGCCGAGCCCGTTGCTGGCCGTCGAAGAGATTGCTCATCAGCGCACCCATGGCCAAGAGCGCACGGGCCTCCACTGCGCCCTCCGCCTGCATCCGCTCTGCGATCTCGCGCAGGTGCTCGGCCTGCACCGCCAAGTCCTGGAAACCGCCGAGGTTGTCGAGCAGCACCTTGGTCTGCTTGATCAGTGCACGCATCTCGCCAGCCGGGTACAGACTCTGGAAGAACTCCATCAGGTAACGCAGATTCTTACAACTCTTGCGCAATTCGTGCAGGTCCTCGGCAGGCGATGCGTCGGTGATGCCCCGGCCCTCGTCGCGCACGCGCTTGAACATTCGCCAGATGCGCTGATCCGCGAGCGCCTTGATCGGCAGGGCCGCGTTCGGCTCCGTCGTCGCCCGCGGCATCGGCGCCTCGACGAACGCACGCCAGTCGACCAGCAAAGACGCGAAGCGCGGCGAATCCAAGGCATCGACCAACCGCTGCTGCTCGCCGTCGTAGTGTGCCGCGAGCCAGTCGCGCAGCGGATCCAGGTCGTCGCGCATGGCCGGCGGCAGACGCTCGCGCAGCTGGGCGAAGTCCAGAAGATGGACATCGAGGTCTCGGACCGGGCCGGTCACCTGCTGCACCCAGGCGAAACCGGTCTTGTAATCCGCCACGACACCGGGGGCGAAGACCCCCTTGATCTGGCTCAGCGCCGAGCGTGTGCGTCGGGTCGCGACGCGCAGATCATGCAGGAATTCCGAGTCCAGGTTGCGGCGGGTGCCATCGACGTTCGCCTCCAGCGTATCCAGCAGGTCGAGCAGGATGCCCTTGGCGGCGGCATCCGCAGGCTGCTGGGGGTCCAGTCGATAGTCGAGCTGCGACGAATAGGCACCGGGTTGGCGGCCGGATGCGGCGTATGCCTCCAACACCAGCGGCGCATGCGCCGGCTCGGGCGTCAGCAGCTCGGTCAGCACCGCGGCGGTCGCGGCAAGCTCGGCATCGTAGCCGCGCACCGGTAGCAGCATCAGCCGCGGTTGCAGCGCGGTCTGCAGGCCGAGTCCGGCGTCGACCAAGCTGTTGTGCTCTATGACGATGCGCGCGACGGTCTTGTCATCCTCGTTGAGGACGCGCAGGGTCTGGGTTTGCGTGTCGATCTCCACCATGGGCAGCAGCCGGCGGATGCCGAGCACTGGTGTCAGCAGCTGCCGAACCGGACCCTGCGGCAGCTCGCCGGCAAAGCCGGGATCAGCATCGATGATCTGTCGTGCGATCACCGCACCTTGGTTGCCGAGATCGAGCCAGATCAGCTCCCGCCCCTGCTCACTGCTACGCTCCTCGAGCGCGGCACCGCTGAGGTACAGGCTCCATTCGAAGCTGTCGAGGAAGCGTCGCCGCAACGTCAGTACCGGCTCCAGTTCGCCGAGCAGCCGGGTGCCTATACAGGCGAATGTCGACGCCGCGTCGGCATCGTGAGACAGCGTAAACTCGACAGATTCAGGGCTCATTGATGATGTCGTCGACCTCTCTGACAAAATGGATCCGGGGGATGGCCGGGACGCGACGCCTCATCGGCGTTCACATCCAGTGACGTGCCTGCCCTTACCTCGGCTAGACTTCGCCGACTCCGATTACCGCACATTTGTCGGCGCGCTGATAGCCCTTCGCGGCGCGACCAGTGGCGGTCGCGATCAGGTCCGGCGACAGGTCGCCGAGATGGTCGGCCTGCGCACCTGGCCGACCGAGAAAGGAGCCCGCGGGCATTGTTTGTGAGCGCGGCCAAAAACCAGGCCGACGGTCACCGGGGAGCGGCCAGCACCCTGAGATCGGCGACTTGCAGTCGCCGTCTTACGCTGGCCTGCCGGCCAGCGGGTCGAATAGCCCATCGTGGCGATTGGTTTTTGCAAGCTTTGTGGTCTACACTTGTGTGCACGGTCTGCGCACCGACAGGCCGCGTCGTAAATCCCTCATAAGAAACAGTATAGGAGTGAGCCCCATGCCCAAGCGCTATGTGCTGCCCGCGGTTGCCGCCACCCTGATCACGCTTCCCGCCTTGGCTTGGTCGGTCGATCGGACCGAATTGCAGGGCGAGCAGTTGTTCACCTATCACGGCTGTGTGAACTGTCACGGGGCTGCCGGGAAAGATCCGACCAGCAAGTTGGTTCCCAAGATCGGTGGTCTGGAGGCCGACGACATCCTGGCTCGGGCCGAAAAGATCCTGCGTGGCGAGGGCGAGTCGGAAGAGGCCAAGCTGATGCATTCGGCCATCGCCTACAGTCAGTCCTGTGATGCGCCGCCGACTGCTCCGGAGCTTCAGAAGATCGCGACCTGGCTCGCCGAGCAGAAGTGAGCCGGCGCGCAAGGTGGTCTGCAGCCCAGTTGCGACCCCGCCGCCTTGCGCTGGTCTCGGCACTCTGTTGTCTCGGGGTACATGTGGCCTTTGCCGCGTCCCCCGAGCAGCAGATGCTGGCCGGGAACTGCAACGGCTGTCACGGGCTGAACGGCGTCAGCGCGGGCCCGGCCTCGCCCAGCTTCGCGGGCTTTGATCGCCAGTATCTCCTCCGTGTCCTCCAGGAATTTCGCGATGGCGAGCGGGCACCCACGATCATGGATCGCATCATGCGGGGCTACAGCTCCAAGCAGATCCGTCAATTGGCCGCCTTCTATGCCGAGCAGTCCTGGGAGAGCGTCGACCTGCCCCTCGATCCCGCCTTGGTTGCGGAGGGCGAGCGTCTGCACGATGCCGCGTGCGCCGAGTGTCACGAGGACGGCGGTCGTCATCAGGATCGGGATACGCCGCGCATCGCCGGTCAATGGCCCGACTATCTGGTCCTGCAACTCCTGACCTTTCGCGACCGTCCCGAGGCGATCCCGCAGCCGAGCAAGATGCGCGAGGCGTTGGTCGATCTGTCGGATGCCGATCTACATGCTCTCGGGCAGTTTTATGCCGGCCAAAGGTAGCGGGCGTGACCAGTCCGAAGCCGATACCCGGATTGCCCGACCCGAGTTGGAGCCATAATGCAGAGACCGACCCGATCGAACCCCTGCCGATTTGCTGCCCTGATCCTACTTTTTCCGCTCGCGGGTCCCCTGTCCGCGGAGACCCAGTCGCCACCTGAGCCCACGCTCTCCGCCGAGGAGCTCGCACGGGAGCGCCAGTTGCTCATGGAGACCCTCCAGCAGGCGCGCGCTCCGGCTCGAGACGTTGCCGCTGAGATCGATGTCGTCGGTGCATCCTCGCTCGGCTCGACTCGGGCACCTCTTGTCCTGATCGAGCTCGGAGACTACCAATGCAGCTTCTGTCGGCGCCATTTGCAGATGGTGATGCCCGACCTATTGGCCCAGTATGTCGAGTCGGACAAGGTACGCTACGTCTTCCTGGACTTTCCGGTCGAAAAGGCCCATCCGCAGGCGGTGCCGGCCGCGAACGCGGCTCGTTGCGCCGGAGATCAGGGGTTTTACTGGGAGATGCGGCAACGGCTCTATGGCCATCCACTCGAGCTGAATCCTGCTGGTTACAGTGCGCATGCGGCGACCCTGGGGTTGGACCAGGCTTCATTCGACCGATGTGTCGAGCAGGGCATCCACGAGGAGGCGATCCGAGCCAACAAGGCCATGGGACTGGAGCTTCTGGTACGCGGCACCCCCACCTTCTTTTTAGGTTATCCGGTTGGTGATGGGAGCAGGGTGTCTCTGGTTCGTCGGATCAACGGCGCCCAGTCGCTGGATGTCTTCCAGCGGGAGATCGACGGCGCCTTGGCCAAGGTGCCTTAAAGAGACGGACTCGATTCACTTCAGGCTGGGGCGGTCAAGAAAAAGGCGGGTTACCCCGCCTTTTGCCCCGTCAGTATCCGGAGACAACGCGGTTTAGACCGGACACCTTCTAAACCGCGCCCGCTGCGGTATGCGTAATTTGCTGGCGCGGTTTAAGACATTCAAAAATATCAAATCCTAAACCGCGTCTCACCGGGATCGAGGATATCTTCGAAGCCAAACGCACAGGTAAGAACTACGCATGTCGCTCTGGACGCGGTTTAGGCTTTGACCCAGTCCCCGAAGTTGTCTGTATTCTTCTCTTCGCCGTCGCCGTAGCCGGCCTCGTAGGCTTCCGTAAGACGCTGCTCTTCGCGCTTGGGGTTCTGAAGGAAACCGCATTGCCAGCCTTGGATATACTCGTCGTCGACACCGAGCTGCTCCATCTTGGTTACGGCGTCGTAATAGAACTGGTTCATTTCCGCTCTCCGGGCTCTTTCGTTGAGGAAGGTTCGGCTCAGGGAACCTCGCCTTCACGAATCTAGATCTTATTGGCGACGTGGGTTCGGGTGCGTCGACCCGGATCCCCGGGGTCCTCTCTCGAGTCTCGTGTGGAGCCTGACCCGCACGTCCTGGATGGGCGTTAGGGGACGAGAAGGGGTATAAGAATACAGCGTTTTTCTTATGTGTGACAAGGCGATCGCACGCTGCCGTGGCGAGAGTCGCTGGCCCGTCGCGCCTCGTCTTGTTAAGCCGGTCGAGAAATCCCATTCTCCGAAAGGAGTTGACCCAATCAATCCAGTTGCGCCAGGCCCCGAGAGGTAGACGACCCGCCATGCGTCCAGCCCAGTTGCTCCGCGTCTTGGAACGCGAGTTCTCGAGTACCGCGGAAGGCCACCATACACCCGTGATGCTCTGGGGCCCCCCGGGCGTCGGGAAATCACAGATGGTTGCTCAGATCGCCGAGCGTCATCGTGTGCCCATAATCGACATCCGCCTGTCGCAGATGGAGCCGAGCGATCTGCGCGGCATCCCGTTTCGAGCGGGCGAGCGGGTCGAGTGGGCGATTCCCGCCATCCTTCCCGATACCGAGCGCCATGGGTCCGCTGGGATCCTCTTCCTCGACGAGATCACGTCGGCGCCGCCTGCCGTCTCCGCGGCAGCCTACCAGTTGATCCTCGATCGACGGCTCGGCGAGTACCGCGTGCCGGACCGTTGGGCGATCTTTGCGGCCGGCAACCGACAGGGCGATCGAGGCGTCACCTACAGTATGCCGGCGCCCTTGGCCAATCGCTTCTCGCACTTCGAGGTCGAGACCCATCTCGACGACTGGGTTGCCTGGGCCTACAGGCAGGGCATCGACGAGCGGGTGATCGGCTTCCTGCGCTTCCGCCCGGAGCTGCTGTTCGACTTCGATCCGGCGCACAATCCGGTCGCCTTCCCGTCGCCACGCTCCTGGGAGTTTGCGCATCGCTGTCTCAAGAAGTTCGAAGACATTCCGGAGCTGCTGCAGGGTACCTTGCAAGGCTGTGTCGGACCGGCCGCGGGGATCGAGGTCACGGCTTTCGTCAACAGTCTGGATCAGATGCCCGATCTGGATGCCATCCTGGCGGGCGAGACGGTGCCGGTCCCCCGCGAGATCGACCTCCAGTATGCGGTTGCCGCCGCCTTGGTGGGCCGCGCGATTCGGGCGCAGGGCCGTGACGACCAGGATCGGGTGATTGGCAACATCCTGGCCTATGCAGGGCGTTTCCCGCAGCGCGAGATGGGTGTCATGCTGGTGTCCGACCTGCATCGAGCGGTCGGCAACAGCCTCTTCGAGGTTCCGGCCTTTGCCGATTGGGCCCAGGTCGTTGCGGATGTGATGCTCTATGAGTAAGGGCGCGGGGAGTCAAGGGGGTGTTTCGGCAGTCGATTCGGGGCTGCGCGCAATCGAAACCAAGCTTGCAGCCGCTCGGACGCGGCTGATTCTGGACAAGCCGTTCCTCGGGGCCCTGGTGCTGCGGCTACCCATGCATGCGTCCGATCCAGGCTGGTGTCCGACCACGGCGACGGACGCGAGGGCCTTCTACTACAACCCCGAGTACATCGCGAGCCTGAGTCTGAATCAGACACAGTTCATGCTTGCGCACGAGGCGCTGCATTGCGCGCTCTCGCACTTCGCGCGTCGCCAGCATCGCGTCAAGCACAAGTGGGATCTCGCCTGTGACTATGCCATCAACCCGCTTCTGATCGACGATGGGCTCACGCCTCCGCCCAATGCCTTGGTGATGCCTCCTTACAAGGGCATGACAGCCGAGGAGATCTACCCGCTCATCGACGACAACGACCAGTCCGAGACCCTGGATAAGCATGCCTACGACCAGGATAACCAGCAGGGCGGCAGCCGCTCCGGGATGACCGAGAAGGATCTCGAGCGCGAGCGTCAGCAGCAACCGACGTCTGACGGTCAGGCCAGCCAAGGACCTGGGACCGGACGCTCCAGTCAACCGACCCAAGCCGATCGCACGGATGGCGCGGCGGGCGAGCCGCAGCCCTTGACCCCGGACGAGCAGGAGACCCTCTCGGTTCAGTGGCAGCAGCGTCTCGCGGGGGCGGCACAACAGGCGCAGCAGGCAGGCAAGCTCGGTGGCGAGATGGCGCGCATGATCGACCATCTGCTGCAGCCCAGGCTGCCCTGGCGCATGCTTCTTGCCCGTTACATGACGGCTGTCTCGCGTGAGGATTACAGCTATTCACGCCCGTCTCGCCGTCAAGGCGACTTCATCATGCCGAGCCTGCGGAGCCATCAGATGGATCTCTTGGTCGCCGTCGACATCTCGGGATCCATCAAGGAATCCGAGCTCGAAGAGTTCATCGGCGAGATCGACGCACTCAAGGGCCAGGTGCGCGCTCGAGTGACCCTCTTACCCTGCGATGCGGCCTTATGCGAAGGCGCTCCTTTCCGTTTCGAGCCCTGGGAGGCGTTCCTGCTCCCGCGCGAGATCCGGGGAGGCGGCGGCACCAGCTTCCGGCCGGTCTTCGATTGGATCGACCGAGAAGGTGTACGGCCGGATCTGGTGGTCTATTTCACCGATGGCCAAGGCGATTTCCCGCCGGTCGAGCCGTCGTTTCCGGTGATCTGGCTGGTCAAGGGCCGAGGTCGGGTGCCCTGGGGACAGCGCATCCAGCTCAATGGCTGAATCGCGCTCCCGCCTGGGCCCAGAGCTGCGATCGGGCACGGGCTCCTCGGCGGATGATAGCCTCTGCCGGGAACGGCTCAGGTCATTTTTCGTTTTCGATTTTGAAGCGCGACCAACGCCGACGCCTCGGTGTGCGATCGGGCCATGTTCTCCGATGACCTCCGGGGTACCAAAAGGGACGCGCTTCAACGGAACTCCCGGATGCGCATCGCGTCTCACCAAACCATGATGATCGGGATGTTTCTCTGCCGGTGGCGACGGTTGGTGGCCGGGGGCCTCGCCTTCCTATTGGTCACGGCCGGCGCGTCGGTCTCCGCGGATGCCTTCCGGCTCCCGGACATGGGAAGCTCATCGGACAGCATGATGACGCTGGCTGCGGAGGCGCGCATCGGCAAAACATTCATGCGCAGTGTGCGCAACGCCCTGCCCGTGATGGATGATCCGCTCGCCACCAGCTATATCGAGTCTTTGGGCAACGCACTGGTCGAAGCCGACCGCACCGCCAGCGGCAACTTCACCTTCTTTCTGATCGACAAGCCGGTCGTCAACGCCTTCGCCGGTCCGGGCGGCTATATCGGGATCTATGCGGGCCTGGTCCTGGCGGCCGAGACCGAGAGCGAGCTTGCGGCGGTCATGGCGCATGAGATTGCCCACGTGACCCAGCGACACCTGATGCGCTCGTTCGAGGATCAGAGCAAGCTGAGTATCCCGACCACGGCGCTCATGATCGCGGCTGCCGTGCTGGGCGCCCAAGTCTCGGGAGAGGCCGGGGCAGCGGCGATCGCCGGTGTCCAGGCCGCGGCCATCCAGCGGCGCATCAACTTCACCCGCGAGAATGAGAAAGAGGCGGACCGCATCGGAATCCAGACGCTTGCCGGCGCTGGACACGACCCTTTTGCCATGGCGGGTTTCTTCGAACGTCTCTCCAAGGCGACCCGTGTCTACGAGACGAACGCGCCTGAGTTCCTGAGGACTCATCCGGTGACGGCCGACCGCATCGCGGACTCGCTCGGACGGGCCGAGGGGTTCGGTGCGCGGCAGAGACCGGACAGTCTGCGTTTTCTGTTGACGCGGGCCAAGCTTCGCGAGGGCTCGTACCAGCGTGCCGAGCAGTCGGTCGCACACTTCGAAGGAACCCTGCGCGAGGGCCGGTTTCGCACCGAGGTTGCCGAACGTTACGGATATGCATTGGCGTTGGAGCGCTCGCGACGATTCAAGGATGCAAAGCGCGAAAGCGATCGACTGATTGCAGCGCACCCCAGTCAGGCTGAGTTCATCGTGCTGGACGCCAATCTCGACCTTGCGCTTGGAAACAGCGAGCGTGCCCTGTCGCATCTCCGGCAGGCCGTCAGTCTGTTTCCGAGTCAATGGCCGCTGCGTGTCGCCTATGCCGAGGTGCTCATGGCGGCCGGTCAGTCCGCACGTGCCCTGGACGAGCTCAAGGCTGTGGTCAGGCTGCGCCCCGGGAATGCCATGCTGTATGAGATGCTCGTGCAGGCCGCTACCAAGGCCGGCGATCAGACGAGCGTGGATCGCTATCGCGCAGAGAAGCTCTATGCCGAGGGCGATCTCGAGCCCGCCATCAGGCATCTGGAGTTGGCTCTGCGGCGGCCTGGTGTCCCATACCACGATGCCGCTCAGATCCAGGTTCGCCTCGATGCGCTGCGTGAAGAAGAACGCGACGAGAAGCGTCGCGGCGGCAATCCGCTGCGCGCCACCAGCTCGAGTCTCAGATGAAGTGCGTTCCAAGTCCTGAGCGAGTGAGGTACCATTGTCCAGGTGCGGATGTCGGTTAAACATCGGACTGGCATGTGTTGCGGCCCCGTTAAGAGGGCGAAGAATAAGATCGAGGATGATGTGGAGGATCTCATCGTTCAAACCCCCTGCTGGTCGGATCGGGCAGCGATCAATCGAACGTCTGCGCGACCAATCCGAATCCTGGCCGAGTGCTTGGATTCAGACCGATCGACCCCGAGGAGACCTCTTGGTTGTCTCGGTTGCTCGAATCGCATTGCCTGGGCCAAAAAGGGACGTCGATCAAGCACCTGTCGCAACAGGCCCTGGCGACCATGATGCTCGTCACATCCCGGTCCACCCACCCATGCTCCATAGGAGATGTTCCATGATCGATGCAAAACGTCGAATCCTGCTCAAGGGTTCACTCGCCGCCGGTACTGTCGGAGTCGCTGTTGGCGCGGGGCTGCTGTCGCCCAGCCTGGTCCTCGCGAGCTGGAACGAGGCCGCTTTCCATGCCAAGGACACGCCGGAAGCCCTCAAGAATCTGATGGGCTCCGATGCCACCGAGACCAATGACGCGATCAAGATCAAGGCCCCGGATATCGCCGAGAATGGGGCTGTGGTGCCCGTGACGGTCGAGACGACGATGGAAGGCGTCAAGTCGATCGCCATCGTCGCCTCTGCGAACCAGACGCCCCTTATCGCCTCGTTCGACCTCGGTGAGAGCGCCGTTCCTTTCGTGTCCACCCGGATCAAGATGGCGCAGACCGCCGATGTCGTCGCCGTGGTCCAGACCGGGGATGGCCTCTTCAGCAACGCCAAGGAAGTGAAGGTCACCATCGGTGGCTGCGGCGGTTGATCGAGTCGAGCGCCGTGTGACAAGGCACAGACACCCAATCAGAGGTAAATAGCGATGTCAGATATCAAGATCCGCGCCAAGCTCAAAGATGGCGAGACCGAAGTCAAGTGCTTGATGAGCCACCCCATGGAAACCGGTTTGCGTAAGGACAGCAAGACCGACGAGCTGATCCCGGCGCACTTTATCCAGGAGGTCGTCTGCAAGTCCAAGGATCAGGTCGTGATGACCGCCAACTGGAGCGGCGGCGTCTCCCGTAACCCCTATCTCGCATTCAAGTTCATGGGCGGCGAGGTCGGGGACCCGATCGAGATCACCTGGACCGATAACAAGGGCGAGAGCCAGTCCGCGGTCGATAAGATCACCTGATCTTGGCTCGATTGGTCAGGGAAAGGCTGATCGCATCAGCCTTTCCCGCGACACCTGGACATGCCGCCATTCTCAGTCGTCTGAGCCACTGAGAATGTCATGATCCGGAAACCGGGCTTTCGAATCGCGCGCTGATGTTTGCCGGGGACGGCAAATCATCAGCGTCTCGTCAGAGCACATGGAGGCGCTCGAAACGGGCAGGGCATGCAGCACTGAATTCCCACCGAATGGCTCGGTGGCCATCATGTGGCGCCTGAGCCTGGAGTCTTCGCCGACTGCCGTAGACGCACAATCTGCTCCAGCGCCTGCTTATCCCCCAGTGGGCCGCTATAGACCTTGGGCGCGCCTTCCGGGCGACGGCGGAACCGCTTGTAGGGCCAGGCGTACTGCTCGGGGCAGACCAAGACACACTGCTCGATCCCTCGATTCAGCGCTGTTGCGGCCTCGAGATCGTCCGCGCTGTCGATACCTTCGGGTGCTCGGATACAGTGCACCCTGAATCCCTCCTTTCCCTCCAATCGTTCAGCGAACATGAAGATCACGGGTGCCCCTGTCCGGCGTGCCAGTCGGTTGACCAAGAGCATGGTGAAGGCTGGTATCCCGAAGAGAGGCGCAAAGACGGCGCCTTTGTCCGCCTTCGGCTCTTGATCCGGAAGGACTCCGACATAGTCGCCTCGCTCGAGCGCCTGGACGAGGACACGGATGCCCTTCGCGGTAATGGGTGCCAGCTCGGCGCCGCTGCGGGCTCGTGAGTCGCGGATCATCTCGTCGAGATACTTCTGCGGCTTATAGAAGATCGCGGTCGGCCCCTGTGCCGCCAGGTACAGGCCCGCCAGCTCCCAGGCTCCGAGGTGTGGTGAGAGCACGATCAGGCCCTTGCCGTCTCGGCGCTCCAGCAGCTCACCGCCCCTGACCTCGCGGATCATCGACAGGACCTCGTCGGCCGGACGCAGCCACAGATAGGCGATCTCGACATAGGTCTTGCCGAACTCCCGCAGGTTGCGGCCGCGCAACCGAATCTGCGCCTGCCGATCCAGATCGGGAAAGCAGAGCCCGATATTGATCATAGCGTTGCGCCGCTGCTTGTTGGGCCAGAACGCGATCAGTCTCCCGATACCTGAGCCCAGGCGATGGAGCGCTATGAGCGGCAGCCGAGCCATGAGATGCATGATCTTGCGGATCAGGGTCTCTTTCAGTCTCATGCTGAGTGATTGTCCGCCGGGTGTCGAGTTGTGCCTCACGCCAATCTCCCGTCCATCAGGACACCGCCCCAGACGATGCCGGATAGGATCCAAAATCCCGATTGATCCAAACTGCGTCTCCCCGCGGCCGGCGTTCGCGAAAACGCTGATGGAAAGAGCGTTTCCCGCGACACATGGATGTGCCGCCATTTTCAGGCGCCTAAGCGAGTGAAAATGGGGCGATTCGGAAACCGCGTTTTCGAGTCCGCGCGTCTCGCTCTGGACGCAGTTTAGGATGACAGCTCCGGGCAGCTTGATAAACTGCTCGCCCCGCCGACGGCCTCATATTCGGACCGTTCTGCGGCGACCCAGAACAACGACCACCAAAGAGGGGCATTCTCCCGTGAACGACGATCATCCAAAATCACTGACGCCTCAAGAGGCATTCGAGATGCTCGAAGAGCATCCCCAGGCTGTGCTGGTCGATATCCGCTCCTCCATGGAGTTTCTCTTCGTTGGCCATCCCAAGGGTGCCGTGCATGTGCCCTGGATCGACGAGCCGGACTGGGTGGTCAACCCACACTTCGCGACGGAGATCCGAAAGCTGCTGTTGGGTGGGGCCGTCTGCGATCCTGGCGGGCCCTGTGCGCCCGTCATCCTGATCTGCCGCAGCGGCAAGCGCTCGCTCGAGGCCGGCAAGGCCCTGCTCCATAACGGGCTCAAGGCGGTTTACCATGTCGACGAGGGCTTCGAGGGCGACCTCAATGACCAGCATCAAAGGAGCACGATCGGCGGCTGGCGTTTTCGCGGTCTGCCTTGGGAGCAGTGCTGACATCTCCCATGGGAAGCGCGGGCTGCTCCGTCTAACCGCGTCCAGCGTGGAAAACGGGGGGAGTCCATAGGAACGCTGATGCCTCGGCGTTTCCCGCGGCACATGGATGTGCTGATTTTGCCGGGGACGGCAAAGCATCAGCGTCTCCTTCGCGATGAAGTCGTCTCCTTGGCGACACCAAGAGGTCTTTGCTGGACGCGATTAAACCGGTTGATCCATCAAGGCTCGAGCGCCAAGGCTGCGCGCTGATCCTCCGCGTCACGTCGACAGGTTCCGACCAGCTCGAGCTGGCGGAGGATCTCGCGGGCGGCGGCCAGGTTCTTGGGTGAGGGTTCGGCCAGCAGTCGCTGAAGCTCTTTTGCGAGGGACGCCCCCTGCTCCGCGAGCTGAGTCAGGACATTGGCGACCGAGGTCGACGGATCAGGGCTGCTGGTCGCCTCGGCGAGGCTTTCGCGCAGCTCCATCTGAGCCATCAAGAACCCCACCAACCCGCTGGACTCGTTCGGGTCGCGCGCATGCGGGCCCAGGAGATCGAGCAGGTAAGCGGCGCGCGCAAGGGGATCTGCCAGAGTGCGATAGGCCAACTCGATTTCGATCGGGGGTTGCTCGAGTGGTATCGATGCTGGCAGGTCCGGGTCGAGGAGCGCACGGTAGCGCCCCGTAAGCCGGCTTGGGTCGACATCGAAACCGACCGGGAGATCGAACAGCGCGAAATAATTCTTGGGACCGCTCAAGGCGGCGGCGATCGTTGCCACCATTGGTGTGCCTCGACCCGGATGCGAACAGCGAGCGTGCAATGCTAGTGCGTTCCGCCTGCCCAAGGCAAGCCGGTCGTGGGTCTGGCCGCCCTGGATCAGGGTGCCGGTCTTGTAGGCTGTCAGGCGTTGGCGACGATGCGTTGAATGCCCAGCTTGACGTCGATTGCGGTGCAGGAGTTACCGGGCCGGGCGCCACTTTCGTCGCGTCGATCCACCAATTGCTGGAGGCTGATGCGGTTGAGGTAATCGTAGATCCGGTCGCTCAGGTCGTGCCAAAGATCGTGTGTGAGACAAGGGCCGTCGTTCTGGCAGTTGTGTGCGCCACCGCAACGGGTCGTATCCACATTCTCATCGACCGCAGCGATGACCTCCGCGATATGGATGTCCGACGCTTGGCGGGCCAGGTTGTATCCGCCTCCCGGGCCACGCACGCTGGTGACGAGCGATCGACGACGCAGCTTCGCGAATAACTGCTCGAGATACGACAGCGAGATACCTTGACGTTGTGCAATGTCCGCCAAAGCGATCGGGCCTTGACCCTGATGAATGGCCAAGTCGAGCATCGCAGTCACCGCATAGCGGCCTTTCGTCGTCAGTCTCACGGTACCACTCGCTCCTAAATCGATTACTACACGACATCATACGGTACCCGACAACTTCGATCAATTAATCCCCACCGAATTTATGACAAACGGTGCGAATCCCACCCTATGGTCGGGCATCCTCGACGTCTTTGTGGCCCGACCGCTCTTTAGAGGGGTCGCCGGTCTGCGCCGACTCAATGTCGGTGGCGGGCGCGAGCTCGACCGCGTCAAAGGCGGGGTCGTGCTCGAAGTGCTCCATGATGCCTTGGGTCTCAAGCGCTCGAGACATCTGCTCCATCCGCTGATCCATTTGGTGGATATGGTCGAGCATGCGGTTGATGGCGTTCGCGACCGGGTCCGGCGCATCGCGGGTCGCGCCGTAGGCGTCGAAGCCGATGCGCTTGGCGGTATCCGCGCGCTGACGGGTCGTTGCATCCTTCGCCGGCTCGATGATGCGGCCGGGGACGCCGACGACCGTAGCGCCCGCGGGGACGGACTTCACGACCACTGCGTTCGAGCCGATCCGCACGCCATCGCCAATCAAAAGAGGACCCAGCACCTTCGCCCCCGCACCCACCACCACGTCGCGTCCCAGGGTCGGGTGCCGTTTACCCTTCTGCCAGCTGGTGCCGCCCAGCGTGACCCCATGGTAAAGGGTGCAATCATCGCCGATCACAGCGGTTTCGCCGATCACCACGCCCATGCCGTGGTCGATGAAGAATCGCCGGCCGATGACTGCCCCCGGATGGATCTCGATCCCGGTGAAGAGCCGGGCCAGGTTCGAGACGACACGTGCGAGCCACTTGAGGTTGCGCCTCCAGAGCTGGTGCGTGAGCCGATGGGCCAGGACCGCATGGAGACCGGGATAAGTCGTCAAAACCTCAAAACCGGTGCGTGCCGCCGGGTCGCGCTCGAACACGCAGGCGATGTCTTCCTTCAATCGATCGAACATAGAGGAAACTCACTGAAACATCGGCTCGGCCAACTCATCGGGACTCGTCTGGACAATTCATCAGTCTCACGTGAAGGCGCACAAATCGGCTTATGATCTCGGCGGCATCCCGTCCGAGTCAGTGTGTATGGGTCTTTTAAGAGTCTAAGCAGCAGTGTTTTAAGCTCATTCTCGGCTTCTCTTGAAGCAATGCGCGCTCGGATCATCGACCGCGCATCAGTCGGACGGATCCGCGCGCGACTTCCGGCCCTTGCGCCCCTGTGCTGCGCTCAGGATTCCGCGCAGGATGTTGATCTCGACCCGATCCGGTCGCGCACGGTTGAAGAGCTGGCGCAAGCGCAAGAGGAGCTTCTTGGAATGGTCCGGATCCCCGAAGCCGATGTCCCCAAGGGTTTGCCGCAGGTGCTCGTGCAGACCCTCGAGCTCGTCGGCCGTGGCGAGATCGCGCGGTGTCTCGCTCGGTGGTTCATGACGATCTTCACGCCAACAGCGCCTGATCTCATAGGCGAAGACCTGGGCGGCGGCCGCGAGGTTGAGCGAGCTGAACTCCGGGTTCGTCGGAATCTGCACCAGATACTGGCACCGGGCCAACTCCGCATTGGTCAGGCCGGAGCTCTCGCGGCCCAGCAACAGCGCGACATCACCCTCGGTCGCCTCCGTTAGGAGTCGCTGTGCACACTCGGGTGGCTCCAAGGTCGGCCACTCGAGGGTCCGCCGGCGTGCGCTCGTTCCGATCACCAGTCTGCAGCCCCTAATGGCCCCGGTGAGATCATCATGGATGCCTGCCCGCTGCAGCAGATCGTCGGCGCCACGGGCACGGGCCAGGGCGTCGGCGTCCGGGAGCTGTTTCGGCGCGACCAGCTCAAGGCGCGATAGGCCCATGGTCTTCATGGCCCGGGCGACGGCCCCGATATTGCCGCCGAGGGTGGGCTCGACCAGGATGAAACGGATGCGCGCGAGCGCGGCTGTCGGCTGCTCTGTCATGGGGATGCAAGTTCTTCAGAAGATCAGTACATTGTCAATCTTTGATCGGCAACGCGCATCGGTTATCTTTCACGTCATGCATCCAAGTCTCAATATCGCGATACGCGCCGCACGCAGTGCCGGCAAACTCCTGCTCCGCTACGTCGATCGTGTCGATACACTGAAGGTCGAGTCCAAGAGCCACAACGACTTCGTCAGCGACATCGATCGCAATGCCGAGGCCATCATCATCCAAGAGTTGCGGGCGCGCTTCCCCGATCACTCGATACTGGCCGAGGAAAGCGGGGCGCATGGGCGTGGTGATTTTCAGTGGATCATCGATCCCTTGGACGGCACCACCAACTATCTCCATGGCTTTCCTCAGTTTTCGGTCTCGATCGCGCTCAAATACAAGGGCCAGCTCGAATGCGGCGTGGTCTACGACCCTTTGCGCGAGGAGATGTACAGTGCCGCGCGCGGCCAGGGTGCACAGCTCAACGACCGCAAGATTCGTGTTGCCACTCGCCCCTCGCTCGATGGCGCACTGATCGGGACCGGCTTTCCCTTCCGTGATCAGCGCCATATCGACGCCTATCTCGGCATGTTCAAGGACATGACACTGGCCACCGCAGGCTTGAGACGTCCGGGTTCGGCGGCACTGGACCTCGCTTACGTGGCCGCCGGACGGACCGATGGGTTCTGGGAGTTGGGCCTCTCCGCGTGGGACTGCGCCGCAGGTGCGCTCTTGATCGCGGAGGCCGGTGGGATCGTCTCCGATTTGAGCGGGGGCAAGGATTATCTCGAGACCGGCAACCTGGTTGCAGGGAACCTCAAGGTCCACAGTGCCATGCTTGACTTGTTGAAGCCCCATCTGAACGACGCCTTGAGAGCCTGATCGCTACCGATGACCCCATAAGGGGTCTAGACTTAAGTTGCGTCTGCCAACCAGGACCCTACGCACCTGAACCCGAGTCCAAACGAGAACGGCGGATGTGGTGCTGGACACGGCGTCCAAGGTCAATCTACCGGAGGAGGTCATCATGCCCATCTCTCGTACGCTCGCCTGCTACCTCAAGGAGCAGTGTATCAAGTTCAGCCTGGTCCCCCACCCGCACACGGGGTCGAGCATGGATACGGCGCAGGCTGCGCATGTTCCGGGTGACCTGCTGGCGAAGGCGGTCGTCGCTCGGTCGATTGGGCGCTTCCTGCTGGTGGTCGTGCCCTCGGCCTATCATGTTGATCTCGAGCGGCTTCAGGCGCATCTCGGACATCCGGTGGAGCTGGCGGCCGAGGCCGATTTGGCCGGGCTCTTTCCGGATTGCGAGCCAGGTGCAGTGCCGCCGGTCGGCGTCGCCTATGAGATCAGGACGTTCGTCGATCGTCATCTCCTGGGCCTGCCCGAGGTCTATTTCGAGTCCGGTGACCATGAGCACCTGATCAAGCTCTCCGGAGGGCAGTTTGCACTCCTCATGGAGGGTGCCGAAGAGGTCGACGTCGGCCGGCATATCTGAGGCAGGATCCGCCGCGCAGTCGAGGTTGGCTCGGTCGCGATGCCACTGTCTTATATCCAGCACACGTGGATGTTTCGCCGCAATGCAGCCCCGCCCACGCCAGGACGGCGTTCCGCCTCCTCGCCGTAGGACCCGCTACGACTCGTCGACGCGCCTTGTCCTGACGCACGCGGGACGCACCTTACTTTGCGAAAAACCCACGCGCGCTGGGTATAGTATGGCTGCGCGGCGATGACACCGACCCTTCAGATCCTGTTATTGGTCGTCTGGGCCAATGCCGTGCCGGCGTTGATCCGGCTGCTCCTGGGGCATCGTCTCGATTATCCACTCGATGGCGGACGCATCCTTGCCGACGGGCGCCCCCTGCTCGGTACGTCCAAGACCTGGCGGGGTCTCGCCGCGGCCATCCTCACCACTCCGCTGCTCTCCGTCACCCTTGGTCTGTCCTGGAGCATCGGCCTGGTCGTCGCGATCGGCGCCATGCTCGGCGACCTCATCGCCAGCTTTATCAAGCGGCGTATGGGTCGGCGTCCCAGTGAGCCGGTGTTCTTGTTGGATCAGATCCCGGAGGCGCTCATCCCGGTCCTCGCGTTGCAAGGCGCCATGCATCTGTCGTTGGCGCAGGTCGCCACCGTGGTGATCGCGTTCACCCTGGTTCATGTCGCCCTGACGCCGGTCGCACGACGGCTCCGATGGGTGGCAGGACGCATCCCGTCCAGATCCCGTCGTAAACCCGGAAAGGGTGGTTGATCGCTTGGCTCGACATCCCCTGTCACCCTCGCCCGGAAACGGATCAGGCGCGCCTCAGCTCGTGGAGCGTGATCTCCGGGAGGCAGTTGATGCGGGCATTGACCACGGAGGTCCCGGCGCCGACCGAGGTGTAGCCGATCAGATCTCGGAAGCGCCATGGACCTGATGCCATGGCACGCGGACAGCGCGCGTCCCAGATGATCGGGATTCCGCCGGGGAGGCAGATCTGGCCGCCGTGGGTGTGGCCGCTCAGCATCAGGTCGAAGCCCGCGTGGGCGGCCAGCCGATAAATCTCCGGCGTGTGGGAGAGCAGGATGGATGCCGCGTCGTCCGGGATGTCTGCAACGGCGCGGTCGATGTTGTGGACTTGATAGTAGTGTGCGTCGTCGACGCCAGCCATGTAGAGCGACTGGCCTTCGCGTTCGATGACGACGGCCTCGTTCAGCAGCAGACGGATTCCCAGATCCTCGAGACCCGGAACCAGATGCAGTGTGTCATGGTTGCCCAGCACCCCATACACCGGCCCCTTAAGGTGGAGTCGGATCGTCGCCATGCCCGCCAAGACCTGTTCGATGGGCCCGAAGGTGCGCGCGCGATAATCCCCGGTGAGGACACAGAGGTCGTACTCCAATGCGCGCACCCGCTCACTGATGGCGTGGGTGTTGCGCGGCTCCATATCCACATGCAGGTCGGTCAGGTGCAGGATGCGGAAACCGTCGAAGACCGCAGGCAGATGAGGGATGGCGACTCGGTGGTGCTTGACCTGGAGGGTGCAGGCGTTGCGCTGAGCGCGGCCATACAGACCGCTGAGTCGCAGGCAGGTGCGGATGACGCCATGGACCGAATACCAGTTCTCCGGGTAGAAAAAATGGGCGCCCGGCCGACGCAAGACGAAGACCTCGTGATCCTCTTCGAGCCCGAGCCGCTGACGGAGATGCGTGCGTCCGATTCGCGCCGACAGGCTCGAGAGGTCCGTCGTTGCCCCGGCGGCGTCGGTCTCCCGCAAGATCGGCGGTCGATCCTCAGAAGGGATTGACATGGGCGCGATGTGTGAAGTCCATGTACCCGGCGCTCACGCCCAGGCGCCAGCCAGCACCAAAACGGATCGGGGCCAACACCACATCCCCGGACTGCAGGTAATTGGCGCCGACGCCACCGACGAAAAAGACACTCCCCTCCACACCGGGGAATCGCCGGTAGAGAAAGTCGCTGTTGGGCAGATTGTAGACGAGGACGAAGACCTTGGTGGCCTGGAAGCCGACATCGAAACCGATCGATGGTCCCTGCCAGAACACCGGACGCTCAGGCTCATATCGCATGGTCAGATGGCCGCGGCCGTATCTGAGGCCGACAGCGAATGCAGCCGAGACCTCCTCGCCTGCGATATAGCCGTTCGGCTCGCCCTGCTCCCGAAAGATCTTCTGGACGACGAGTGCGATCTGCTCGGCGCCTTGGCCGAAGAAGTCCTCGATCCGACCAACGATTTCCTCCTCGCTGAAGGTGTCGGATGCGGCGGTAGGTGCGACGATCCATACCAAGAGGGCGAATGTCGTCAGCAGTCTTCGCATTGCGGGATCTCCTTGGTCACTGCGGAGCCGACCTCGGTCGTGCCTTGCGCTAATATTCAGGCGAGTAAAACTAGCATGATACGGATCCATTGTCCGCTCCAGGCGGAATCATTGCGGAGTGTCGATCCTCGCCGAGCCGCGAGCCTGCCGTCGAGTTTCTCGACCGCGGGCGGGACAATGCCGCAAGTTTCAAGCGAGCGATGCCGAGGTTCTGGTCCCACACGAGCAGAGTTATGAGGCGAATTCAGTTTCCCGAGCACCTGGTCTGGGGTGCGGCCACGGCGGCTTTCCAGATCGAGGGCTCTCCAGGTGCGGACGGCAAGGCGCCCTCGATTTGGGACCGCTTCACCGAGCGTCCTGGCCGGGTCCACGATGGAACCGACGCTAGCGTCGCCTGCGATCATTATCGCCGTTACAGCGAAGATCTCGATCTCATGGCCGATCTCGGACTCGGGGCCTATCGCTTCTCCGTTTCTTGGCCGCGGGTGGTGTCCACACCGGATCGTCGGGTCAATCGGTCGGGTCTCGATTTCTACGACCGGCTGGTGGATGGACTGCTGGAGCGCGGAATCCGGCCGTTCGCGACCCTTTACCACTGGGATCTGCCTTGGTTCGAGCAGCAATGCGGCGGTTGGGAGTCGCGGGAGACGGTCTGGCGTTTCGCCGACTATGCCGAGGTCGTTGCGCGTCGTCTAGGCGACCGGGTCAAGCACTGGGTCACCATCAACGAGCCGCTCACGGTCGTGGCCGCGGGCTATGTCTCCGGCGATCATGCGCCAGGCCGGCGCCGTCCTCTGCACGCCTTTCGGGTTGCCCACCACCTATTGATGGCCCATGGTGCAAGCCTCCAGCGTCTGCGCGCGATCGTCCCTGAGGCCCATGTCGGACCGGCGCTCAACCTCTTCCCGGTCATCCCGCGCGGTCGTGCGGATGTCCGCCTGGCCGAGCGGATCGATGCCCTGGTGAACCGGCTCTTTGCCGATCCCATCCTTGCCGGGCGTTATCCGTCACCGGTCCGGCGTCTCTTGTCCCTCTTCAACTGGACCTTGCGTCCGGGTGATCTGGATCTCATCGCACAGCCGGTGGATTTCGTCGGCGTCAACCACTACTCGCATATCATCGTCGAGCGGAGCTGGTTGCCGTGGCTTGGCTTTCGGCTCGCGCGCAGCCCGGATCCCGACGCCCTTCACACCGACATGGATTGGGAGATCGAGCCGCGGAGCTTTCTCGATACCCTGACATGGCTGCGTGAGCGTTACGACAATCCACCTGTCTATATCACCGAGAACGGGGCGGCATTTGCCGATCGGGTCGAAGCGGATGGCAGTGTGCGCGACGAGATGAGGCGCGACTATCTTGAGGCCTATCTCTTCATGCTGCACAGGGCGCTCGATGCGGGCAGCGACGTTCGCGGCTATTTCGTCTGGAGTCTGTTGGACAATTTCGAATGGGCCTTGGGCCTGTCGAAGCGCTTTGGCCTCATCCACGTCGACTATCAGAGTCTCAGGCGAACACCCAAGCTCAGCGCACACTGGTATGCATCGGTCTGTCGTACCGGGGGGTTCGGCCTCCCCGAGTCCATGTACCGGTCGCTACTCGCCACCGCGCTCGATGACTCCCTGGATCTGATCGAAGAACACCAACTCAAGGGGGCGACGACATGAAGGCCAGCGTGATCATTCCGACCTTGAACGAGTCTGCTCTTCTACCCGGACTGCTCGATCGGCTCGATGGACAGACCTTCCGAGACTTCGAGGTGATCGTCGCCGACGCCGGATCGAAAGACGGCACACGCGAGATCTGTCGCTCGCGCGGCGTGATCCTGACGGAGGGCGGGATGCCTGCGGTTGGGCGCAACGCGGGTGCTGCAGCGGCGAAGGGCGACCGGCTCTTCTTCTTCGACGCCGATGTCATGCCGCCGCCGGACTTTTTGGAGAAGGCGCTCGACGAGATGACGTCGGAGAGGATTCGCCTCGCCACCTGTTGGTTTGAGCCCGATTCCGACAATCCGCTCGATCAGCTCCTGTTCGAGCTCGCCAACCATTTCGTCAAGCTGAGTCTCAAGACGGACCCGCACGCGGGTGGCTTTGCCATCTTCGTGGATCGAGACCTATTCGAGCGCGTCGGCGGCTTCGACGAGACACTCAAACTTGCAGAGGATCACGACTTCGTCAAGCGCGCCGCCCGCTACGCGCCTCTGCACATGCTCGAATCCACTCAGATCCGCATGAGCGTGAGGCGCCTCGAAAAGGACGGACGCTTCAGCTACAGCGCGAAATGCATCCAGGTCGAGCTTCATCGGCTTTTCAAGGGCGAGGTCACCGAAGACATCGTCGACTATCAATTCGGCTACGAGCAGGGGGGCAAAGGGAGTCGCGCGGACGATACGCTGAAGCGCCTGCTCGAGCGCATGGAGGAGTGGCGGCGCGAGAACACCGCGACTCTCCGGCGGATCTCGAAGGACGTCAAGACCTCCCCCGAGGTTCAAGACGCCATGACGGAGCTCAGACGCAACTTCGACTCCTTGAAGGACGCGGTGCGGACCTACCTCTCGCGTTGAGCCACCGGGTCTGCCGAAGACGCCTTGTGGATTCAATATCCCCAGCACGGATCAACACCCTACCGCAGGACCGGAGCGAACGACGATCCCCGTGATTCCGAATTTGACTCCTCGACGGCCGACAAGACCCCGGACCGCCGACTTCAGTCGGCGAGGATCCCCTGACAGGGTGAGGTCCAGTCACTTCGGATTGGTTCAGAAACAACTGACACATCTGCGAGGTAGGGTGGATAAGCGCAGCGCATCCACCGCCCGGCGTGATGGCGGATGCGCTGCGCTTATCCGCCCTACGGCTGTTCACATTCTTTCTGAACGGTTACTTACGGAGCGCTTACCCCTCGCGTTGACTGAAGTCAGCGGTCCCTGGCAACGGGGCTTCCTGTCGGGGCGACGGAGGCGGGCGGCAAATCTGGGATTGCTGTGAAGATTCAGGGCCTGTTGACAGATCCTGCTCGGTGCCCGTAGGTGCCTGAAGATGCGGCTTCCGCCGCATACCGAAGGCAGAATCATGCGGCAAAATCCACCCCGCCATGCCGCCTGTGCCCGGAATTTTCATATTCCCTCCGCGAGGCCAATGATCCACGCATATCAAAACGCCCTAGTTAGGGCTTCTTCTCCGCCGTCTCGGCCGACGCACCCCCGTCCTCCCGTTCCGAGCCTCCGGCCGCGTCGCTCGGCTTCGAGCGTTTCAGCGCATTGAGCTGCGAGTACGCGAACCAGAAAACGACGCCTGCAATCAGTACGACCTCGATACCTTTGAGTGCTCCGCTGGACATTTCGGTTCTCCAATAGTTTTCAAATATTGTTCAAAAATGATTTGGCCTGACGTTTACATGCGAGGGCGCGCATTCCGAGACGGTCTCTGTCTTGAGTCAATGCGCCCCGTCCGGTCAGCATTTCGAGGCGTCCGAGCGCCAATCAACCCCGACGAGCAGCTCGCGATCGGGCATCGGCTCGGATCGGAAGTTTCATGCTCGGATGATGGAACCCTTTTGGCGTCAAGGATACTAGGCATCAAAACAGTCGATTGTGGCAGCTAAACCCCGGGCACGCCGGCTCGACCGCGTCCGGGATGACGACCTCACCTTATCGCCGCCAGGGCGTTGCTCTTGTCATTCCTGCAAGGGTGGAGCGAGTGAGACTAAGCGGAACCCAATCTAAATGACCATGTTTAGAACAGAGTTATGCTTGTGTCTGTCCTGGCCGCCCTAATACTTGACCGCGAAGGTAGGAAAATGTGTCGGCTCGGGATCGCAACCCGGAACCCAGTCGTCACGTCACCCCCAAAACCCCAGTCAACGACATTCGAGAGGAATCCGTTATGAGCACCGAGCAAACCCCCGGAACCAGCCCCTGGACCATCGCCGTCATCTTGGCCGTTGTCTTGGGTCCACTGACAGCTCTCGCCCTTGGCAGCAAGTACGCCGGCGAAGAGACCCGGGAACGAGCCCGTGCCGGTCTCGTGAATGCAACGCCCACGGACGCCTTCGACGGTTACGACAGCACCTGGGCTCCAGGCTACGGATCCGGGAAGACACTGGCGGACATCACCGGCGACTCGGCGATCTTCAGCAAACTGCAAGCCGCCATCAGGGCGTCCGGATCCGAGGCGATTCTCCAGGGCGATACCGCCTACACGGTGTTCGCGCCAAGTAACGAAGCCTTCGCCCGTGTCCCTAAAGAACAGCTCGACGCGCTGATGGCAGATCCCGAAGCCTTGAAGGCCCTCATCGCTGCACATGTCGTCCCCGGTCGCCTCAGTGCCACCGAGATGATGCAGGGTCGGACCGCAACGGATCTGTCGGGTAACCCAATGGCGGTGGGCGTGGAAGGCAACCTCAAGGTGAACGATGCGACCATCTCGCACTCGATCACCGCCAGCAACGGCATCCTGCATGTGATCGATCGCGTGATCCTCTAATCGACGCAGCTTCGCCCGCGGCACATGGAGGTGTCGACACGTTCGGTCATCTGAGCCATCGAAAATGAACGCGCGACCCGGAAACCCCGTTTCCGGATCGCGCGCTCATTTTTATCAGAGATGGTAAATCGTCAGCATCTCCCCAAGGCGCTCGTGACGCCGCTCACGTGTCACGTCTCTGCCAGACGCTCCGCGTCATATGCCACTTTGGTCGGAGTCGGAGTCACGAACTAGACCTGGCCCACGACTGCGCGGCAAGGTTCATGCGGTGCTTCGCGGTCGACCAGCGTACGCCCGCGCGTGCAGCTTCTGCTCACCCGCTCCCGAAAGTAACCGCATCCGGAACCCTTCAGGCATCGGCCAGGCATGACTGGCCCTTGACCGGGTGGCGGGTCTGGCGACGGGATTGCGGACGCGACAAGGTCAATCGGAATAGAATCCGCGCCAATATGGGACCGTGCGGATGGCACACCAGTCGTCCGGCCGGATTCAGCGCTTTGATGAGGAGACATCGGTGTCCGAAGTGCAAGAAACCGCCGCTCAGCCCGCCATCATCCAAGCCTTGCTCCGTCTTCCCCCGGCCGAGCAGCAACGGCTCCTGGGTTGGTCGCGTGGCCTGGGCGAGATTCGTTACGGGACTCTGCGCGGCTTTGGGAAGGCGGCGGCCATGCTGACGCTGACCCGCGATCGCAAGGCCACCTGGCCGCTCCTCAAGGTACTGACTCTGGCCTTGAAGCACAGCCTCTGGGACGCGCGCTCCTGGACATTGCGACTGGGCCTGGGTTCAATCATTGCGATATTCGTCGCGATCGGAAATGGGGCGACCGCGATCGTGGCCCTGGGAGGCGGGATCGGACTCCCGCTGTGGATGTTGATCGGCGCCGGCGGCGTCCTGATCGGCCTGCTGGCTGACAAGATCAAGGCCCGGAGGACGATCCGTCGCAAGAGCTAGGTCGGCCGGCAATCCCGGTCGCCGAATACCTATGATTGCCTGGGTCATGGGGGGGCTGTGGTTGTCCGGATGCCAAAGTTTTCCTTTCCTCACACCGAATGATTGAGTAGGTTTGCCTCAAAAAGTGAGCGCATCTGGATATGCAAGCCGACGCAGCCTCGAGGAATTTCTGTTTCCTGCAGCCCTACGAGCGGCAGCTTGATCGTTTCGGCGCACTGGCCGAACGTTATTTCGCCGACGATCCTTCGACCTGCCTGATCAAGCTCCGCCAGTTCGGCGAGGAGCTGGCCCGCCAAGTGGCCGCACGGAGCGGTCTTCTCGCGACCCCGGACGAGCTGCAATCGGACCTGTTACGTCGTCTCAAATTCGAGCGGGCGGTTCCTCCCGAGGTCCTCGACCTGTTTCACCAGGTCCGGATTGTCGGCAACCGCGCGGCCCACGATGGCTACGGCGATCACCGCGATGCCCTGACCACGCTCAAGATCGCTCGGCAACTGGCGATCTGGTTTCACCGGACCTTCGGAAAGGATGCCGGCTTCAAGCCCGGCCCTTTCGTACCTCCGACCGCACCGCAGGTCGCTTCGGAATCCCTCATGGAGGAGCTGGAACAGTTGCGCGCCCAACGGGCTCAACTGCTCGGCGAGGCCGAGAAGGCGCGGGAAGCGGTCGAGGCGGCGAGGGTCGCCCATGAAAGCGCCGAGGCCCGCGCCCGCCGGATCGACGAGGAGCGAGAGTTGTGGGCCGTGATTGCGCAGGAAGCGGAGGACCAGAAGAACGCGGCACTGGCCGACCTGCTTGTCCTCCAGGCGGCCGCCGCCCAGGCCACGCCGCAGCAGAAGGCCCGTCAGCAGCAACAGGCCGAGCAAGCCGCCAAAGGGATCGATCTCGACGAGGCCGCGACGCGTGCCATCATTGACGAGCAACTGCGCATCCGAGGCTGGGAAGCCGATACCAAGGTCCTGCGCTACAGTCAGGGCGCGCGCCCGGCCAAGGGCAGGGCGATGGCGATTGCCGAATGGCCGACCGCAAGCGGTCCGGCCGACTACGCGCTCTTCTATGGCTTACCCTGTCTCGGCACGGTGGAGGCGAAGCGCGAATGCAAGAACGTCTCCGCCGCCGTCGATCAGTCCGAGCGCTACGCGCGCGACATTATCCTCGAGGACGGCGAGGCGGAGGCGAGCGGGGGGCCGTGGGACGCCTACCTGGTCCCCTTCGTCTTCGCGACCAATGGACGGCCCTATCTCAAGCAGATCGAGACCGAGAGCGGCATCTGGTTTCGCGATACCCGCAAGGCCACCCATCACCGCCGCGCCTTGAACGACTGGCCGACGCCGGACGGACTCAAGGCCCGGCTGGAGATCGACATCGAGGCCGCCGAGGCGGCCCTCAAGACCCAGCCGATGCTGTTCGGCTTCCCCTTGCGGCCCTATCAACAGCAGGCCATCGAGGCAGTCGAGCGGAGCATTGCCGACGGCTCGAGGTCCCTGCTGGTCGCCATGGCGACCGGAACCGGCAAGACCAAGCTGGCCATCGCCCTGCTCTTTCGTCTGCTCAACGCAAAACGCTTTCGCCGCGTCTGCTTCGTGGTGGACCGCAGTGCCCTGGGGCAGCAGACCGGCGGGGAGTTCTCGTCCACCAAGGTGATCGGGACCAAGACCTTCGCCGACATCTTCGATCTCAAAGGTCTGGATGCCGCCGGTCCCGAGCCGGAAACCAAGGTCCACATCTGCACCATTCAGCGCCTCGTGCGCCGGGTGCTCTACAATGATGAGCCAGCAGACGTACCGCCCATCGACCAGTACGATCTGATCGTCATCGACGAGTGCCACCGGGGCTATCTCCTGGACCGCGAGCTCTCCGACGGCGAGCTCAGCTTCCGGAGCGAGGCGGACTACATCTCCAAATACCGCCGGGTCCTGGAGCACTTCGACGCGGTCAAGATCGGCCTGACCGCGACGCCCGCACTGCATACGGTGCAGATCTTCGGCGATCCGGTTTACACCTACTCCTACCGCGAGGCGGTCGTCGACGGCTACCTGATCGACCACGAGCCGCCGATCCAGATCACCACCGCGCTTTCGCAGGCCGGGATTCATTTCGGCAAGGGCGAGCAGATCGAGTTGCTCGATACCAAGACCGGCCAGATCGACCTTTCCCATGTTCCTGACCAGATCGACTTCGAGGTCGAAGCCTTCAACAAGCAGGTCGTGACGGTCAACTTCAACAAGGTCGTGGCCGAGGAGCTGACCAAGCACATCGATCCCGACCTGCCGGGCAAGACCCTGGTCTTTGCCGCCACCGACGCCCATGCCGACATCGTCGTCGATCAGCTGAAAAAGGCGTTCAAGGCGCGCTACGGCGAGATCGAGGACGCCGCGATCCGCAAGATCACCGGCAGCGTCGATCAGGTCAGCGGCCTGATCCGCTCCTACCGCAACGACGACCTACCGAAGATCGCCGTCACCGTCGATCTGCTGACCACCGGGATCGATGTCCCCAAGATCACGAACCTCGTGTTTCTGCGCCGCGTCAACAGCCGCATCCTCTACGAGCAGATGCTGGGCCGGGCGACCCGGCGTTGCGACGAGATCGGCAAGGAGACCTTCCGCATCTTCGATGCCGTCGATCTCTATCCGCATCTCCAGAACCTCACCGACATGCGCCCGGTCGTGGTCAATCCCTCGATCAGCCTGGAGCAGCTCTTCGAGGAGCTCGCCAAGGTCGAGACGGACGCGCACCGCGAAGAGATCCGCGACCAAATCCTGGTCAAGCTGCGCCGGCGTCTCGGCAAGCTCTCCGGCGAGGCCCGCGAGCAGTACGATGCGAATGCAGGCGAAACGCCCGAGGCGACGCTGAAACGCTTGGCGGAGCAGCCGCTCGATACGAGCGTCGTCTGGATCATGTCAAGGCCCGGTCTTGGCCGTATCCTCGACTGGGAGCCGGAGGGGTATGCGCCACGCCGAATCCCGATCTCGTCTCACGATGATCGGATTGCCGAGGTTGTGCGCGGCTACGGGTCCGCCGACAAGCCCGAGGATTTTCTCGACGGCTTCACCAGCTACGTCCGCAACAACGTCAACAAGATCGCCGCCCTGACCGTCGTGGTGCAGCGCCCGCGCGAGCTGACCCGCGCCCAGCTTCGCGAGCTGCGTCTTGCGCTCGATAAGCTGGGTTATTCCGATGCCAACCTGCGCCGGGCGTGGCAGGATGCCAGGAACGAAGAGATCGCCGCCTCGATCATCGGGTTCGTCCGTCAGGCCGCCCTCGGCGACGCGCTGATTCCCTTCGAGGAACGGGTCCGCGCCGCCATGCAGCGGATCCTAGCCAAACACCCCTGGAGCGACCCGCAGCGCAAATGGCTCAAGCGCATCGCCGAGCAGATCGAGCGCGAGATCGTGGTGGACCGCTCGGCGCTCGACCGTGAGCCCTTCCAGGCGCATGGCGGTTTCAGCCGTCTCAACAAGGTGTTTGACGGTCAGCTCGAAGCCGTTCTCGGCGAGCTGAACGAGGCGCTCTGGAGCAGGGTAGGATGATCAGACTGGATTCCGAGGAAAAAGAAATTCTGGAGGCATTTGAGTCCGGAAATCTCAAAAGGGCAAAAAGTGCTGTTGAAGAGATGAAGGCTGATCAAGCCATTGCGGAAGCCACGTTCAGGCAGGACGCACGTATCAGCATTCGCCTTTCCTCCAAGGATCTTCGTGCGTTACAGGCACGGGCGTTGCGGGAAGGAATCCCATGCCAAACGCTGGTATCCAGCGTTCTGCACAAATTCGTCGATGGCCAATTGGTCGATAAATCGGCTAACACTTAGAATGCAGCCGACACCGTCAGATGTGCGGCTGATTGATGGCGTTCGCTGGGATCGTTCGGTGCGATACGAAAGTTGCAACCTGCTTCGTGATGACGGTCTAAGGTGATTCCCGCAAAATTCCATACCCGTAGGTTGTGCTGACGATAGGAGGCACAACTTGCGCCGACGCTTCGTTGTGCCTCGCACGGCTCGGCACAACCTACGCCCTGGATGACGGCGGATCACCCTGACCGAGAGCATGTCGAGCCGCACCCGAGGCGCCGCGCCCCGGGTACGCCGACTTCAGTCGGCCCGGGGGAGGGCGGACTTCAGCCCGCCCCCGGCGTCGCTATAATCGACGAGGAACCATCCGCCGCACCCATAGGAGGCCATGATGTCTGTCGCACCTCAACCGCGTCTCCCGTTCGAGGACTGGCTCGCCATGGAGCGCGTCGCCGCGGACCAACGCAGTGAGTACGTCGGCGGTGAGGTCTTCGGGATGGCCGGCGGCACCGAGGAGCACAACCTGATCGCGCTCAATGTCGGCGCCGAGCTGCGCAACCAGCTCAAAGACAAACCCTGCCGCGTTTACCCAAGCGACATGAAGGTCCGCATCGCCTCGGATGACGTCGCCACCTACCCGGACGTAATGGTCATCTGCGGCGAGCGCCAGTTCTGCGACGACCGGCGCGATGTCGTCACCAATCCGACCCTGATCGTCGAGGTCCTGTCCGACTCCTCCGAGGCCTATGATCGCGGCGACAAGTTCCGGCACTACCGCAACCTGCCGAGCCTGCAGGCCTACCTGCTGTTGTCGCAATACCGAATCCAGGCCGAGCTGTTCCTGCGCCAGCCGGACGGGACCTGGAGCCTAAGCAGCTATCAAGACCCGTCGGAATCCATCCCCCTGCGCGTCGTCGACGCGGAGCTGTCGCTGGCCGAGGTCTACGACAAGGTCGAGCTCTCGAGATAGCCCCACGAACCGTGCATCTAGCCCCGGACCCCGGACCCCGAACCCCGGACCCCGAACCCCGAACCCCG